>ENA-OQLB01000708-OQLB01000708.1-human-gut-metagenome-genome-assembly--contig:-NODE-708-length-17447-cov-2.657333_pt1 | contig 17447 bp, 20 predicted proteins | sample MGYA00242656_ERZ504813 | MGnify/ENA primary metagenome ERZ504813 (study PRJEB26092, sample SAMD00036388) | human gut metagenome | host: Homo sapiens | study: EMG produced TPA metagenomics assembly of... | reverse complement strand
GCCGGCCTGGATGCAGCCCTCGGCGGTGCAGCGGCGGCTGGACGTGGTGTCCCAGTCGGTCATAAAGATGCCGGCAAAGCCCCATTCGCAGCGGGCGATGGCTGTGCAGAGGGCGGCACTGTTTGCCGCATGGACGCCGTTTACCAGATTGTAGCTGGTCATAATGGCACTGGCTGGGCCGACTGTACGGCGATTTGAAAACCCCGCAGATAAATTTCGCGCAGAGCCCGTTCCGAAACCAGGCTGTTGGATTCCAGCCGTTCGGTCTCCTGGTTGTTGCAGGCAAAGTGCTTGAGGGTGACGCCGCAGCCCGGGCAGGACTGGACTCCCCGGGTGATGGCGGCCGCCATCTGGCCGGACAAAAGCGGGTCTTCGGAAAAATATTCAAAATTGCGGCCGCAGAGTGGGCTGCGGTGGATGTTCATGCCGGGCGCCAGCCAGAGGCTGACCCCAAACAGAGCCATTTCGTAGCCCATGGCGGCCCCCACTTCCTGCAAAAGGCAGGTGTTCCAGGATTGGGCCAGCATGGTTCCAATGGGAAATGCAGTGCAGTACTGGTAGTGCCGGGTGCCGCCCGGGTTGTACTCGCCGCGGGCCAGAAAGCCGTTTTCAAAGCACTGTTCCAAAGGCGGGATCAGCGGCTGCCTTTTGGGTGAAATAGCAGCTGGCCAGCCGCAGGCCGGCGGGCCCATCCGCCAGGACCAGAGAGGGAACCCGGATGTCCCCGCCGATTTCCTGGGTTTCGCCGGCAGACCCGGGCACGCTCACCCCGGCGGACCCCAGTTGGCTTTCGTCGTCTTTGTGCCATTGGCCCACACAGAGCCGCACCAGCGAATCATCATCCAGCTGCGAGGCGATTGCAAGGGCTTTTTCGGCGTTGGGGTCGGGGTGCGGACGAGAGCGGGCGGAGCCGAGCAGCAAGCCCGGGCGAACCGGCAGGATGGGCAGCCCCTGCTGCAGGAGTTCTTTTTCCAGAGAGCGGCGCTTTTCCAGGCAGTGCTTCATTCCGGGAGAAAACCAGTCCTGCGGTGCGTCCGGCCAGCAGAGCGAAACCTGTTCCAGTACCTCCCGCTGTTCCAGCTGTATGCCGCCAATCAGGCGGCAGCTCTGCAGCGAGTTTCCCAGCCAAAGGCCATAGGTTTTGGCGTCCAGTACCAGCCGCCCGCCTGCGGATCAAAAGAGGCGAGAGCATCGGGAGAAAATTCCAGTGCAAGTGTCTGTTTCTGCCCGGGCGCCAGCAGGCCGGTTTTGGCAAAGGCGACCAGCCGGCGGTATTCTTTTGGCTGCAGGGCGCAGGGACAGGTGGCGTAGAGCTGCATCACCTCTTTTGCGCTCCAGCGGTCCCCGGTGTTTTGCACGGTGCAGTCCAGCACAAACCGGGGCCGGTTTCCCCGTTCCAGGCGCAGGCAGCCGGCCTGGATGGAAAACTGCGTGTAGGAAAGGCCATCTCCAAATCCAAATCGAACCGGTACGTCAAAGGTGTCAAAGTAGCGGTATCCCACAAAAATCCCCTCATGGTACCGAACGGTGCGGGGGTCAGGGGAAGGCTGCTGCATACAGGGGCAGTCCTGCAGCCGCAGCGGCCAGCAGTCGGTGAGCCGCCCGCTGGGGGGACACGGCGCCGCGCAGCACGTCGGCCAGGGCGTTTCCGCCTTCCATGCCGGGCTGTGAGAGCAGCAGCACGGCATGGATCCGGGGCAACTCGTCCAAAACCGAAAGGTCCACGATGCCGCCGGTGTTCAGCACCAGAATGACAGAGGGATAAAAGCTGCACAGACTGCGCAGGTCCTGCATTTCCCATTTCGAGAGCAGATAGTCGCCGGGCTCGTTTTTGCGGTCTGCCCCTTCTCCCGAGGACCGGCTCAATACATACAGTGCAGCATCGCAGGCCGCTTTGGCAGGCGCACAGGCGGGAGCCTGAAAGGGCGTGTTGACATACGCGGCAAAAAAGTGGGGCTGCTGGCCGGTTTCCAGCTGTTCCCAGACGCGGTCCCGCCATTTGCTGCGGGCCTGGCGATAGATGGTGTCACAGTGCTGCAGCCAGGCTTCGTTGGCGATCTGAAAACCGGCGGCGTACAGGCCGTCGCGGATGGAAACGGTTTCCCGGGCGTTTACATCTCCCGATCCGGTCCCGCCCTTCAGGGTGTGTAGAGCGCCTGTGCCGTAGAGGGCAATGCGGCAGCCGGAGGGCAGAGGAAGCGTGTGGTTTTCGTTTTTCAAAAGGATGATGCCTTCCTCCGCAGCCCGGCGGGCAAGGGCGCGGTGCACTTCTTCGTAGGGGCGGGGGGAGCAATCGGTGCAGCGGGGCAGGTGACGAACACATGGCATGGGGAATACCTCCGGGGAAAAATCAGGTGCGGCGGGCAAACTGAAGCAGGTCGATGCAGGCGCCGCCTCCAGCCGTGAACGCTCGGCAGCAAGCGCATGATATGGCTGTCGATGGAAACGTCCACCGAGGTGAGCGAGGCGGGGTCTTCCCGCTGGAAAAGTGCGGCCAGGGCGTCCATCATCCGGTCATCGCCGCCGCCGTGCCCGGCAAAGCGGTCGGTGAGCTTGTCCAGCTCGATGATCTGCTCGGGCTGCCCAAGCGGCGCAGCATCACGCGGTTGCGGAGCATGTCGATCTCCAGTTCTCCCAGCGAGCCCATGGCGCGCATGGTGCGGCAGCATTCCTGGGTGAAGGCGGTCACGGTGAAGGTGGCGCAGACGCCGTTGGCAAACTGCATGTTCACACACTGGTGGTCGGCCACATCGTTGTCACAGGCGTAGACACACGCCCGTAGCCCCTTTCCAGAGCGGCGCGGATGCTGTCCGGCGTGGGCGTTTCGCTCAGCACCGAGCAGGGCCAGCCGGCATTGCCGCCGAGAATGCCGGTCTTTTCATTTTCCATGTAGATGCGCACAGCGCTGTACGGGCAGCGGGTGGATAGGGCACAGCGGGTGCAGCGGTCGTCCGCGCCTTCGGGGGCGCTTTCAGCGCGAAAAACAGACAGGCCGCCGTTGGAGGAGAGGGATATACAGGCGCTGCCGGCAAACCAGCGCAGCAGGTCCAGGTCGTGGCAGCTTTTTGCCAGAATCATGGGGCTGGAATCCTCCTCGCGGCGCCAGTTGCCCCGCACATAGCTGTGGGCAAAATGCCAGTAGGCCACATTTTCGATCAGATCCATGTGGATGAGCCGGCCAATCTCTCCGGATTCCAGCAGCCGTTTCACAGTGGAGAAAATCTGAGTGTAGCGCAGCACATGGGCCACGGTGACGATCCGGCCGCAGCGGTGCGCCGCTTGCTGCAGTGCCAGACATTCCTGCAAAAGGGGAGAGATGGGCTTTTCGAGCAGCAGGTGATACCCTTTTTCCAGGGCGGGAAGTGCCAGCCGCACATGGTCGCGGTCCTGGGTGGCGATGACAGCCACATCCCCCAGACGGGGCTGCTGCAGGAGGGATTCCATGGTTTCGTAGCACTGGCTGTCCGAAAGGCCCAGGTCCCGCTGCACATCCCGGCGGCGGATGGGGTTGGGTTCGGCGATGGCGGTCACCTGCATTTTGTCGGGGTTGCGCTTGGCATAGGAGGCGTATACCTCATATCCCCGCACACCCAGACCGCCGATGACGATTTTGATGGGAAGATCCATTATAATACCTCTTTCTTTTTTATATGCGTTATATGCGGCAGGCGGAGATGCATTCGCCCCAGGAATAGCAGCCCCGGAATTTGCCGTCGGCGTTGGTCAGGCAGCGCAGCTTGGGGCAGGCAAGGGTTTCGATCTCGTCGATCTCTCCCTGGTGCAGGCGCTGCATTTGGACTTCGGCGGTGCGAAATCGCCCGGTCAGGCCCGCCATGCGCAGATCGATCACCTCATAGCCGAAAGGTTTGTTCACCGCTTCCCACAGCCTGCCCCAGGCGGCTCGGCAGCTCTCGCATTGCCGGGCACAGGCGTGGGCCAGGGGCGGCCATTTGGGCGGCCTGGGGGCTTTGGCAGCGGGCGGCGGGAGCCTGAAGAAACCACTGGGCCTTCAGCGCCAGCAAGCCGGCCAGCTGCTCGTAAAAGCGGTACATGGCCTCAAACCGCGGCTCCTGCTGGTAAAGCCGTGGTACAGGCGCTGCAGCGATTCATACCGGCCCGAAAGGGCAAGGCCCTCGCAGTCGGCCTGAAACAGCGGCAGCAGCGGGTCCTGGTAAAGCAGAAATTTGGAGAAGTTTACGGGGTCGTCGGACACAGGGGCAAACAGGGCAGGCAGATCGAACTCGCCCAGACGGGAAAAAGCCTCGCAGGGCTCCCCCACGCAGCTTTCAAAGCGGCTGGCCAGGGCAGAGGGGCTGGTGTCGCCGGTATAGGTGAATTCGGCGTACAGCTGCAAACCGTACAGAATGGCGGGCAGCGGGCATTCGGCGCCGTTGTCGCCCCAGGCGGTGGCCAGCACGGTGGAAATGTGGTGGTCACGCGCTTCTTCCAGGCCGGGAAGGCTGGCGCTGCGCATTTTTTCCACCGCGGGCACGGGCCCCACCCAGCTCCACAGCCGCCGGCAAACAGAACCGGTGCGCCGAACTGCTCGTGAACGTCAAACAGCTTGCGGTAGCTTGCCCGGTCCATGTGGTAGTAGTCCCAGTAAACCAGAGGAACATCCGGCAGAGCGGCGTCCAGAACGGGCTGGGGCAGCTGGTCGGGAACGTCGTAGTAGCCGCCGGTGGGCGAAGCGGCGCGCAGGTACATGTCGCTCCAGATCATCGGCGCGAAATTGTATTTTTGGGCAAGAGCCGCCACCCGGGAGAGGTGCCGGTTCATCAATTCCCAGGCGGGGACGATCCCGTTTTTGAAGCGGAAATTTCCCAGCCCCAAAGACCAGGCCTCGTCCATGCCGATGTGGATGCGCCGGGTGTGGAAACAGGCCCGCACAGCCTGGAACATCTGCTCGATGTAGGCATATACCTTTTCCTCCCCCACCATCAGGCAGTCTTCGGTGTCCCGCAGGTCGGGGTCATTCTGCGGCCAGTGCAGCGCCCGCTCCAGATGCGCCAGGGTCTGGATGCAGGGGATGAGCTCGATGCCCAGGTCCGCCGCATACCGGTCCAGTTCCCGCAGCTGCTGCTGGGTGTAGCGGCCCCGCAGATAGCCAAAATAGGGCTGCTGAGGGATTTCGTAGGTGTCCTCGGTGTACAGCATGGCTACCGACATGCCCATCAGGCCATTTTGCGCAGCATCAGCTTCACCGTGTCGGGGGTCAGCACGGCATTGCGGGAACAGTCCAGCATTGCACCCACTCGCAAAGGCCGGCTGCTGCTTCCAGGCGAGGGGCTGGCGGGACGGCTGTTTCAGATAGGACAAAGCGCGGAAAAACTCGGCGGGCACCCGGTATTCCACCTCCAGCGAGTTTTCTTCCAGCCGGAAGGCAAAGCGGCCGGCCCGGCGCGCGGTGACCGCAATGCCGCCTTCGCCCACGGCAAAACCTTCGGATTCACACAGATGCCCCAGGCCAGTCAAGAGTTCCTCCGGCAGGCTGGAGGGGGAAAGAACAACCAGTTTCATTTGTAAAACTCCTTTAATTTGTCTTTGAGAACTCCCTGCAGCAGGCCGGCACAAATTTCGGCCACGGTCCAGCCGCTTTCAACGGCCCAGGCCCCCAGCCACATCGTTGGGCAGACCGCAGACTCCATTTGCTCCGCGTCAAAGCCCCGTGCCCAGGCGCCGTCGATCCGGGGGTCCTGGCTGTGGATCTGGGCTGTGGACAAAAATGCGGCGTGCCGGCAGAACAAATCGTAAAAATAGGCATCTTCCGTGACAAAATAGGCCTGCATCAGCCCAGGGGAACCCAGTTGTTGCTGTATAAAAGGTCACACACCGGGTCGCCGTTGCGGGCCAGCAGGAACATTCGCCGTTTTCCTGCTTGCTGCATGCGGCGGAGTAGTCGTCGTCCCATTCCAGGTAGGCGCCGGAGGGGTGGCGCATCTTTTCCAAATCCCGGGTCACGGTGTAGAGCATCTGCCGGTATTCCTGTTTGCCGGTGGCATAGTAGAGCCAGGCAAAGGGGAGAAGAAGCCGGCAGAGCTCCTCGGTTTGGCTCTGTTCCCGGATGGTTTTGGGATAGGCCTGCAGCAGCGCCTGCATGCCGGTTTCGCCCACGGCCAGGCAGCGGGCGTCCTTTTCCAGCTTGCCGTACAGCAGTAGGCAGGCCAGATAAAAGGCATTATAATGTGCGCAGGGGAAAGCTCCGTTCTGTCGGCTCAGCGCGGCAAAGTCTTCCTCGGACATGTTCAGATTGTCGGTGCGGGCCGGCCGCAGGCCATCCGGCCCGGTGGTGTTCATCAAAAATTCCAGCGCCATCCGGCACTGGGGCAGATATTCCCGCCCCAGCCGTACAGGGCTTTGAACAGGGTCACCAGCATGGCCCGGGCCATATCGTCCTGGTAGCACACCTCCCAGGCGATGTCGGTCCAGCGGAGCATGCCCTGAAAGCGGCCCGAGCGGATCTGCATTTTGTCGTAGACAAAAGCTTCCAGGTTTTGGGCCCGCTCCAGGCTGCGGGCGTCGCCGAATGCCAGAAAGTGCATCAGATAGGCCAGCGCCGCTTCGCCGCAGCAGTCAGTGCGGATGGAGGAGGCGGTTTTCTGGTGGCCGTCGGGTAAATTTCGGTGCCCAGCCCTTCCAGCACGCCTCGTTTGCCCTCATCCACCAGAATGCCGGAACGGCTGAACCAGTCGATGCCGCTGGCGGCACAGTCGGCGGCGGAACGGGCAAAGCCGGTTTGGTACTGAGGCGGAAACTCCACCTCCTCCAGAACCGCGCGCCGCACAGCCAGCCGATCAGCGAGCGCACCAGTCGGCTCCAGGCCGGCACCGGAGAGAATCGCGCCCGCAGAAAGTTGCACAGCCGGAAGGAGCAGACGGCGACGGCGGGGGTTTCCAGCCAGATGCCATATTGCTGGCAGTCGGTGCGCTCCTGTTGGCTGAGCGGCTGGCGGGCGTGTTCCGACAGCCCCTTTTTATACATTAAAATAGGTCTGGCCAGATTGTTGCGATAGTAGGGGGTGCAGCGCATATTGCATTGATCATCCAACAAAAGTCCATCTTCCAGGCCGGCGAATTCCGCGTCGGTGCACACCAGCCGGAGAAAGCGGGTGGAATCGGGAGATGCACAGTAGTTCTGGCAGAAACTCAGGGTGTATTCATACAGCACCCGTCTGCCGCTGTGCGAAAAATCCTCCACCACACTACGGCATTCCGCCGGGAAAACCAGCGGTTCCTCGGGTGCCCCCAGCACGCAGGCGCACTGGAAACCATCGAGGCAGTGGGGGGTGAGAGCGTTCGGGTGCAGGACTTCGACGGTAAGAGCCGGAGATTTCTGCAGCAGAGCGAGCAGGTCGCTGGGGCCGCAGGTGATGACGGCAACGGAAACAGACATAAATTCCCTCTTTCTGGTCCGGGGACCGTTTAGTGTTAGCTATATTATAAAAGCACTATTTTGCAAGTCAATAAAAATCAAAAAATGTGCAAAATGAAAAAAATGTACGCAAAAATATTGCGAAAAGGAGTGCGGAAAAGGCTGCTGCAAAAGTTGCGCCCACGCTAAAAGTATTGTTTATTGCATTTCCGAAAGGGCCGGCGTACACTGAGATTGTTCAATCAAGCACATGAAGCAGGAAAGCTGGTGGCAAGACCGTGCGAACTCCAAACGCAAAGACGGCACCCAAGAGAATCAATTATAAATTAAAAAGTCAGATACAGCTGTACGCCATTATGTCGCCGGTGCTGATTTTGATTTTCATCTTCTGCTATGTACCCATGTATGGCCTGCTGATCTCCTTCCAGGACTGGACACCCGGCATGCCTTTATGGATTTCACCGGGCAGACCAAGTGGTGGGGCTGAAACATTTTTCAACATTTGTACATGACCCGTATTTCTGGCGGCTCATCAAAAACACCCTGGTGCTCAGCGCATGAACCTGGGCATCGCGTTTTGGATCCCGATCATTTTTTCGCTGCTGATCAATGAAGTGCGGCTGGTCAAGTTCAAAAAGTTTGCCCAGACGGCAAGCTACATGCCTTACTTCATTTCCAGCGTGGTGGTGGCCGGCATGGCGCTTTCCTTTTTGAGCAGCGACGGCATCATCAACAAATTCATCATGATGATGGGCGGCGAACCCTTCCTTTTGAATATGAAGCCGCAGTATTTCCCCATCGTGTACACAGTGATCAACATTTGGCGGAACTTCGGCTGGGGCAGCATCCTCTACCTGTCTTCCATGCTTCCATCGACCCACTCTCTACGAGGCGGCCAGTCTGGACGGCGCCAACCGGTGGCATAAAATCTGGCATGTTACCCTGCCAGCCATCAAACCCACCATTGTGGTCATGCTGATCATGGGCGTGGGCGGTATGCTGGGCGCGGATTCGGATATGATCCTGCTGCTGTACAATCCCGCAACCTACGAATACGCCGACGTCATCGGCACTATCTGTACCGCTATGGCCTGATGGGCGGCAACTTCAGCTACGGCACAGCGGTTGGATTTATGATCTCGCTGATCAACTTCGGCATGGTTTATCTGGCAACATGGTCTCCCGCAAGGTTGCCGATTATTCGCTGTGGTGATCCGCTGCGGATGGAAAGGAGAAGAAATTATGACTCAGATATTGGCGCGCAAGAAACACGGCATTCCAAATGGATCGCGGCTGGTGGATGTGCTGATCGTGATCGCGGTGGCAGTCATCTGCCTGTTCACCCTGTATCCCATGTACTATGTTTCATCATGTCCATCAGCAAGCCCCAGGATGTGCTGGCGATGAACGTATCCTTTTGGCCCACGGGATTTGAACTGCAGGCCTATAAAAAAATCTTTACCGATTCCGATATGTGGCGTGCCTACGGAAATTCCATCCTGTATACAGTGTCCACCACGGTGCTGGTGATCATCACGAGCGTGATGGGTGCTATCCGCTGTCGGTTCCGGAACTGCGGGGCAGAAATATGTGGTTGCCTTTGTGCTGCTGCCCATGTACTTTGGCGGCGGATTGATCCCCACCTTTCTGCTCATGAGCAAGCTCAATCTCTACAACAATATTTTCGCCATCATTGTGCCGGCGTCTTTCAATATCTGGTACATCATTCTCACCCGCACCTATTTCACGGGGCTGCCCGGGATATACGGGAATCGGCGTTCATAGACGGCGCCAGCAATTTTACAGTTCTGCGCCGCATCTATCTGCCCCTGGCAAAGCCATTTTGGCGGTGGTGTCCATCTACTCCATCGTGACCATGTGGAACAACTGGTTTGCGGCGCAGGTCTATCTGCCGGATAAAAACCTGCATCCGCTGCAGCTGTACCTCAAGAGGGTGCTGGTGGCCCAGACTGTAGATCTCACCAAGCTCAACTCGGCGGATATCGAAAATGCCATGAATCAAATGCTCTCCGCAACGCAGATGCAGTATGCGATGATCATTTCACCACCCTGCCGATCATCTTTACCTATCCCTCTTCCAGAAATATTTCATCAAAGGTGTTATGCTCGGTTCTCTGAAAGGCTAAATGAGAGAAGAGCAAAAAAATAAAATCATGCACAAATAGGAGGAAAACAATGAAAAAAAGAAAAATGCTCTCCCTGTTTTGGTGGGCTGCTTGGCTGCCGGTACTCTGGCCGGCTGCGGCGGAAAATCCAATTCTGGCGATTCCCAGAGCGGCAGCGACCAGGCTTCCAGTGATTTCAGCAAACTTAAGATCCTGGGCACCGAGGCTGGGCTCCCTGCAACGACTGGAACGAGGTAGAGGAATACAGCGCCTATCAAATCCTGAAAAGCAAGCTGGACGATGCAAAGCTGGACATCGACTGGGAAGTGGTTGCCCCTGAGCAGTACTCGGTGATCCTGCAGACCCGGTTTGCTCCGGCAAGGATCTGCCCGACATCGCCAAGGCCCATACCATGGACGACGCCGCCCTGATGGCTCTGGCGGAGCAGGGCCTGATCATCCCCATCAACGAGATCATCGACAAATATTCCCAGGGCCCTGCCAAGGAGGCTTTTGACAAAAAGTTCCCCACCATGCGTCCGCTCACCACTGCCGAGGACGGCAACATTTATTGGTTCTGCAATGTGTCGAGTAAGTACTACGGCGACAATACCGACCCCAACGGCAGCTTCTCCATGCTCTACCGCCGCGACTGGGCCGACAAGCTGGGGATTGCCGAACCCACCAATCTGGAAGAGTTTACCCAGATGCTGCGGGACTTCCGGGAAAAGGACGCCAATGGCAACGGCCAGCAGGATGAGATCATGTTCATCGATCCCTCCTCTTTCCGCACCAGCATCGCCCAGTGGTTTGATCTGCCCACCGATATGATCGCCCTGGATCCGGTGGAAAACAAGATGGTGAGCCCCTGGAACAGCCCCAATGTCAAGCCTTATTTTGAATACCTCAACAGCCTGGTGCAGGAAGGCATTCTGGACCCCTCTGTCGCCGGCAACTGGGAGCTGATGGCCCAGAAACGCGCCGAAAACAAGCTGGGATGCCTGTGGGACTACACCAATGCCATGTGGAACGAGCCCACCGTGGCGGAGATTGCCCCCGATGCGCTGTATGCGCCGCTGATGCCGCTGCCCGCCCTGGACGGCGTGGAGCCCGGCTCGATGTCTGAGCCAGTTCCATGGTTTGGGAGCGCTATGTGGTCACCAAGGATTGCGAAGACCTGGAGGCCGTTGCCCGCCTGCTGGATATTGTGTATTCCGATGAGTACGCTGTGCTCACCGCCTTTGGCCAGGAAGGCGTCAACTTCACATACGAAGACGGCGTAATGACTCCCATTCCCGGTCTGACTGCGGATATGGCCCACGAGCAGCGCATCTCCGAAGGCGCCATGCTGTGGAACGGCGTTCTGCCCCGCGTGCAGGAAGTGGATATGCGCCAGCAGGTTGCCAATTGCGATGACTACAAGCGGCAGGTCACTTTGGACCTCATCGACTACGATCTGAAATATCCGGATCAGGTGAACAATTTCCTGGCTCTGCCCACCAAGGAAGAATCCGACAAGATCAATGCCCTGCTGCCCAATCTGCAAACCGCTTCCAAGGAGCTGGCCACCAAACTCACCCTGGGCCAGATCTCTGTGGACGACCTGGACAAGGAAGTGGAAAAGCTGGAAGAGCTGGGCCTGAGCGAACTGGTCGATATCTACCAGGCTCGCTATGAGCGCTACCTGGCCAATATGCTTCCTGATGATAGAGCACGATAGATCAATGTAAATAGTCAAAGCCGTGCCGCAAAACGCGGCACGGCTATTGCACTTGAAGCTGGGCAGGTGTTTGCTGCGGAATGGATTGCAATTTGCCTATTTGTGATGTAATCTAGTAGCAAGCACGCTTGTTGGTAAAATATTGCGGCACAGAGGGAGAAAAACAGGATGCATCGTTTATACTGGCACTCAAAGGACTTTCAGCGCTATTTTTTTACATACATCGCTTTGTTTGTATGTGTTTTTCTTGTGGGGATTTCTATTTTTTCTGCCGCCATGCGGAAAGAACGCAAGGAAGCCAACGAAAAGTCCTTTTTAGCCGAGAGCCAGAAGGTGCGGGACGTCCTGGACGATATTTGGGAAGTGGGCAGCGAAGTGAGCAACGTGCTGCAAAATTCCATTTGGGTGCAGAAGTTCACTTCGGAGAGCAAGATTTTTGAAAATGAGTTCGGCCCGATGGAAAAACAGGATATTTCGGTCAATCTCACCGCTCTGTGCAGCCTCAACAGCGCTCTGCGGGATATCGCAGTGCTCTATCCGCAAAAAGATCTGGTGGTGACGTCCAGCGGGTGGTTTTCCGTTTCGGAGTACGAAAACTATTTGCAGCGAAAATTGCAGCTGCCTGCCAATCTCGTCACCGAGCATCTGCTGAATGTGCCGGGGTGCGAGGGCCCGCTCAAACCCAGCAATTTTGCTTTTCACAATGCGGACTATCTGGTCTATGTGCAGCAGCTGGATATTCTTACTCCGCCCCGGGCAATTGCCATAAGCTGCTTTGACAAGGCAGCCATGCAAAAGCTGCTTCAGCAGGTATGCGGCGAACAGGTGACCCAGCTGCTCGTAAAGGACTGGAACGGCCAGCCCATCTGGCAGGTGGATTTTCAGCAGACCTCTGCACCGACCCAAACATGCAGCACCAGCAGCCAGAGCATGCTGGTAACCTATGACCTCACCTGCGAGGATGCCCCCATTCCCTTTGCACAGAGCGCCTGGAACTATGTGCTGGTATTAGTGCTTGCCATGCTGGGCATTTTGGCCGCCTATGTGCTGGCCAGCATTCAGTACCAGCCTTTGGGGAACCTGATTCAAAAGATAAACAAAAAGGTCAAGGGCAAAAACGAACAGCAGGATATTGACACCCTGGCCACCTGCGTGGGCAGGCTGTACGACGACCACACCAATATGGAAAACACCATTGCGGCCTATCGGTATGCCCTGCGGGAGCAAACCAATGCGCAGCTGCTGCGCGGCTATTTCAACAGTGATCAGCAATCGGTTCCTTCCTCCTGCAACTACTGGTATGTTGTGGTGGTGTTCCGCCATCAGCCTGGCAATCCCGACAACGAAACCGAGGACACGCGGATTCACCTGGAATTTTTGCTCACCTTGAAAAAATCGCTGCAAACCATCAAATGCGGCCAGAGCCACTGCGAACTGGTGGAAAATATTGATGAGTGCACCGCTGTGATTGCAGAATTTCCCTCTCTGCCGGACGAGGACATCGCAATGGAACTGGCGCAGCGCTGTACGATGCGCTGATCGAAGAGGATATAGAATGCAGCGTGTTTGTGGCCCACGCCCGCAGGGGCCTGACGGGAATCAGCGCGGCGTACCAGGAAATCAAAGAGAGCATGCGGGAAAAGAAGGGAATTTGCGGCATCCAGTTTGCCAGCCCCAACATGGAGTATTACTACCCGCTGGATTGGGAAACGCAGCTGGTGCGTGCCATCCGGGAGGGCAGCGAAAAAAGAGCGCAGGCGATCCTGCAGCAGCTGTACGAGGAAAATCAGCGCCTTGGGCTGAGCTATACGCTCATCTGCCGGGTTGCCACCCTTTTGTACGAAACCATGCGGCGGATTATTTTGGAAGAAAAGCTGCCGGTGCAGATGTTTTTGAAAATGGAGGAACCGCAGCATGGCATGACGCTGGAGCAGGCGTTTGACCGCGCAAGAAACACCGTCAACACGCTCTGTGAGCAGATCATGCAGAAAAAGCAGCAGGTGGCCACCAACGTGAACCGCTCGCTGGTGAGCTATGTAAACGAGCATCTGCACGACCCCGATCTGTCGCTGAATTTGCTGAGCGACCATTTTGGCGTGTCCAATGCCAGCGTTTCCCGCATCTTCAAAAATACGGTGGGACAAAATTTCTACAACTATATCACAGAAAAGCGGATGGCAAAAGCCAAGGAACTGCTGGTGCTGAAGGGATACTGTCCCCGGGAAATTGCCACAGAAATAGGGTACGACAACGAGTATTCCTTCAAGCGTGCTTTCCAGCGCACCTACGGCATCACGCCCCGCGACTTTTTGGAAAAGGAAGGGAAAAATGCAAGGTGAATATTGCACATCCGGACAGAATACAGGCGGAATCCGGAATCTGGTATTGATTTATAATGGGTATTACGACCGGCAGCAGGGAGATTGGAGCGCACAAGAGCTGCTGCCCTATCTGCTGTATCAAAAACGAAATGCCGGTTTTGGCGAGCCCTTTTTCGATGGATTTCTCTTTTTGGGGCTTTTGTCCTGCACAGGCAACCAGCTGTTTGAGGCGGTGGACCCCGCCAAGGCGGCCACCTGGGAGGATTTTGAGTGGTATCTGAACAAAACGCTGCGGCCGCAGGGGACCTGTGTGCGCTGCACGAGGCGGTGCTGCAGGCCAGAAAACTCAGCCGGCGGCCCCAGCTGCAGGCGCGGCTGGTGCTGACCATTCCCTTTCCCTCCCGGCAGACCTTTGGCGGACCGGAAAGCCAGAAAGCGGCCATTGACCGGTATATGGACCGCATGGCGGAGCTGTACCGCCCCTTTGAGCAGCTGGACACGCTGCGGTTGTGCGGCCTGTACTGGCTGCATGAGGATGCTTCCCAGACAGAACTGATTGACTATGCAGCCGAAAAGCCAGAGAGCGCGGACTTGCCTTTTTGTGGATTCCCTACTACCGGGCTTTGGGGTTTGACCGCTGGCAGGCAATGGGATTTGATGCGGCCATCCTGCAGCCAAACCACTACTTTAATGGAACGCAGCCGGTGCAGATTCAAAATGCAGCGGAACTCGCCGCCCAAAACCACATGGGGCTGGAATTGGAGTTTGACGAGCGCGCTTTTGACGACGAAAATTTTTACCGGCGTTATCTGGATTATCTGAAAGGCGCACAGCGGTTTGGGTTCAGTGGATCCCAGGTGTTCAAGGGATATTACCAGGATGTGAAGGCCATATACAACGCGGCGAACAGGGGCGGCGCCCGCGGCCGTGAGCTCTATGAAAAAACTTTCGAGGTTGCAACAGGGCATAAAGGAGAGTAAAGCATGGCGGACGCAGCTGATTTTGACCGGCAGATGGCGGCGCAGAATGCCCGGGGGGAAGAAATCCTATGGCACGAAGTTCCCAACGAAAACATTCTGGTGGAAGGTTTGGGCTTTTTTGCAGAGGAAAGGCGATGGAACCGCCTCCCCCAATCTCTTTCCGGTATGCTGCAGGCCCAGCGGCCGGCGCTGATCGAATTGTCTTCTCACATGGCGGGTGCCTGCCTGCGCTTTCGGACTGACAGCCGGGCAGTGTGGGTAAAGGCGGCGGTAAACGCGGCTCCCTATATGGCGCATATGACTCCGGCGGCCCAGTGCGGGTGCGACTGCTATTTGAGGGCTTTGCCCGACATGGCTGGCAGTTTGCAGGGCTGACAAGTTTTCGCCGCAGGAGGACTCCTTTTGCTGCGAACTGGCGCGGGACCTTCCGCCGCACACCGAGGTGCTGGTGTATCTGCCGCTGTATATTGGCATTCGGTCGATTGCAATCGGCCTGGAAAAAGGGGCGCAGATGCAGCCGGCATTGCCCCGCAAACATCGCAGGACCATCGCCTTTTATGGCACTTCCATCACCCAGGGAGGTTGTGCCTCCCGGCCGGGTATGGCGTATCCGGCCATTTTGTCCCGGGAACTGGACCGGGAAGTGTACAATTTGGGGTTTTCGGGCAATGGCGTGGGAATGTCAGGTCTGGCTTCCTGCTTTTGCAGCCTGCCCCGGCTGGGGGCGCTGGTGGTGGACATCCAGCCCAACGCCGGCCCCCAGGGGCTGCTGGAAACCAACCTGCCAGCCTTTCTGGATGCGGTGCGCGGCTGTGCGCCGCAGCTGCCGGTTTTGGTGCTTTCGGCAAGCTGGCAGACAAAATGCGGCTGGAACAGCACCGAAGCGGAACAGTTTGCGCGGGAAGAGCGTTTTCAGCAGCAGGAGGTGGAACGCCGGAAATCCCGGGGAGATAGCTTTATCTGGTTTGCATCGGCACGGGATATGTTGGAAACGGTTGCAAAGGAAACCACCGTGGACGGCGTCCATTTGACCGATCTGGGCTTTTGGCTGCTGGCTCAAAAACTGCGGCCGCTGCTGTGCCGGATGCTGGAACAAGGACAGACAAACGAATAAAAACCATATAAGAAACACCCCGCAGGGGAAAAGCTGCCCAATGGCTTTTCTGCTGCGGGGTGCTTTTTGTAAAAAGCGGCCAAGCAAAATTTTTGCTGGCTCTGCCGGTGAAAAAGTGTGGAAAACAGGGCGGGCAAAGGCCCTGTTTTTCTCGTTTTACCGGCAAAAATATTGCTGCGCATTTGAAAATTTTGTTTATTGCAACGTTGAAATCCGGTTCCTATAATGGGAATCAAATGCATGTGCCTGTCTGCGCTGCTCCTGGAAAGGAATGCGGCTGGACGATCGGAAAATTTCAAAAAGAAAAAGGAGATGCAACCATGAAAAGCAACAAGCGAATGCAGGCGCTGCTGAGTACGGCGATGTGCGCGGCGATTCTGTTTTCCAATGCCGCCGCCGTATTTGCGGCCGAAGTTCCTCCCTTGCCGCGGAAGGAAGGCGAAAACCCTCTGGCGGAACAGTCGCCGGTCAACTTGCTCCGGCAGCCAGGCGCGGCGTCCTCCTACCAATACGGCGAGGATGCTCTGTATAATATGTCCAATTTTGACCTTTTGGGCAGTGATGTCAGTTCTCTGGACCTCGATTGCCAAAAGCTCACCGACGGCGTCAAGAGCAGCGCCGGTTCCATTGATTTTGACAGCGTAGTCAATTTTTATTCCAATTCCGCTTTCAACAATGCGGAAAATGGGGCAAAGTTCTCCAATCAGAACACGGTAGATTTTGACCTTGGCCAGCCGAAAACCATTGTGGAAGTAAATGCATACAGCTCGGCCGGGCTCACCGGCCGCTACGCCGGTTCGCTGGGCCATATCGGCAAACACAGCGTCTATGTGTCGGCAGACAAAAACCAGTGGACCTGCGTTTTGGATGGGAAAAACTGCGGAGAAGACATTTCGGAGCAGACTGGCGCCTATGTGGCCCGGTATGCGGTTTCCGCGGACAAGGTGCCGGGGCACCCCGATGCCACCGGAATCTACGCGCAGTATGTGCGGATTGTGTTTGAAACAAATGCGCTGTGGGGCAATTATTCCTTCCTCACAGCGGAAGAAGTGGAGATTCTGGGGCAGGATGGCAAGGCCCAGGCGCCTTTGAGCCCGCCGGCAAACAAGAACCTCCCGCCGCTGAGAATCTGGCGCGGACCGCCTCCTACACCTACTCGCCTTCCACCGAAAAATATGTGTTGACGGCGGAGAATGACCCGGCATATTCGTCGGATGCCGACTGCAAAAAGATGAACGACGGCGTTCGGGGAGATGCCACCGGGGCGGATATGACCAATTGGACGGTCTTTGAACCCATTCCCTGGATGAATCCCGACAACGCTTCCAACTACAACAACGATCCCCTGTGCGCCATTTTTGACCTGGGCGCGCAGAAATCCATCACCGGGGTATCCACCGCTTCGCTGGTTACCCAGCAAATCAAGCAGAGTGCCAACCTTCAGATCTATGTTTCCAACGACAAGCTGGACTGGTTTGAGGTTTCCAAAAAGAACGGCTACGACCAGCAGGAGCCTGTGAACGGGGTGGTGGAACTGTCCTGGGATGCGGCTACGGACAAGGTGAAGGATCATGCCGATGCCACCGCGGTATATGCCGGTATGTGAAGGTCGTCTTTTCTTCGGTTTCTCCCGATGCGCCCAGCCAGCAGGTGGCGTTGGACGAAATTGAAATCCTGGCAGCAGCGACCGAATGGAGGCGCCTATGAGCCAAAGCCGAGGAGATAACCGGCGACACCGATCCTCATTATCCCGACAACCTGGCCTATCGGAAAGTCTTATGAGTGCGTCAACATGCCAGCGCGGGCGGGGAACAGC
>ENA-OQLB01000707-OQLB01000707.1-human-gut-metagenome-genome-assembly--contig:-NODE-707-length-17447-cov-3.745208_pt1 | contig 17447 bp, 18 predicted proteins | sample MGYA00242656_ERZ504813 | MGnify/ENA primary metagenome ERZ504813 (study PRJEB26092, sample SAMD00036388) | human gut metagenome | host: Homo sapiens | study: EMG produced TPA metagenomics assembly of... | reverse complement strand
GGGACAGGCAACGAACTGGGAAACAGCTGTAACCGACAGCTTGTTATCAATACAAGTCGGCAGGAGTTTCTGGGCAGCGAAGTGCAGTCCAGGAATGGAGATCAATAAGATTCATACAGGATTGCCGTCATTGATCGTTGATATGCTCACAAGTGTGACTCTTGCCAGTCTGAATGATTTGATTTCAAAAAGAAGCAGGATCAGGATATATGGGATGAGATTGCAAAAGAGAATAAGATCAAGAAGCGATTGGAGAAAGCAACGAAAGAAACTCTTTACATCGGAGATGGAGCTTTTAAGGTCACATTTGATACAAGTCTTTCACAGTATCCGATCATTGAGTACTATCCTGGAGAACGACTTGAGGTTAAGAATAACCGTGGCAGGATCACAGAGATTGAGTTCAAAACGGTTTATGATCACAAAAGAAGAGAATATATCCTGCATGAGTATTACGGCTATGGATATATCAAATATAAGCTTACTTGCGATGATAAGGAAGTACCACTTGATGCACTGGATGAAACAAGAAACTTGCAGAATTTGGCATTCTCAACATACCAGGAAGGCAAAGATGGAGAGATTAAGCAACGTGGCGAATATATGCTCGCTGTACCGCTTATGTTCTTTGAATCTGGAAAATGGGATAGTAGAGGTCAGAGCATCTTTGATCGTAAGATTGATGCGTTCGATGCCTTTGACGAAGCGTTCAGCCAATGGATGGATGCACTGCGATCCGGACGAAGCAAAGAGTATATTCCAGAATGCTTTTTACCAAGAAATCCAGAAACAGGTGTGACATTACCAGTCAATGCCTTTGATAATCGTTATATTACAACAAATTCCAATATGTACGAAGGAGCTAAAAGTGAAATTGTGTTGCAACAGCCAGAGATTCCACACGAAAGCTACTTATCAGCATACATAACAGCATTGGATTTATGTCTGCAAGGTCTGATCAGTCCGTCAACGTTAGGGATTGACGTAAAGAAACTGGACAACGCAGATGCACAGAGAGAAAAAGAGAAAGCTACACTTTATAGCAGAAATGCGATCGTAGGCGCATTGCAGGAAGACTTGCAAAGTCTGATCAAGGTAAGTATCAAATCATACCGTGAACTAAATGGACAGAACAGTAATGATGATGTGAGGTAGATGTAACGTTTGGAGAATATGCCAATCCATCTTTCGAGAGCCAGGTTGAAACTGTTGGAAAAGGAAGATCACAGGGAGTCATGAGCGTTGAAGCTTGTGTGGACGAGCTGTATGGCGATTCCAGAGACGATGAATGGAAGAAACAAGAGGTTGCAAGACTGAAAGCAGAACAAGGAATCATGGAAGTAGAAGATCCGGCGGTCAATACGGCAGCAGGAGATTTTCAGATAGGAGAATCAAATGGTAGTAACAATAATGAACCACTCATACAGAATGAGCCGACAGGAGACGAAAAAGTTCCTAAGACAGATGAGTGATCACGTTCCGTTTGGTATTTATGCGATTGAGAAAAACGGAATCATCGAGATGAGAAAGGATAGGTGTAGCAGCATGTCAAAACTCAAAGAGATGAAAAGAGAGTTTAAGAAACGCGGGTATAAAGTGTATTACAACACGGGTGAACGATGAATGAGTACGATATTCAAGAAGAGCTGAAAAGAATTGAAGATGAATTGATCGCATCCATGATCCGAAACATGGAACGCCACAGGGCAGAAGAAACCAAAGAAGGTTTTGAATGGGGTATGTGGCAGGCAGAACAGTTGAAAGCTTTGGAAGAATACAAGAAACGAAACAAAGAGAGATACAAGGACCAATTTGGAGAAATCAATTCAAGTATTCCTGCACTGATCAGCGAATCAAGAAAACGTGGATATTTAGATCAGGAAGCACAAATCTTGGAATCTATTGGTAAAAGCACCAGTAGAGGACAGGGAGATATTGATGCTTCCTTTTTTCAGATCAACGATCGTAAGATGAATGCACTGATCGATGCGACAGTCTCAGATATGGATAGTGCAGAGACAGCGATGCTAAGACGTGCAAATGATCAGTATCGAAAGACGATATTCAATGCGCAGGTATATGCAAACAGTGGTGTTGGCACCTATGAAAAAGCTGTAGATATGGCAACAAAGGATTTTCTTGCAGCAGGTATCCAATGCATCCAGTACAAGAATGGATCAATGCATAGGATAGAAGAATACGCAGGTATGGCAATCCGAACAGCAAGTAAGAGAGCTTATCTTACTGGAGAAGGAGAAAAGCGTAAAGAATGGGGTTGCCATCTTGTAATCATGAATAAGCGAGGAAATCCGTGCCAAAGTGCCTGCCGTTTGTTGGAAAGATTCTGATCGACGATGTGTGGAGTGGTGGAAGCAGTGAGGATGGAAGTTATCCATTGATGAGTTCTGCAATGGCAGCAGGACTTTATCATCCAAACTGCAAAGACAGTCACACAACATACTTCCCTGGAATCAGTACACCGCCAGACGATAAGTTTTCAAAGGAAGAGATTAAAAAAGTTGAGGATGATTATAAGGATGATCAGAAGCAACAATATGCCAAAAGACAGAAAGAGAAATTTAGAAGACTGGCAAATTATTCATTAGATAGAGAAAATAAAGAAAAGTATGAAATAAAACTTGGAGAATGGAAACAAGAGTTTCAAAAGAAAGCAGAAGGATTTAATATAAAGGATTCTCTCGAAGTATTCAAAGAAAAGATAAAAAATAACATAGATAATTCAAGACACAAGGCTAATATGTCATTTTTTGTGGATACAGTAGAATTTGTAGAAGACCAAGAACTTAAAGTGCCTTTTGCATATTTGCCTAATGAAGATATTATAAAATACAATTCTAAAGCACCTAATATTGAATTGTACGATATGGATTATGTATTTTCGCATGAAATAACACATAGAATGGATTTTCTACAATACAATAGTTGGAAAGATGAAAGATTTCTTCAAGAAATTGAAAAATGTAGACAAAAAGTATATGATAAAAGAGATGAAGTTCAAGAATGGTTTCAAGAAAATGGGAAGTATGAGTACAGCTTTGCAATTTCAGATATTATCAGCGCATTGAGTGAAGGTGAGATTATAGTTCCAGTAGGGCATAAAAAGAGTTATTGGAAATCGATCCTAAAGTACAGGCGATGGAAATATTTGCGAATTTAAGCAGCATAGATGTACTTGAATTGGATGAAAAAGAAAAAATATTAGATGGAATATTCAAGGCATATAAGGAGCTGGTTGAATGAAAAAATTGATTCAGGCATTAAAAGAAGATGAAGAAATTCAGTATTTAAAAAGGAGATGTTATGAAATAACTGGTGAATGGATTCCGTATCATTGGGAATGCTTCAACGGGATAGAAGAATACAGAGAGTATATGAAGAAGATTGTGAGAGAATATGAAGATAAGAAGTAAAAGATATAGATAATACCACTGATCAGAAATGGTTGGTGGTATTTTTATACTCATTTTTAAGGAAAGGAGGACCAGCAATGAAAGTAAGAGTAACTTACAATTATCACGACAGAAAACTTGGTTTTGAAAAACGTGTTGGAGATGAGTTCGATGTTACAGAAGAAAGAGGTCAGGTACTGATCGCAGCAGGTGTAGCGGAAGAAATCACTGAACCAGTAGAAGAACCAGAAGCTCAGGAAGGAACTGAGGAAGAAGAAAAACCAAAAAGAAGTACCAAGGCAAGAAAGTAAGAGGTGATCCATAAATCTCGGTAGCAGACGTTCCGTTAAGACGTCTTATTTTTATGCTCCAAACACGATAAGAGGGTAAAAGATGCGTGGGCGGTGACACCGAAGACAATGGATAGATAATTGGGAGACACCCACAAAATGGAAAGGAGCAACAATGAAAAAGAAATTAAACATGAATCTACAGTTTTTTGCGGAACCAGGATCAGAACCAACGGGAGGACAGGGAGAGCCTGCACCACAGCCAGGAGCAAATCAGACTCCGCCGGCAACTGATCCATCACAGCCACAGATTGACTACAATAAGATTCAGCAAATGTTAGATGGGACATTAGCAGCAAAAGAAAACACTGCATTAAAAGCCTATTTTAAACAGCAGGCTTAAGCCAGGAAGAAGCTGAACAGGCAATGCAGGCATTTAAACAGCAGAAAGCTGCAAATGAACCAAACATCGAAGCAATCCAGAACGCGGCACAGAACGCGCAGCAGATGGCACAGAAAGCTATGATCGAGCGTGATGCTTATAAGTTATCTGGAGAACTTGGGATCGACTTAAAAACAATGCCTTACGTGTTAAAACTGGCAGACGTGTCACAGGTCGTACAGGATGGAAAGATTGATTCCGAAAAATTAAAAGAAGCATTAAACAAAGTATTGGAAGATGTGCCACAGTTAAAACCACAGGAACAGCAGCAGACAGGATTCCGTCAGATCGGAGTTGGTCAGCAGCATGGCGGAGAGACTGGTGGCAATACACCACAGCAGAAATCGGTACCAACAAAACGATGGAACCGATTTAATTAGGAGGTAAGAAAGAATGGCATTAAATTATGCACAGGTATGGGAGCCAGAACTTCTGGAGATCTTAATGCAGGGAACATTAACTTCTCCATTTGTAACATCAAATGTAACATGGTTGGATGCGAAAACATTCCACTTCACACAGATGTCTGTATCTGGATTCAAAAACCACAGTCGAAATGGCGGATGGAACAAAGGAACTTATGCACAGACAGATACTGCATTTACCGTAGAACACGACAGAGATGTATCATTTCTTGTTGATAAAGCAGATGTCGATGAGACAAACGCAACAGCATCTATCCAGAATATTTCCAAAGTCTTTGAACAGACTCAGGTAGTTCCAGAAACAGATGCGTTATTCTTCTCTAAAGTAGCACAGGCTGCGCAGAAAGTGACTGGATATCACAGCTCAACAGCTTCCAGTGATTATACAAAAGCAAATGTATTCAGCAAGTTAAAAGGATTCTTTGCAGCAGGAAAACTTCGCAGATACAAAGCGAATGGATCACTGATCATGTATGTATCATCTGCGATCATGGATCTGTTAGAACTGTCTACAGAATTTACTCGTAAGATTGAGATGACTCAGATCGCAGAAGGCGGTATGGGAATCGAAACACGAGTCACAGATATTGATGGCGTAACACTTATGGAAGTTATCGATGATGAACGCTTCTATGATAAGTTTAACTGGGAAGTTGAAGAAGGCGGATTTGCACCAGTAAAGAAAGACGCAGGTAAATCCGTAACAGGATCACATAAGATCAATGTGCTGATCGCATGCGGACAGACATGTAAGACAGTTCCTAAGATCTCATCCATCTATTACTTTGATCCAGGAACACACACAGAAGGTGATGGTTATCTGTATCAGAACAGAACTTTATCTGACGTATTTGTATTCCCGAACGGAAAAGATGGCAAGGTTGATTCTGTTTACGTTGACGTAGACACTACGGAATATACAGAAGTGTAGGAGGTGGTGCATATGGCACTCGCCTCTTATGCAGATCAGGAGTATTATGAAAAAGTCAGCGGTGTGATCACAACGGATGATCTTGAAAAGAGGTTGTATATCGCAAGCCGACACATTGACACGCTTACATTTAACCGTATTGTAGCAAGAGGATTTGAGAATCTGACAGAATTTCAAAAAGATGTGATACGTCTGGTTGTTTGTAAACAGGCAGATTTTGAAGCAGAAAATGAATCTCTGATCAACAGTGTCTTAAGTTCTTATTCGATCAATGGTGTGTCAATGGGAATCAATGCCGGTGGATGGAATGTGACAGTTCAGGATGGGGTGATCATGAAAGCTGACAATTACGCGATGTTAGAGCAGACAGGATTGTGCTGCAGGAGATTGGGGGCGATCTGATGAAATGGCCAGAGTTAATTCCAAAATCAATGTGTCAGACGGATATTCACATTCGAATTGATAGTGAGGAGATTGGAGAGGAAGGGCAGCCGATCACTCTGATCGATGCGGATTTCAAATGCAACTATCAAGATAAAGCAAAAAGAGTTATGACAAATGAGCAGAAGATCGTACAGGTTACGGGATCTGCTCTTTTTGTGGAGATATCGCCCCAGATGTACCAGTGATCAGTTGCGGTGTCGCAACAGTCTTTGGAGTTGAGAGAGTGATCGTAAGTGGAGAGAAAGCAAGAAATCCCGATGGGACGGTCAATTATACCAGATTGGAGTTGATGTGATGATCCGTTGCAATTCAATTATAAAAATCAACACACAGAGACTTCGGGAGCTTTCACAGGCACAAGTCACAGCACTGGAAAAGACAGCAGAAGCTTTGCATACCGAAGTGGTACAAGCTCAGGTTATGCCGTTTGATACAGGAAATCTGCAAAATGATAATACATTTGTAGATTATACTTACAGCAAAACAGGACATACAAGGATTGTATCTACAACGCCATATGCCAGAAGGTTATATTTCCATCCGGAATACAATTTTCAGACATACGAAAATCCGTTTGCAGGTGGCGAGTGGTTTAATCCATGGCTTCCTGGTGGATTGTATGAAGACTTTGCACAGAAAGCATTCAAGAAACTGTACCGAAGGGAGAGTGGCGTATGATTTTGTTAGCAGATGTGAAGGACTGGCTGAAAACAGTATTTGAAGCTGATCACTATTACACAGGAAAGTTAGACAACAAAAAAGACAGATCCATTGGAGTGTATCAACGAAGTCCTATGCTCCAAAACGGTATGCAGTAGGTGGATATAAGAAATATGATACGAAAAGTATATCTGTCTTAGTCCACTGGAACAACAATTCAAAAGAAACAGAACAGGCAGCAGCCGAACTGTTTGAAATATTAGAAATACAGAAACAATTCATGATCAAAGATACAAAAGTAGATTTCTTATCCATGCAGGTTCCTGAACCAGTAGATGTTGGAACGGATGACAAAGGAATCTATGAACGTGTCATTTGGTTTGACATTTATTACGAAAGGAAGGTAGACGATGAGCGAAACAGCTAAAAGCGGAGTATATCCTTGCTACGAAAATCAGTTTCAGATCGACACTGCAGCATCAGGGGCAACCGCTGCAATGAAAGATATTGCGGACTGTGAAACATTCGAAGTATCCTTTGATAACGGTGTGGAGGAATGGACTCCATTTGATACAGAAGGATGGACACGCAGATTAATGACTGCAAAATCCGTTACGATCTCAGTTACAGCAAAACGAAATGTAGGAGATGCCGGAAATGATGCGGTTGCAGGATTGGCATGGAAAAATGGAAGGAATGTAGAAAAAGATTTTCAATGGACGTTCCCGGACAAAACAGTTGTCAAGTTTGCAAGTGCAGTTATCAATGTGACAAATGTAGGAGCAGGAGATTCTACAGCAGTTGCACCTCTGGAATTTGAAGTACAGAGCAATGGTAAACCAACAGTAACACCAGGAGTTTAGGAGAGGGAAACCTCTCCTTTTTGAAAGGGAGATAGAATGGGAAAAGTAGTAGATATTACAGATAAGCTGAAATTCGAAGAGAATCCGGCATTAGTGATCAACGGAAAGAAATATGAAGTGAATGCAGATGCGACAACCATGATCGAAGTTCTGGCAGAGCTTGGTGATGATGGGGATGATATCTCACCGAAAGCTGTTACAAAGCTTTGTAATCTTATCTTTACAAATAAGGCGCAGAAAGACTTGGAAAAATTACATTTAAAATTTGGGGATTATGTCACAGTTGTGCAGGAAGCAGTTTCATTGATTTCAAGAACCGATGACCAAGAAGAATCGGGGGAGTAGTTGATCCCGGATATGATCTGTTTGAAGATTGGGATCTTATCGTATCTTCGTTTGCGGAGCAGTATGGAATCAGAATCTATTCCAAAGAGTTTAAGGAAATGCAATGGCACGAGTTCAAAGCGCTGCTTTGTGGAATAGGACCAGATACAGCCTTAGGACGGATCGTATCCATCCGATTAGAAGATGATAATGAAGTGATCAAAGAGTTTACTCCGGAACAAAAAGAGATTAGAAACAAGTGGAGAAGAAAAGCCGCTAAGACAAAGACAGAAAAAGAAACAAATGATTTCTTAGAAACGATGAAACAGGCATTTGTTGACATGGCAGGAGGTATAACAAATTGAAAAGATAAAATGTAAGGAATGCGGCCAGACATTGATGGTTGCAGAGTATGTAAAAGGGGAAATCAAATGTCCCCGATGCAAACAGGTAAATATAGTATGGATCCGCAAAGGGAAGAGCATAGGTAAGCACCGTTGTAGTAGCTAAGCCAGCCTACTTTGTGTAAGACAAGGTAGGTGATAAGTATGGCAGCAGATAGTGTAGGTCAGATCGGGCTGGATCTGGTGATCAATCAACAACAATTTAATAAACAGTTAGGCGGAATACAGAACCTAGCAAAGAAGACAGGAAAGATGCTTGCCGGTGCTTTTGCTGTAAAAGGATTAACAAGTTTTGCGAAAGACTGTATTGAGCTAGGATCAAATCTAACAGAGGTACAGAATGTTGTCGACGTGGTGTTTCCGACAATGAACAAAAAAGTAAACGAATTTGCACAAAATGCAGCAAGTACATTCGGACTCTCTGAAACGATGGCAAAGAAGTTTACCGGAACATTCGGAGCAATGGCAAATGCTTTTGGATTTTCTGAAAAGGAATCGTACAAGATGAGCACGGCTCTTACTGGACTTGCTGGAGATGTTGCTTCTTTCTATAACATTTCGCAGGATGAAGCTTTCACGAAACTGAAATCTGTGTTCTCCGGAGAAACGGAGACGTTGAAAGATTTAGGAATTGTAATGACACAGACAGCTCTTGATCAATACGCATTGGCAAATGGATTCGGTAAAACGACCAGTGCCATGACGGAACAGGAGAAAGTAGCCTTAAGATATGCATTCGTACAGCAACAGTTGCAAAATGCGACAGGGGACTTTTCAAGGACCTCTGATCAGTGGGCGAACCAGATCAGGATTCTGTCATTACAATTTGATTCCCTGAAAGCTTCAATTGGACAAGGATTGATCAATTTATTCTTGCCAATCGTAAAAGTAATTAACTTGGTGCTTGGAAAATTAATGACTCTTGCAAATGCATTCAAGTCGTTTACAGCAATGATCATGGGCAAGAAGACCAGTGGAGCGTCAGCAAGTCTTGATAAGACGGCGACAAGTGCAGGAAAGGTATCTAACAGCTTGAACAATGCGACAAGTTCCGCAAATAAGCTGAATAAGTCAACAAAGAAAGTTGGAGACACAGCCAAAAAGACGGCAAAGAAGATATCTGGATTGATGGGATTTGATCAGATCAATAAATTGACTGAAACAAAAGGATCATCCGGATCAAAGAGTTCTGCACCATCTTCTGGTACAGGTTCTGCAGGCAGTGGAGCATCTGGCAGTACTGTAGATATGGGTTCTCTTCCCAAGGGAGAGGATGAAAAAGCTACGAAACTTGGGAAAGGCTATGATAATCTACGAAAAGCAATTGATAAGCTAAGAGTAGCTTTTAGTGCATTTAGTAAGGTTGCAATAGGTGCTTTCAAATGGATCTGGAAGAACATGCTGGTTCCACTTGGAAAATGGACAATGCAGAAACTTGCTCCAAAACTGATTGAATTATTAGCCGCAGCACTAAATGTACTGACAGCAGTATGCAAAGCATTGCAGCCATTATGGCAGTGGGCATGGGATCACTTATTCAAACCGCTTGCTAACTTTGTCGGAGATGCGATCATCGGATTCTTAGATCTTCTGGTTAAGGGATTGAACGGATTAGCAAACTGGATCAATAAACATCAGGGAGCAGTGCAGGCAATCACAGTAGCGTTTCTTGGATTCAATGCAGCAGTCAAAGGAATGAAGTTTCTATCATTGATCGGTCAGATGGGCGGTGCAGGAAAAGCATTCAAAGCACTCGCTGAAATGGTTAAGCTTGCAACAGTAGCGAAGATCAAAGATAAAGCAGAAACATTATACTTAAATGCTTTATATGCTAAAGATGCAGTTGCTCCATTTGCAAAATCATTTGCTACTCTTGCAGGTAAGATCAAACTTGCCGTAACAGCAAAAGCAGCCGATATTAAACAGACAATTCTGTTGGGCGCATCATATGTTAAGAATTTAGCTGTCGGAATTGCAAAAACAACAGTAGAATTTGTAAAACAAGCAGCACAGATGATCAAGAATAAAGCTATCATGATCGCGACTAAAGTAGCACAGACAGCAATGACAATTGCTACAAAAGCATGGAGCGCAGCATGTTCAATTGCCACAGTTGTTACGAAAGCGTTTGGAATAGCAATGGCGTTTCTTACAAGTCCGATTGGATTAGTAATTGTAGCGATCACAGCTTTAGCTGCTGCAGGTATTTTGATTTATAAAAGCTGGGGAAAAATTAAGAAAACCAAGTTTGGAAAATTCTTGATTGGAATTGCTACAGGATTTAAAAGTCTATGGAAATGGGCGAAGAAGAACATTCATCCAATCCAATCAATCAAAAAAACTTTGGGAAGGCATCAAGAACAAGAAAGCTAAACTGGAAGCTGAAGCCAAAGAAAAGGTTAAAGGTGCGCTGAACACCCTAAAAGAAGGTTGGGAATCCGTTAAAGACAAAGCGGCATCATTGGTAGCAGAAGCGAAAGAAAAGGCAGATGGTGCGATCGCCAATCTGAAAGAAGGATGGGATTCCATTCAGACAAGGCAGCAACATTAGTTGCAAAAGTCGAAGGAGCATTGGATACAGCGAAAGACTGGTGGTCCGATGTGAAACAGAAGGCAGCAGAAAAAGTTGCTGGAGTCGTGGCTAAGGTTCAGGGAGCATTAGATACCGCAAGGGACTGGTGGTCCAATGTTAAGGAAAAAGCAAAAGAGAAGATTGGAGATATTGCAGCTAAGGTTCAAGGTGCGTTAGATACTGCAAGAGATTGGTGGTCTGGTGTAAAACAAAAAGCTGCTGAGAAAGTAGAAGGTATCGAAGCAAAAGTTAAAGGTGTACTGGAAACCGCTAGTGATTGGTGGTCCGGCGTTAAGAGTGGAATTATATCTAAAATTGGCGATATAAAGAAAACAGTAGTTGCTACATATGATGCAATTAAGACAAAAAAATTTAATGTTGTAAAAGGTGCATTCGATACAATCAAAAGTAAAACAGTAACCTTAAAAGCTAAAATTAAAAATCTTGCTTCTAAGGGTGTATCTAAAATATCAAAAGCGTGGAGTTATTTAAGATCAAAAGCAAGCACAACGTTAGTAGCTAAGTTTAAAGACGTTTTTACTAGACCTTTGAAAGCGGCATGGAATGGAATTGCTGGCACCATAAATGGAGCGATTGGTGTAATAAACAAAATACCGGGAGTAAACATCAAAGGCAGGGTGCCAAAATTAGCACAAGGTGGCTACGTAAAGAAAAACACTCCACAGCTAGCGATGATCGGAGATAACCGACATCAGGGCGAGGTTGTAGCTCCAGAAGACAAGATGATTGCCATGGCAAAGAAAGCAGCAGAATTATCTGGTGGCAGCAGTAAAGATGATCAAATCATCCGCCTGCTCATGGAACTGATCAATGCTGTCAAATCTATTGATACAGATGTTTACCTGGATGGCAAGAAAATAACCAAAACCGTAAATGACAACAACAACGCAGATATCAGAGCCGGCAAACGACCGATCCTGATCTAAGGAGAAATAAGATGGCAACACTGACATGTGGAAACGCTGCATTGCCAGAGCCGGTTGAGCTAAGCACTTCGGATGAGATCATCTGGAGTGCCAATACCGAACGATCATCATCAGGAGATATGATTGGAGAAGCAATTGCAGAGAAAAAGACATTGGATATCAAGTGGGGATCCTCACAGAGTCCGATGTTAAGAAGATAAAAAATAATCTTGTGAAAGGATTCTTTCCGATCACATTTAGAGACATGGGAACAACACATACCATCACTGTATACCGCGGAACTCTTACAAAAGAACATCTGGGGTATATCGGGGATGGTATTTATTATTATAAAAGTGCGAGCGTTCAGATCGTGCAGAAATAGGAGAGATGGAAATGAAGTTAAAAGAGATTATGAGAATCCACGAAGGATTAGTGAAACAGTCAAGCAAAGTTTACACAGCAAAATTAGGATATGCAATTTCTAAAAATATGAAAGCATTCCGAAAAGCAATCGAAGAATATGATGAAAACCGCCTTAAGATTTGTGAACGATACGCAGAAAAAGATAAGGACGATAAGCCGATCGTGAAAGAAAACCAGTATGAAATGACAGATGAAAGCAAAGAGATTGTAAATGAAGAAATCAAAGAACTGCAGGAAGTAGATACTGATATCGATATCATGAAAGTTTCATTTGCCGAACTTGAACGATGTGAAAATGCAGATCGTTATGACATCCCATCTGTAGCCGATATTGAAGACCTGATGTTTATGATCGAAGACTAAGCCGGAGGTGATGCTATATGTATCAGGCAAGTAAAAAATTTGGCGATGCAATAGCAGGGTCAAACAGAAAATTTAATACAAGGCTTCTGGAGAATGAAAAAGTATTAGTAGAATCTGTAAAGAATTTTACAATAACGTCTGGTGCGGAAGAAATAACGATCGGGAGTGCGGTGGCGAGCTATGTTCAGGCAACGATCGAGAATAAAGGAATTGCATTGTCTGGAAAAGAAGTTAGTTTGGAGATCGGCGTGGAAGTCGATGGAGAGATGGAGTATATGCCGATGGGGTTATATACGATCCAGAATCCCAAGATTGAAAGCAACAAGGTTACGTTTACCGCATATGATAGATTAGCAAGCAGATGCAATGGGGCATATTATTCTAAATTAAGTTATCCAACGGATGCAGTAGATATATTGGCTGAAATCAGCACGATGACAGGCGTGGCGATTGATACATCTACATTACAGCGAGGAATCCAGATCAATCAAAGAGCGATCATTGAGGAAGGTGATTACAACGAAGAAACCGATGAAAGCGAAGTGATCACAACATATGTAAATCCTTTTGATGGATATACATACAAAGAAACCATCGGATTTATCGCAGGATTATTTGGCAAATTTGCTATATGTGGAAGAACTGGAATGATCGAGTTTCGATGGTATCAGGATATTTCATATGAGATTCCAAGCAATATATTTTATAACGATCTGCAAGAAACAGAAGAAAGTTTCAGTATCAAAAGACTGACATGTGATAACTCAGATCAGACACTTTTATCTGGATCAGGAGCTACCGGCATAAGTATGCAAAATCCGGTTATGACACAGAATATATTAGACGGTGTTTACAATACTGTCCAAGGCTTAGTATTCACACCTGCAGCATTAAGATTTATCGGAGATACGAGACTTGATATCGGAGATATTATTACTGCTGTAAAAAATGATGGCATGAAATTCACAATACCGATCATATCATTGATAACAAGTTATGACGGTGGATTGATGCAGACAATTGCAAGTTATGGGAATACCGCCGAGGAAGATGATTCTGACACAAAAGGTCCTATAACCGAAATGGCAGAACGAGTTGAGTACGAATTAGCATTTGTAAAAAAACTCATGGTGGATAATCTTACAGCGACAAATGCAACGATCAAGAATCTGTCTGGAGATGTTTTGAAATTTAAAACAGGTGAGTTTGAAACTTTAAAAACTGATGTGGCAAATTTTAAACAGACATTCACAGATGACTTACAGGCGTCAAATGCAAAAATTAACACCTTAGAATCTGACCATGCAACATTTAAAGAAGCAACCGCGACGAATCTTAACGCGACAAATGCTAGAATTGCGAATATTGAGGCTGATTACCTAAAAGCTACAGATGCAAAACTTACCTATGCAACGATTACGAATTTAAATACTACCAACGCTGAGATTGCAAAGCTGAAAACAAAAGATGCAGAGATCGATAAATTAGTTGCAACAAAAGCTACGATCACGGACCTTAATGCAGCAGTCGGCAGAGTTGGAGTATTGGAAAGTAGTTATGCTAATCTCAACACGTTAGTAAACGGCAATCTTACATCTGACAACATTCAGAACTTAACATTGACATCAAAGAATACAACGATTGAAAACGGCATGATCAAAAATGCAATGATTGAGAATCTGTCGTTTGATAAGATCACAGGTATGGACATTAATACAACAAATCTGACGGTACATAGTTCTGATGGTAAGTCAAAATGGAGTGATAATACCATTCAGATTTCTGATGCAAACCGTGTCAGGGTCCAGATCGGAAAAGATGCTTCAAACGATTACAGCATGTCTGTCTGGGATAAGAATGGGAATCTGATCTGGGATGCTCTTGGAGCTACGGAGAAAACGATTCAGAGAAAGATTATTCGAGATGGTATTGTAGCGGATGATGCAAATATTTCTGGTTCGAAACTGGATATTAACAGTGTAATCAAGGAAGTGAATGGTTCTACGACGAAACTGAAATCTTCTACAATCGTTATGAACGATAAGAACCAGACGTTAGACGTCGTGTTTAATGAAATGGAAACAACAGTAGCAGATAATTTGAGCAGTGCTAAGCTGTATGCGGATGGTAAGTTATCCGATGCACAGAAGTATGCCTTAGAACAGGCAAACAGTGCGTTGAGCAGTGCTAAGAGCTATGCTGATAGTGCTGTGGATAATATAGAGGTCGGTGGTAGGAATTTATTGACTGGAGTTTCTTCTTATACTAAAGACGCACCTTTTGAAAAGACGGATTCAAGAGCAGATGGGTGGATTGTATATCAAAATATTATTACCTCTATCGAACTTGAAGCTGGAAAAAAATATGTACTACAAGCAAAAACTGATGGAAATTGGACTGCGAACCATGATACAAATGGACAAGATCCGTCTAAAAAACTTGTGACGTTATGGTTATGTAGTGATACAACGAATGACTTTTTTGATATGCGACAAGGATATGTTATATTTACTCCAGCCGTTACAGCCAAATATAAATTAAGAGTTAATCAATATTCGAACGGAACAGATGCTTACACTATTCATTTGTGGGATATTAAACTTGAAAAAGGTTCAAAAGCTACTGACTGGACACCAGCACCAGAAGATACACAATCTCAGATCGACAACATCACAGAGATCACAACATCTCACACAACAAGCATCAGTACGATGAAGGGACAGATATCAAGTCTGATTTCCGAAGATACAACGATCAAAGGAAACTATGATGCTTTGTTAAGTCGATATAACGCTACTGTAGCTACCGTGGACAGTATGAAAACTACGATCGGCGAACATACAACAATTCTAAACAATCAAAATGACTCGATCACAGCTGTCACAACGAAAGCTAATACGATTGAATCAAATTTAGCAGGAACAACGCAGACTGTATCTGAGGTTAAATCAAATTTAGCTGGAACACAGGAAAGAGTCACGAAAGTTGAAACAAGCCTGACGGGATTGACTACAAGGGTTTCTAGTACAGAAACGAATCTTGCTAATTTAGAAATTGGTGGAAGAAATTTAGTATTAGATTCCAAACCGCAAAAACAAGGGTCTTCTTATGCTGTTGTAAGTAGACATTTAAGCGTTGACTTACAAGCAGGTGTAACATATACAATATCGTTTTGTGGCAGAGTTGTTGATGGTGATGGATCATTAGTTGTGTTTCTTTATAGAATGATTGGAAAGACTCAATACAGAAGTCCACTAAATCTAAGGAAAATACGGTTATTAGTTGGCAATTTACACCAAAGATAAGCGGTGCGTTCCAAATAGAAGCTTATTCGTTTTTATCGCAAGGTGTAGCTGGCGGAAATGTTTATTTAGATTGGTTCAAAGTAGAAAAAGGCAACAAATCAACCGATTGGACACCAGCTCCTGAAGACAATAAGATCAACGGGCAGAACTTAGTAAGTAATCTTCCTTCTAATTGGGAGCAAGGAAGTTTCCAAGACAGCAAAACAAATGTAGGTTGTGATTACGATACAAACAAGTCTTCTATGACAACAAGAATACGTGTTAAAGAATTAGTTCCTGTTTCTGGAACAATTACAATCTCAAACGCTTATAGCAATCAATCTAAAAAGCCAATTCAACATTGGATCACTGCTTTTGATGTTAACAAAAAGTGGCTAGGGAGTAGTTATGTTAGCACTGCTTGGAGCGATTTTCCAAGAACTGTTGATATGAAAGATGCTAAATACATTGCTGTAATTGTAAGGTATAAAGACGAGTCAGCTATTACTCCTTCCGACATTTCACAAATCTGTTTAAAGATCGAACGTGGTACTTCTGCCACGCCTTTCACATTAGCACCAGAAGATGTAAATGGAAAGATCGTAAATGTAGAAACTATTGCTAATCAGACCGCTAAGAAGTTTGAGTGGATTGTTAAGGGTGAAAGTACATCAAGCAATCTAGCATTAACAGACAATGCCTTGACTGCTATTGCTAATAATATTAAGTTGACTGGGAAGGTTACTTTTAATAGTTTTGATCAATCTCTGAAAGATACTATAAATAATAAAACGAATGTTTCATATTTAAATTTTAGTAGCGGTGGAAACAAACAAGGATTTTTTAAAATAGCAACACTACAAGTAAAACAGAATTATGCCAATCAAAATATTATTTTTGGCGTTAACCATAGGGAACATGGTTACACTGAATGTAGAATCAGATTTAGTAACGCAGGAAACACAGACCTGGAATGGGGAGTTTTAAACAAACAGGAACTCCTGCAAGAGCATGGCGAATCATTAAAACCGCAACCAGTACATGGGATTTATATTTAGCCAAAACAGACTCTTGGGATGGTGGTCGTGTTATTAAATTTGATAATCCATACGGAGGCGGAGTATTAGTAACTTGGTCTGGAGCAAGTGCAGATCTGCCAGGTGGTGCGATAATTGCTGAACAAATGATTGCAGATCAAACCACTATTGATGGTGGAATCATTACAACTGGATATATCAGTGCTGATAGAATCGCAGCTGGTTCCATTACAGCAGACAAAATCGACGTTAATAGTATATTTGCCAAAGATATCACCGCAACAGGCACGATAACAGGTGCAAACTTGATAGGTGCGACTGGTACGTTTAGTGGACAGATTACAGCTACGGAAGGTAAGATTGGCCGCTATGATATTACGTCAACATATCTGATGACAAACAGCGGAAGCAATGCATCTGGTATTGGCGGGAAATCAGGTACAGCTACGTACGTCTGAGCATCGATCGATGTACAGCTACGTACGTCTGAGCATCGATCGATGTACAGCTACGTACGTCTGAGCATCGATCGATGTACAGCTACGTACGTCTGACATTCGATCGATGTACGCTAGTACGTCCTGAGCATCGATCGATGTACAGCTACGTACGCTGAGCTTGATCGTGTCGGCTAGTTCGTCTGAGA
>ENA-OQLB01000706-OQLB01000706.1-human-gut-metagenome-genome-assembly--contig:-NODE-706-length-17482-cov-2.357880_pt1 | contig 17482 bp, 19 predicted proteins | sample MGYA00242656_ERZ504813 | MGnify/ENA primary metagenome ERZ504813 (study PRJEB26092, sample SAMD00036388) | human gut metagenome | host: Homo sapiens | study: EMG produced TPA metagenomics assembly of... | reverse complement strand
TCCGCCAGTCGCCCGGGGCGAGAGGGTGACGCTGCCCACCTTGGGGCCGTCGGGCAGGCAGCTGCGCTTGAACTGCTGGGCGAAGAACCGCCAGTAGAAGTTGCGCAGCCACTTGTAGAGCACTTCGTCCGGGTACTCGGCCCGGCCTGCGAAGGCCGCTTTCGCCAGCCGGAATATCTTCGACGGGCCGAAGCCGAAGCGGAGAACATAATAGAGGTAGAAGTCGTGCAGCTCATAGGGACCCACGAGGTCTTCCGTCTTCTGAGAGATCTCGCCGTCCTTGGTGGGCAGCAGCTCCGGGGAGACGGGGGTGTCGAGGATGTCCAGCAGCACCCGGCGCAGCTCGGCGGAGGCGGCAATGTCGGCTCATACTGGACGAGGTGGCGCACCAGCGTCTTGGGGACACCGGCGTTGACGCCGTACATGCTCATGTGGTCGCCGTTGTAGGTGGCCCAGCCCAGCGCCAGCTCGGAGAGGTCGCCGGTGCCGACGACGAGGCCGCCGGTGCGGTTGGCAGTGTCCATCAGCTCGAGGGTGCGCACACGGGCCTGTCCGTTCTCGAAGGTGACGTCCAGCACGCTCTCGTCCTGGCCGATGTCCCTGAAGTGGCTGTGGACGGTGTTGGCGATGTCGATCTCGGTAAAGCTGACGGCCAGCTCGTCGCATAAGATCTCCGCATTGCTGCGGGTGCGGTGGGTGGTGCCGAAGCAGGGCATGGTCACGGCCAGCACATCGCTGGTGGGGCGGCCCAGCTGTTTCATGGCGCGGACGGCCGCCAGCAGAGCGAGGCAGCTGTCCAGACCGCCCGAGATGCCGATGACCGCCGTTTTGGCGTGGGCATGCTCGAGGCGCTTGGCGAGGCCGTCGGCCTGCATTTTCAGGATCAGCTCACAGCGCTCGGCCCGGCGGCGCTCGTCGTGGGGGATGAAAGGCGTGGGGTCTACCCAGCGGGAGAGCTTGGTCTCGGTGAGGGAAAGTCGAAATCGACGGTCAGATACCCCTCGGCGCTGGGCTCGAAGCTGGTGTTGCGCGCCCGCTCCGACTCCATCCGCTGGCAGTCCAGCTCCGTCTCAGCCCAGCCGCCCTCGAAGGGAGACGTCTCGGCGAGGAGGGTGCCGTTCTCGGCGATGAGGTCGTGGCCGGCGAAGACCATGTCCTGGGTGCTCTCGCCGTGGCCGGCAGAAGCGTACAGGTAGCCGCAGAGCAGGCGGGCGGACTGGTTCGACACCAGCGCCCGGCGGTACTCGGCCTTGCCGACCGTCTCATCGCTGGCCGAAAGGTTCGCAATGACGGTGGCACCGGCCAGCGCGTGGAAGGTGGAGGGGGGCAGGAGCGCTCCACAGGTCTTCGCAGATCTCCACGCCCAGAACGAAGCTGGGCATCTGGCGGCAGCGGAAGAGCAGGGACGTACCGAACGGCACCTCCTGCCCGCAGACCGTCACATTTTCCACCTCGGTGCTGCCCGGGGTGAACTGGCGCTTTTCGTAAAACTCGCCGTAGTTGGGCAGGTAGGTCTTGGGGACAAGGCCCAGCAGACGCCCGCCGCAGAGGACGGCGGCGCAGTTGTACAGCTTGCCCCGCACCAGCAGCGGCAGGCCCACGAGGGCCACGACGTCCAGCTCCCGGCTGGCGTCCAGCACGGTCTGCAGGCGTCCAGCGCGCCCTGCTGCAACGTGCGCTGCAAGAACAGATCGCCGCAGGTGTAGCCGGTGAGGCAGAACTCGGGAAACACCGCCAGCCTGACGCCGCGGGCCGCAGCGTCCTGTAGCTGAGATACGATTTGGGAAGCGTTATAATTGCAGTCGGCCACCCGCAGTGAGGGCGAGAGGGCAGCTGCCTTCAAAAAACCATCTTTCATCGGAGGATTTCACATCCTGTCTGTTGGATTAAGGCCCCCGGCGGAGACGTGCGCTGCGGGGTTTTGTTCAGTATACCACAAACCGGCCCAAACGAAAAGTGACAGTGTGGTTAAAGAAACGAAAAAACGCTGCCTGCACACCGCAGACAGCGCTGAAAACAAAAGATGGAAAACGAGATAGACCGTAAGCCGGGTTCTGTATTAAACGACGATCTGTCTAGACCTGCCATTGCTGACAGGTTCGTGCCGCCTTCGGGACACGCGAGCAGCGCTGTACGTCCCATATAGGCGTTGCTTCCGGTAGGGTTTACAAAGCCGCATAGTCACCCATGCGCTGGTGAGCTCTTACCTCGCCCTTTCATCCTTACCGCATTGCTGCGGCGGTTTCCTTTCTGTTGCACTTTCCCTGAGGTCACCCTCGGCTGCCGTTAGCAGTTACCGTGCTCTGTGAGGCCCGGACTTTCCTCAGAGCGGTCAAAGCCGCCCCGCCGCCGTATGTTCCACTCGTTTTCCGCTCCTCATGATACCATAAAAAAACAAGATTTGCAAGAGAAAGAGAATTTTGCTATACTTATCTTATATGCTGCCCGCGCTGGAGGTGGGAAGATGAAGCTTTATTTCAAAGTCCCGCCCGAGGCGGATGGGATGCTGCTGCGCGGTTTTCTGCGCAGATGCAGCGTCTCCACCGACCTGTCCCGGGCCGTGAAATTCCGGGGCAGCGGCTTTTCTGCCGACGGCGCCCCCATCCTGGCCAACCGCCGGGTGGAGGCCGGGCAGGTCATCTCCTTTGAACTGCCGCCGGAGGGGGAGGGCGTTGCGCCGCAGGACGACATCCCGGTGGATGTGGTCTACGAGGACGCTTTTGCCCTCGTGGTGGAAAAGCCGCCCCATCTCGCGGTGCATCCTACCCTGAATTACCCGCTGGATACGCTGGCGAACGGCTATGCGGCCTGGGCGCTGCGTCAGCAGAAGCCCCGTCTTCCGCCCGGTGAACCGCATCGACAAGGACACCAGCGGCCTCGTGCTGGCGGCTCAGAATGGCTACGCCGCCCCGCTGCTGGCTCAGCGGGTGGAGAAGCTCTACTACGCCGTTGCAGAAGGAGAGCTTCCCCTCGGGCCGGGCGTCATCGACGCCCCATCGGGCGGCAGGGGGAGAGCATCATCGGGCGGTGCGTCACCCCCGATGGCAAACCCAGCCGGACGGAATATACCATATTGAGAGCCGAAAACGGCCTGAGCCTCGCGGCCTGCGTCCCGGTGACGGGCCGGACCCACCAGATACGGGTACATTTTGCATCCATCGGCCACCCGCTGGCCGGCGATGACCTCTACGGCGGGAGCCGGGCGCGTATCGGGCGGCAGGCGCTCCACTGCGCAAAACAGACGTTCTGGGTGCCGCGCTGCGAGCGGATGCCGGACGGCATCTGCATCGAAGTGCCGGTGGACGAGACGACCCTGAGGCCGGTGACGGTGGAAAGCCCGCTGCCGGAGGATATGGCAGCCCTTTTTGACTGAATTTGTGTATTTCGTGAAAAGTAAGTGAAAGCTAAGCCAAATTCTGTGTCAATGCTTGTTTCGGCGCTGGCAGGGTGTATAATAAATAGAGCTATTCTTGTCAAAAAAGCTGTCCTGATGCGGCAGCGTGTCGATAACAGAGAAAAGAGACAAATCAGAATCTCCTGAAGATACAGGAAGGAGCATCCTTTTTGCTGGAAGATAAAACAACTGAAACGCGGCAGGACGAGCCAGCCAGTGCGCCGCGGCACACCGGCTTCCGCGCAAAGCTGCGCTCGCTTTGGGCGCAGCTCCAGTGCGTCCATCTGCTGCGCCGCCACCGACGGTATCGCCGCCGCAGACACCGGCTGGACAATGTCTCCCGGAAGCTGCGCTCGTCGAAGCTGGTATTGCGCGTTGGCGCAGTGCTCTAGCACTGGCTTTGGCGCGGAGTATGCTGCCGTGCGGGTGGGACGTGCCGTCAAGTACGCCGCTCTCTGGCTGCTGGATGCATCCGCCGCTTTGCAAAGGATCTGGCGGAGACGGCGTTCCCCGGCGCCAGCACCAGGTGGCCAAAGACCTGGTTTGGCCCCATCGTGCTGTTTGCGAAGGCACCGTGTCCCTTCTCATCCATGCCCACCGCATCCGCAGGGAGCAGGGCTTCGGTGCAGCATTTGAGGCCAGCGTCCACTACTTCAAAAACGGCGTCCGCCGCAACCTCAGTCTGCTGCCCCGCATGGCGATGTATGCCCTGCCCATCTGCGCACTGGCGCTGGGCGCGGCGGTGTTCCAATATGTCATCCACCAGCCTTATGCGCTGGCTGTCCGGGTCAACGGCGAAACCGTGGGCTATGTGGCGAATGAGGACGTCTTCAACACGGCCCGCGAGGACGTGATGGAGCGTATCAGCTACGCCGGCACCGACAAGACCGAGTGGACCATCGAGCCGAGCTACACCCTCGCCATCGCCCACCACATGATGGACGAAAACGAGATGGCAAACGCCATCATCCAGAGCGCCGGCGACCAGATCAGCGAAGGCACGGCTCTTTATCTGGACGGCGAGTTGACGGCAGTGTGCAGTGACGGCAACGCGCTGCGGGATTACCTCGCCGCCATGCTCGACCCCTACGAGGAAGAAGAGAACGGCCCCGATGTGAGCGTGGGCTTCAACAAGCAGGTCACGCTGGAAGACGGCCTCTACTTCAAGGAAGGCTTGCAGGATTTTGAGACCGTCCGGCAGGAGCTGGTGGGCGTGAAGCAGGCTCAGAAGGTCTACACCGTCAAGGCGGGCGACACCCTCTGGTCCATCGCACATAACAATGACCTGACCTTCCGTGAGCTGTGCGCCTCAACCCGGAGTTCAAGGGTGAGCCGCTGAGCGAGACGTCCAGCATCCTTGAGGGCGACCACCTCGTCATCACCAAAGAAGAGGCTGACCTTGAGGTGCGCATCACCCGCATCGAGACCCGTGAGGAAGAAATCGCATTCTCCACGGAGACGACAAAATCCAACGAATATACGAAGGGAACCACCAAGGTGCTCCAGGAGGGCGAGAACGGTCTGCGCCGTGTGACCCTCCAGAACGTCTACGACACCAAGAATATCCTTGTGGACCAGAGCGTGCTTTCCACCGAGGTCATCAAGGAGCCGGTGAACAAGAAGGTGGTCGAAGGCACCAAGAAGGTGACTTCCAGCACCAAGTACATCACCGGCAGCGGCCGGTTCATCTGGCCTGTGCCGAACTACCGCTACTGCTCGCGCTGGTACGGCGGACGCACAAGGGCGTGGACATCTGCGCCCCGGCCGGTACGCCCATCTACGCCTCCGCAGGCGCACCGTGCAAAGGCGGGTTACAATAAGGCCGGTGCAGGTACGGGCTATGGCTACTCGGTCATCATCAACCACGGCGGCGGATACAGCTCTGTGTATGCACACTGCCTGTCCCTGACCGTCAGCGCGGGCCAGACCGTCAAGCAGGGCCAGCTCATCGGCTATCTGGGCAGCACGGGCCGTTCCACCGGCAACCACTGCCACTTTGAGATACGTCTCAATGGTTCGTACATTCCCCCGCAGAACGTATTCCCGGGGAAGAAATAAACCTCTCCGTCACGCCTGCGGCGCGCCACTGGCCGGGTTGCGGCTCCCAGCGTCTGCTTCGCTGTCGCTTGCATCCTGCTGGCCGCTGCCCCAACAGCTCCTCCCTGTTTCCGCCGCTGGCGGCGGTCGTCGCCGTTGCCTAAAAAGGGGAGGCTTTGGCATGTCGGCTGACATTCAGCGGAATGAAAAAAGCTTTTAGGTAACGCAAGGCGGCGGACTCCGCTGCTAGATAAAATTCATAAAAAGGAGATAATTATTATGGCTACTCCTCACATCAGCGCCGAAAAGGGCGATTTCGCAAAGACTGTCCTGATGCCGGGCGACCCCCTGCGCGCAAAGTTCATTGCCGACACCTTCCTGAAGGATGTCCGTCAGGTGACGGATGTCCGCGGGATGCTGGGCTTCACCGGCACCTACGAGGGCCGTCCCATCAGCGTGATGGGCAGCGGCATGGGGATGCTCCATCGGCATCTATTCCTACGAGCTGTTCAAGTTCTACGATGTGGACAACATCATCCGCATCGGCTCCGCCGGCAGCTACACTGCCGACGCCAAGCTGTTCGACACCGTGCTGGCCGCCGGTGCGGTCAGTGAGTCCAACTATGCCCGCGTCCAGAGCGGCAACGACCACGACATCACCTTCCCCAGCGAGACTCTGAATGACAAGCTGCGCGCCTCCGCCAGGAAGCAGGGCATCAAGCTCATCGAGGGCAACATCCACTCCTCCGACGTTTTCTATCGTCAGCCTTCCGACGCAAAGCCCACCTACTGGGAGCTGCTGCGCGACGAGCGCGGCTGCCTCTGCGTGGAGATGGAGAGCTTTGCTCTGTTCGCCAACGCCGAGGTGCTGGGCAAGAACGCCGCCTGCCTGCTGACCATCTCCGACAGCTTTGTCTCCCCGGAGATCACCACCGCAGAGCAGCGCCAGAAGAGCTTCACCGATATGATGAAGGTCGCACTGGGCGCGGAGTACTAAGAGCTTTTGGATCAAAGAGGGCCGCTGTGGTTGCAGCGGCCCTCTTTTTCGACGCAGAGGCGGCGGCTTTGCTTGCACTTCTCAAAAGAATGATTTATACTTAAATACACGACACAGAAGAATGTACGACACAGAAGGGAATGAGGCCGATGAACAGAGCAACGGTGAACATGGTGCGCAGTCCGATTTCTGTGGAGGGGAACATCCGGCTTGTTCCGTATTATCCGGCCTACGATACAGCACTTGCGTGGTATCAGGATGCACAGCTCTGCAAACAGGTAGATAACAGGGACTTCGTTTATGATTTGCCACTGCTGAAGCGGATGTATCATTATCTGGACACACACGGGGAACTGTTTTATATCGAGTATCGGGGTGTGCTTTGTGGTGACGTCAGCCTGCGGACGACCGGCGAGCTGGCCATCGTCATCTGCAAGGAGTACCAGAATAAACACATCGGGCGGAAGGTCATCGAAAAAATGCTGGAGCTGGCTCGGGAAAGGGGCTTGGCGGAGTGCTTCGCGCACATCTATTCCTTCAATACCCAGTCGCAGAAAATGTTTGAATCCGTTGGCTTCGTCCCACAGGACGAAGAACGCTATATCTACAAATTGCAAAAAGGAGAACTGACCATGACAAAACTGACTCTGGAAGAAAAGCAGGAGCTCATCCGGATGGCCCTTGCGGCCAGGGAGAGGGCTTACGTGCCTTACAGCGACTTTATGGTGGGCGCTGCCCTGCGCGCCGAGGATGGCCGCATCTTCACCGGCTGCAACGTGGAGAATGCCGCCTTTACCCCCACCAGCTGCGCCGAGCGGACGGCCCTGTTCAAGGCTGTGGCCGAGGGAGTGACCAGGTTCACCGACATCGCCGTGGTGGGTGCGCGCCGGGGCGAAGTCAACAAGCAGATCACCTCGCCCTGCGGCGTCTGCCGTCAGGCGCTGTTCGAGTTCGGCGGCCCGGAGCTGAATGTCATCATGGCAAAAAGCCCGGACGATTTCATCGAGCGCAGCATGGACGAGCTGCTGCCCTTCGGCTTCGGCCCCTCCAACGTGGCAGGCAACAAGGCCGTGGAAGACTGAACGCAGCTGCGCGAAAAAGGCCGGGCGGAGCGGATTTTCCGGGATAAGTATGATTTTTTTACAATTTTGATAAAATATTTGTAAATGTTTTGTAATCGGAAAAGGCTTGCATCTGCCGTTTCTTCCCGCTATACTTGAGCCAGTAAATGTGCAAGTGCGCACATTTCGTCAACAAAACGCGGTTATATAAATAAAAGGAGAGTTTCATTATGATGATTTCTCGTCGTAACTTCCTGGCAGTGGCTGGCGCCGCTGCTGCTGCCGCTGCTCTGACTGCCTGCGGCGGTTCTTCCTCTTCCACTGCTTCCTCTGCAGCTGCTTCCACCAGCGCAGCCGCTTCCACCGCTGAGGGCGGCGAGAAGATCGTGAAGGTCGCTCTGACCTGCGACACCGGCACCATCGACGATGAGAGCTTCAACCAGGCCTGCTGGACCGCTGTTTCCGGCTACATGGGCGATGACTGCCAGTACTACATCCCCGAGGCTGACGCTTCCGATGAGGACCGCGAGACCATGATCCGTCAGGCTGTCAACGACGGCGCTGATGTCATCGTCTGCGTCGGCTACCTGTACGGCGCTTCTCTGGCATGGGCTGCTGACCAGTACCCCGATGTCAAGTTCATCGCCATCGACGTCACCCAGGGCGACATCGGCACCGACGCCATCCCTGCAAACTGCTACTGCATCACCTTCAAGGAGGAGCAGGCAGGTTATCTGGCCGGCTACGCTGTCGTTAAGGACGGCAAGACCAAGCTGGGCTTCCTCGGCGGCATGGCTGTCCCCGCTGTCATCCGTTACGGCTACGGCTATGTGCAGGGCGCTGACGCTGCTGCTCAGGAGCTGGGCACCAACATCGACATCAACTACTTCTACGGCGGCCAGTTCTACGGCGACGCAAACATCACCTCCCGTATGGAGGCTGGTACTCCAACGGCACGCAGGTCGTTTTCGCCTGCGGCGGCGGCATCTACACCTCCGCTGTTGAGGCTGCTCTGAAGAACAACGGCTATGTCGTCGGCGTTGACGTTGACCAGAACTACATCGGTGTCAACGGTGTGGCAGACGGCTCCTTCGCTTACAACCCCTTCATCACCTCCGCTATGAAGGCCTGACCGAGGCTGTCAACACCGCTCTGTCCGACATCGAGGCAGGCGATTGGAGCAACATCGCTGCTTCCAACGGCAATTTCGGTCTGGAGGACGGCGACTACGTCGGCCTGCCCACCGATGCTGACAGCTGGAACTTCAAGACCTTCACCACCGACGAGTACGAGGCTCTGAAGAACAAGATCAAGAGCGGCGAGATCACTGTGGACAACAGCTCTGACGACAGCACCAAGCCCACCGTCAGCGAGTTCACCACCGTCAACTACATCCAGTAATCAGAAACTTCCCGGGCGGGGCGCTTTGCAAAGGGCGTCCCGCCTTTTTTTGCGTGCTTTTTCAAGACGATGAAGGAATTCCTGTCAAAATGCACAAAAGTAATACTTATGATATGGCAAAACATTAAATTTTCAAAAAGAAGTGTGCAAAACAGCAAAAATACGGTATAATGGGCACTAGAATAGTATAAGTGTCGTTTGGACACGAAAGGAGAGTGAGCAGATTGGCAGAGGATTTTGTGATCGAGATGCTCCATATCACCAAGGAGTTCCCGGGCATCAAGGCAAACGACGACATTACCCTGCAGCTGCGCAAAGGTGAGGTCCATGCCCTGTTGGGCGAGAACGGCGCAGGCAAAAGCACCCTGATGAGCGTGCTGTTCGGCCTGTATCAGCCGGAGGAGGGTAAGATCCTCAAAAACGGAAAGGAGGTCGCCATCCGCAACCCCAACGATGCAAACGCACTTGGCATCGGCATGGTCCACCAGCACTTCAAGCTGGTGGAGTGCTTCAGCGTGCTGGACAACATCATTCTGGGCGTGGAGCCCAACAAGCTGGGCTTTTTGCAGAAGGCCGAGGCCCGCAAGAAGGTCATGGCCCTGAGCGAGAAGTACGGCCTGCGTGTTGACCCCGATGCGCTCATCAGTGATATTTCGGTCGGTATGCAGCAGCGCGTGGAGATTTTGAAGATGCTCTACCGCGACAATGAGATCCTCATCTTCGACGAGCCCACCGCTGTGCTGACCCCGCAGGAGATCGACGAGCTGATGGAGATCATGCGCGGGTTCAAGAAGGAGGGCAAGTCCATCCTCTTTATTACCCACAAGCTCAACGAGATCATGGCGGTCGCCGACCGCTGCACCGTCCTGCGCAAGGGCAAGTATATGGGTACCGTGGACATCAAGGACACCACCAAGGAAGAGCTTTCCCGCATGATGGTCGGCCGTGACGTCCAGCTTCAGGTCGATAAAAAGCCCGCTCACCCGGGCGATGTCGTGCTGGACGTGGAGGGTGTCACCATCCACAACGACCAGCGCAAGAAGGACTCCGTCAAGGACGTCACCTTCCAGGTCCGCGCAGGCGAGATCGTCTGTCTGGCGGGCATCGAGGGCAACGGCCAGACCGAGTTCATTTACGGACTCACCGGTCTCGAAAAACTGTCGGGCGGCAAGATCACGCTGGACGGCAAGGACATCACCCGCGAGAGCATCCGCCAGCGCTCCAGGGACGGCATGAGCCACATCCCCGAAGACCGCCACAAGCACGGTCTGGTGCTGGATTACAGCCTCGAGAACAATATGGTGCTCCAGCGCTACTGGCAGCCCGAGTTCCAGAAGGGCGGCTTCATCCAGTCCGATAAAGTCCGCGAGTACTCCGATAAGCTCATCGCTCAGTACGACGTCCGCAGCGGTCAGGGCAGCTCCACCATCGTGCGCAGCATGTCCGGCGGCAACCAGCAGAAGGCCATCATCGCCCGCGAGATCGACAAAGACCCCAAGCTGCTGGTGGCTGTTCAGCCACCCGCGGCCTGGATGTCGGCGCGATCGAATACATCCACAGCCAGATCGTCGCCGAGCGCGACAGGGGCAAAGCTGTCCTGCTGGTCAGCCTCGAGCTGGATGAGTCATGAACCTGTCCGACCGCATCCTCGTCATGTACGAGGGCGAGATCGTGGGCGAGTTCGACCCCAAGACCACCACTGTGCAGGAGCTGGGCCTCTACATGGCCGGCGCACGCAAGCAGGGAAAGGAGAGCAAATAAATGAACAAGAAAAAACTTTCCCACAGCAATCTCAACAACTCCATCACCAGTGTGCTGGCCGCTCTGCTGTGCATCGTCATCGGCATGGCTGTGGGCTTCCTCGTGCTGCTGGCCATCAACCCGGCCCACGCATGGGGCGACGGCTTTGTCCGCATCCTCAAGGGCGGCTTCCATGACGCTCCTTACGGCGTCGGCAAGGAGCTGGCCAACGCGGCGCCCTCATCATGACCGGTCTGTCCGTGGCCTTCGCTTCAAGACCGGCCTGTTCAACATCGGTGCTGCCGGTCAGTACACGCTGGCGCTTACGGCGCTCTCTACTGTGCCATCATGCTCAAGATGCCCTGGTATGTCTGCCTGATCGCCGCCACCATCCTCGGCGGCATCTGGGGCGCTATCCCCGGCTTCTTCAAGGCTTACTTCAACATCAACGAGGTCATCACCTCCATCATGTTCAACTGGATCGGCCTGTATCTGGTCAATGAGCTTATCTACCAGAACGGCACCGGCCCCATGTACGACGTGCGCAACACCCGTACCCTGAACCTCGGAAAGAGCGCCGAACTGTCTAAGGCCCTCATCCCGGACTTCGGCCTGAACAAGATGTTCCAGACCAACAGCACCACCATCGCGATCTTCCTCGCCGCGGCAGTCGCCATTCTGATCTGGGTCATCCTGAACAAGACCACCTTTGGCTATGAGCTGAAGGCCGTCGGCCTGAACAAGAGCGCCGCCCGCTACGCCGGCATCAACGAGAAGAAGAACATCATCCTCTCCATGGCCATTGCAGGCGCTCTGGCAGGCTTCGGCGCCGGCCTCTACTACCTGTCCAACGTCTCTCAGTGGAACCCGCTGAACTCCACCAGCCTGCCGACCATGGGCTTCAACGGCATCTCTGTGGCCCTGCTGGCAAGCTCTAACCCCATCGGCACCATCTTCTCCGCGATCTTCATCTCCCACATCTCGGTCGCGGCTCTTTCCTGTCCACCAAGTATTACCCCACCGAGATCTCCGACCTGATCAGCGGTATCATCATCTATCTGTGCGCATTCTCCATGCTGTTCCGTGGCAAGATCCACTCCATGCTGTTCAAGAATGCGGACAAGACCAACGTGAATGCAGAGCCTGCCCCTGCTAAGACCGAAACCAAGAAGGAGGGCAAGTAATATGCTGCTTCTCATCAAGTATACTCTGCTGTATGGCATCGTGCTGATGCTGGTCGCTCTGGGCGGTATGTTCAGTGAGCACTCCGGCATCATCAATATCGCACTGGAAGGCATCATGGTCATCGGCGGTGTGGCGGGTGTCCTCACCCTCACCATGCTGCCCGCGAGCATGCCGCTTTCGCCACCGTGCTCATCGCTGTGCTGGTGGCGGCTATCGCCGGCATGGTCTACAGCCTGCTGCTGGCCTTCGCGTCCATCAACCTGAAAGCGGACCAGACCATCGGCGGCACGGCCTGAACCTGCTGGCGACGGCGGTGGCTGTGGTCATCTCCAAGCACTTCAGCGACAGCGGCAGCGCCAAGCTGAACTACTCCAACAAGCCCTTCCTGTTCAGCATCGGCGGCCTGGAGCTGAGCATCTTTGTCCCGCTGGGCATCGCACTGCTCATCATCAGCTACATCGTGCTGTACAAGACCCGCTTCGGCCTGCGTCTGCGCGCTGCGGCGAGCATCCTCAGGCTGCGGACTCTGTGGGCATCAACGTCTACAAGATGCGCTATGCCGGTGTCGTCATCTCGGGCGCTTTGGGTGCTATCGGCGGTCTGGCCTATATCGTGCCTCCCGTCCAGACCTGGAACTTCGAGGTCGGCGTGCCGGTGCAGGCTTCCTTGCTCTGGCCGTTATGATCTTCGGTCAGTGGAAGCCCTTCCACATCTGCGGCGCAGCATGTTCTTTGCCGTGTTCAAGAGTCTGGCCAACATCGCCGACTCCACCTTCCTCGCACAGCTCCACTGGTCCAGCAACATCTACAACATGATGCCCTTCGTGGCATCCATGGTCATTCTGGCCTTCACCTCCAAGAACAGCATGGCCCCCAAGGCCGAGGGCATCCCCTACGACAAGGGCTCCCGCTGATTCGAGCGTATTTTCCGGGCGCAGCTGCTTTTCCGGGCGGCTGCGCCCTTTTTGCTTCTTTTTCAACAGATTCCACAAAACGGCGCTTGCTTTTGCGGGAAAATTTGCTATAATTGAATTACAATGTCATACGATTGCCGGAGGCGGGGCGGCGCGGCCCGGGCCGTCGGCGGAGAATATTATTTAGGAGCGTGACCTTATGCGCATTTACGATTTGATCGCCAAGAAGCGGGACGGCGGCACCCACAGCCGCGAGGAGCTGGAAGCCATCGTCAACGGCTTCGTCAGCGGCGAGGTGGCCGATTACCAGATGGCGGCCTGGATGATGGCAGTTTATCTGCGCGGCATGACCGACGAGGAGACTGCCGAGCTGACCGATGTCATGGCCCACAGCGGCGTCATGGTGGACCTTTCGCCCATCCCGGGCATCAAGGTGGACAAGCACTCCACCGGCGGCGTGGGCGACAAGACTACGCTGGTCATCGCGCCCATCGCGGCGGCCTGCGGCGTCAAAATCGCCAAGATGAGCGGCCGCGGCCTCGGCCATACCGGCGGCACCATCGACAAGATGGAGAGCGTCCCCGGCACAAAGACCGCCCTCTCGCAGGACGAGTTCTTTGCACAGGTGAATAAGATCGGCCTGTCGGTCATCGGCCAGAGCGAGGGCATCGCCGTGGCAGATAAGAAGATGTACGCCCTCCGCGACGTCACCGCAACCGTCAGCTGCATCCCCCTCATCGCGTCCAGCATCATGTCCAAGAAGCTGGCCTCCGGCTCCGACGCCATCCTGCTGGACGTCACCACCGGCACCGGTGCTTTCATGAAGACCGTGGACCAGAGCATCGAGCTGGCCAAGCTGATGGTCTCCATCGGCACCCATCATGGCCGCCGCGTCGCTGCTATGATCACCGACATGGACACCCCGCTGGGCCACAACATCGGCAACAGCCTTGAGGTCATGGAGAGCATGGACGTGCTCAAGGGCCGCGGCCCCGCCGATCTGACCGAGGTCTGCCTGCAGCTGGCTGCGAATATGCTGGTACTGGCCGATAAGGGGTCTCCCGCCGAGTGCCGCGCCATGGCCGAGGCTGTCATCGCGGACGGCTCTGCCTTTGCAAAGTGCAAGGAGATGTTCGCGGCTCAGGGCGGCGATACCCGCGTTCTGGACGACTACAGCCTCTTCGAGAAGCCCGCCGCCAGCTATGAGCTGCTGGCCGAAAAGGACGGCTACATCGTCGCCAACGACGCCGAGAAGATCGGCTCTGCCAGCGTTCTGCTGGGCGCAGGCCGTCAGAAGAAGGGCGACCCGCTGACTTTGCCGCCGGCATCACCCTCCACAAGAAGCGCGGCGACTACGTCCACAAGGGCGAGAGCCTCGCCACCTTCTACGGCGCGGCGGATAAGTTCGACGCTGCCGCCGCCGAGTACCGCAGCGGCCTCGTCTACGGCCCCGAAAAGCCCGAGGAAGCCCCGCTGGTCTACGCCCTCGTCACCAAGGACGGCGTGGAGCGGTACTGAAATACCTGAATCGCTGAGAACGGCCCCGGGATCTGTGTGTCCCGGGGCCGTTTTTCCGCCAAAACTGCGCTTTGTGGTGGATAAAACCGGCAGGAGCTGATTTTGTAGATGTTTTGCCTGAGATGTGATATAATCTATTCAATAGCGCCCAGACGGCGCAGGAGAAGAGAAAGGGTTATTCTATGAAGATCGTTTTGGTGGGCGGCGGCAAGGTCGGCACAGCGCTGGCGCGGCAGCTCAGTGAAGAGGGTCACAACGTGACCGTTATCGATACGAACAAGGCCCGTGTGGAGCATATCGGGGAGTCCTACGATGTGATGAGCATCCTCGGCAACGGTTCGTCCATCACCACCCTGTCCGAGGCTGGCGTGGAGGAAGCGGACGTGTTCATCGCAGTCACCGGATCGGACGAGCTGAACCTGCTGTGCTGCATGTTCGCCAAAAAGGCGGGCCACTGCCACGCCATCGCTCGCGTGCGCAACCCGTCTTACAGCCATGAGCTGGACTTTATCAAGAAGCAGATCGGCATCTCGGCCATCATCAACCCCGAAATGGCAGCGGCCAAGGAAATCTCCCATCTGCTGCGGTTCCCGGGCGCAAGCAAGATCGATACCTTCGCGGGCGGACGGGTGCGGCTCATCAAGTTTGCGCTGACCGAGCGGCAGGGGCTGGACGGCGTGGCCATCCACGAGATCCCCACCCGCCTCAAGAGCGACATTCTGGTCTGCGCGGTGGAGCGTGACGGCGGGGTCATCATCCCCAACGGTAACTTTGTGCTGCAGAACGGCGACCAGGTCACCTTCCTCGCCACGCAGGAGAAGGCCCACGAGTTCTTCCAGCGTATCAATATGCCGGTGCGGCCGGTGCGCAACGCCCTCATCGTGGGCGGCGGCGCCATCGCCTATTATCTGAGTCAGGAACTGCTGGAAAATCACGTCCGCGTCCGCATCGTCGAGCGGGACCCGGCCCGCTGCAATGTTCTGGCCGAGTCCCTGCCTGAGGCACAAATTTTGAACGAGGACGGCTCCAACCGCGACTTCCTGCTCTCGGAAGGTCTGGAATCCACCGAAGCCTTCGTGGCGCTGACCAACATCGACGAAGAAAACGTGCTGCTGACCCTGTTTGCGAAAAAGCACTCCAAGGGCAAGCTGGTCACGAAGATCAACCGCCTCGAGTTCGACGATATTCTGGCCGGGCTCGATTTGGGCAGCATCGTCTACCCCAAGTACATGACCTGCGACTACATCGTGCAGTACGTCCGCGCCCTGCAGAACGAGGCCGGCAACAACATCAAGACCCTTTACCGCATCCTCGACGACCGCGTGGAAGCGTTGGAATTCACTGTCCATGAGGAGAGCCGGGCCACCGGCGTGCCGCTGAGCCAGCTGCATCTGAAAAAGAATCTGCTGCTCTGCTGCATCACCCGCGGCGACAACATCCTCATCCCCCGCGGCGGCGACCAGATCCAGGTGGGCGACAACGTCATCGTCGTCACACTGGAACACGGCCTGCACGACCTGCGGGACATCGTGGAAGAGTAACGGGGGACAGAACGTATGAATTATGCGATCGTCTTTCGTCTGCTGGGCTACATCCTGATGATAGAGGGTACACTGCTGCTGCTCCCGGCGGTGACGAGCCTCATCTACGCCGAGTGGGCCGTCATGGGCGTGTTCCTGCTGACGGCGGCCATCAGTGGGGCGCTGGGCTTTGCCCTGCAGGCCATCAAGCCCCGCAGCAAGGTGTTCTATATGCGGGAGGGCTTTGCGGCCACCGCCCTGAGCTGGATCACCATCAGTATCATGGGCGCAGTGCCGTTCGTCCTCACCGGCTGCATCCCGAACCCCGTGGACGCCATGTTTGAGACCGTTTCGGGCTTCACCACCACCGGTGCCAGCATCCTGCCCGGTGTGGAGGGCCTGCCCAACGGCATCCTGCTCTGGCGCAGCTTCACCCATTGGATCGGCGGCATGGGCGTTCTGGTGTTCCTGCTCTCCCTGCTGCCCCTGACCGGCGGCTCCCACGTCAACCTGATGAAGGCGGAAAGCCCCGGCCCGCAGGTGGACAAGCTGGTGCCGAAGGTGCAGTCTACGGCCAAGATCCTGTACGGCATCTATTTCGCGCTCACGGTGGTGGAGCTCTGCTTCCTGCTGGCGGGCGGAATGAATGTGTTCGACTCTCTGCTCACGGCCTTTGGCACGGCGGTACTGGCGGCTTCGGCTTCAAGAACGACAGCTTTGCCAGCTTCTCGCCCTACATCCAGTGGGTCGTGACCATCTTTATGATCCTCTTCGGCGTCAACTTCAACGCGTATTTCCTGTTGCTGCTGCGCCGGTTCCGCCGCGCAGCGTCCAGCGAGGAAGTCCGCGCCTATTTTGCCATCATTCTGGCGGCGGTGGCCGTCATCACGGTGAACATCCGCAGCCTCTACGGCACCTTCGGCGAGGCGCTGCGCCATGCGGCCTTCCAGGTCGGCTCCATCATTACCACCACCGGCTTTTCCAGCTGTGATTTCGACCTCTGGCCCACGCTGGCAAAGAGGTGCTGGTGCTGCTGATGTTCGTGGGTGCCTGCGCGGGCAGCACCGGCGGCGGCATCAAGGTGAGCCGCTTCCTCCTGCTGGGCAAGACGCTGGGCAAGGAGCTGAAGCAGGCTCTCCACCCGCAGGTGGTGGCCCCCGTCCGGATGGACGGCAAGCTGGTCAATCATGAGACCATCCGCACCACCAACGTCTTTCTGGCGGCCTACATCTTCATCTTTGCGGCGAGTTTCATGCTTGTCAGTCTGGACGGCTTTGACATGGTGACGAACTTCACCTCCGTCGCCGCCACCCTGAACAACATCGGCCCCGGCCTCAATCAGGTGGGTCCCATGATGAACTTCGGGCCTACTCCAACTTTGCAAAGCTGGTGCTCATCTTCGATATGCTGGCCGGTCGTCTGGAAATTTTTCCCGATGATGGTGCTCTTCCTGCCCGATGCGTGGAGAAGATTCTAAAAGTTTTATAACGCAAAAATCCCCCGGTCCAGCCGGGGGATTTTTGTCTGGATCAGAACGTCAGCTCGACCTTTTCCTGCGCACGGTATTGCAGAGCCTCGAGCAGCGAATCCTCGTCGAGGAGGCGCTTGCCGGAGAGGTCGGCAATGGTGCGGGCCACCCGGAGGATGCGGTCGTGGGCGCGGGCCGAAAGGCCCAGCGTCTCGTAGGAGGCCCGCAGGAGCTGTTCGGCGGAGGGG
>ENA-OQLB01000705-OQLB01000705.1-human-gut-metagenome-genome-assembly--contig:-NODE-705-length-17483-cov-2.150323_pt1 | contig 17483 bp, 21 predicted proteins | sample MGYA00242656_ERZ504813 | MGnify/ENA primary metagenome ERZ504813 (study PRJEB26092, sample SAMD00036388) | human gut metagenome | host: Homo sapiens | study: EMG produced TPA metagenomics assembly of... | reverse complement strand
TCCAGTCCATGTTCTATGAAGATAAAATAGGAAGGATTCAGAGAAGTGTAACCGCCATATTTGCTTACGTCCTGCATTTTTCATCTATTTATTTTAGTTGGAACATAATTATCCTTCTTAGCAGAATACTTTCCAACCGGCTGAAGATTAAACAATTCTCCCCTCTGTTCAAATGTCTGTCTTGTAATGATCGGCGTATTTTTTCCCATCGTTTCCTTTACCAGACGAATCGTTCCCGGTCCCTGTTGCTTGTTGCGATCCAGGCTTTTTCTCCATTTCTTATAATATCTTTACTGTACATTTTATACAGATTATAATCATAGTTTCTGCCATCACGTCTTGCTTCTTTCTTTATAAAATTCATAGGATTTCTGGTGAATTTCGTAAAATACACATTTCCCACAACGATATTCAAATATGCATCCTGTGCATGGTGATAATCATTGACCAGCCTGCTTTTTAGCATCTTGTATTCTTTTCTGAAGTCAGATACATTTTCTTGCCTTCGCATATACAATACTCCGTCCCGGCAGCATCGCTTCATAAGCTCTGCGATTCCTTTTGCTCCCTGTGCAGTTTCTACTAACTGTCTTGCGATAAATCCGGCAAGCTGCTCTTCTGACAGACGTTCCGTGGATGTCAGGCGGTTGTATTTTTCATCATTCATAAATCCCATTTTATGAAGTGTATGCCACAGATCCCGGATTTTTTTATTCGTTCTGACCTTTTCCGGCACCGGATAATCATTCTTTTTCTCGTTCTGGTTGATTGTTTTTGACACCAGAACAAGATTATTTTCAATATTGTTGTCATTCGTCAAGCTTCTTGGATAAATATGATCGATGTCATATCTGCTATCATCAAATAGATCTTCAATATCAATGGGTTCTCCCGTATATACATCCCTTCCCATCTGCAGATAATAAAGATACAATTTTTTTACTATTTAATTTTCCGGATGCATTTTGCATTTTTTATTTCTGCCGCCCAGTTTCTTTCGTCCCTAATGCTTTCATACAATTTTAACAGACGTTTTTTCTCTTGAATTCTTTCTTCCCTGTTCTCCTTTTTCTTCCTCTGTTCTAGTCATCTCAATAAAGATACGTTTTGGATTATGTCCCATGATCTGCGTAATTTCTTTTAATGCCTGAACAGCCTGCCAGATCATACGTTTCACAGGTGCACTGTAATAGTACTCGTCCAGATCTTCAAATTGAAATTCCTGCAAGGTTTTTCCTAACGCTTTTCTTCTCTCTTCCAGTTCTTTTTGAAAAGTAAAATCTTCGCTATAGATCAACTCCATAAAATTCAGATTATATTCCCACATGGCCCGGATCAGAGAAATTTTCTCACCTGTACTTTTATCACATCCGCTCAGGCATAACATACTTCTGGAAAGTCTTGCCCAGTCCTTAAATTTATAACCTGAAATCCGCTTTACCTGGTATTCTGTCATCCATCCGTCAGAAACATACTGATTCAGTTTTTTCGGAACATCGACTTAGCATCCCCATAGATGGTTCCGTAATAAATAATTTTTTCTGCTATCTCTTGAACTGCTTCTTTTCTCAGACGTTCTCCAAAAACGCTATACATTTTTCCATAAGAGGCAGATACGCATTGATCTCTTTGTCAATACCTGAAACTTCAGATTCTTCCGTAATCAGTCCTCTGTTTATCAAATATGTGCAAATATTCTTTTTCGTAACTTTCTTTCCCAGTCTGGATCCCTGGAATACTTCCTTGTAGATATCCTGTTTTAATTCCGGTACGATTCGTTTTCCATGAATGCGTAAATTATTAATTTCATTGAGAACGCAATAGCTCTCATATAATAAAGACTGCTTTGGCAAGACTTTTTCTCCGGAAAGGTACGTACATTCCCGGATAAGATTCGTGATAAAACGTTCTGAAGTCTGTTCTATATCAATCTTCTGTTCCATATTCCAAGGTAATACCTGTCCTGATTCCTTTATCTTTGCCCATCCTGTTTTTGATCCGCTGCCTACAGGTCCGACATAGTATGGAATGTTACTGGAAAACAGCATCAGGATCCGTTCAGATACCGTATATCCACTTTCATCTTTTTCTTTCAGAAAATCGAGATGGTGTTCTGCGTTTTCAAGAATTTTCTTTAATTCTTTTCGATGTACCTGGTTTGGAATGATTCCATTTGCACCAGTAATCTGTTTGGGCAGAAAACGTTCTAATTCCATCTCTTTGCGAATAGCATCTACATCTGCGTCATGAACCTCTTTCAGATCTTTCTTGATCCTGTCATAGAGATCTTTCTGGCTTCTTTTTTTCATATTTCTTCTGTACTTTTTCGCTTCTGCCAGAGAATCCACTGAATTCGTGGAATTGGAATACGCACAATAACTTCCCTCTTCTCCGGAGCGGAACATCCTATTATACATTTCCCGATCCAGATTTTTTCTATACACCTTTTTCAAAAGATGCAGATCTTCTTTATGTTTTTCGTACATCTGCACTCTGGCGTCTGAAAGATAATCGAATCCATTCAATACAGACTGCAGCTGACTGTAATCATACAGTTGTTTCATATTTTCTATGATCAGATAGCGTTCTTCTCCAATCGCAGCTTCGATTTCTTCTTTCTCATCTTCAAAAGCAGCCTGCTGAAATGCAATCTTAATCTTTTCATCCGCCTCGATTTCAAACATGACTCTGGCATCTGCTTCCATACCGCACAGGCATTTGATCCGTTCCATCTGTGCTTTCTCCGATTTTTTGATATCGATTTTAGATGCTATCTATCCTTCTTAGCAGTCCTTTGAAATATTCTTATCTTCCAGAATTTCTATGATTTCCTTATAGGTAACCGAGCCATATTCTGAAACACCACAGATAGCATTCATTACCAGTTCACCTACATCTTTTATCATATATGCATTCAGATCACTGGATTCTGTATTCAAAAGAAAGTGTCCACGATGTTCGAACATGTTGATAATCGCCAGATACAGGAAGCGCGAATATCTCTCTTCGTCTTTTATTTGATCTCTTAGAAGTGCCTGCCGCAGATGAAAAATTGTAGGGTATTCTTTAACATCATGATATTCTTTGTCTCCATAACCCAGGTCTGCAAAAAGGCTGTCTTTTGTAGTCAGTCTGGCATCTTTATCTTCCTGATAATACTTGCTGTTATCCTGTCGAATATAAAACAGTGGATCATGTTTCAGTATATCCTCTGCAAAATATGACCGGATCAATCCGATTCTTGCCTTATGACGCTGTAACCTTCTTTTTGCGATTCGATGGGTTCTTCTGTCTAATTGGGATTTTGCAGTTTCATATTCCCTTACAAACCAAAAATCTTTTCCTTTTACTTTCAACAGATGATACTGTGTATCCGTAACAGCACCACCCAGTGATCCTGTACCCATATCTAATCCTACATAATAATCTTCTCTTTTATCAGAATTCATAAAAAAGTCGTGTGCAACGGCTTTTTTGTTTTCTATTATTCTATCATGTCTCAGTTATTTTAACCATTATTTTTATGTATCTTCATTTATTTTTATCATTTTTGTATAACATTTACACACTATGCCGATTGCACTTCTCAGGTTACTGTTCACTCTTTGCTCACCTTTTTCCCTGTTTTAATCATCCTCTTTTTAATAGCTATTACATCTGTTCTGTACGTTACCATTGAGTCCTTCTTTCGCAACCCTTACTTCTTGCATAAGTTCAATATAGCATTTAGCTGTTTCAGTATTAATACGTTTTGCGTAAGTTTCTTTTCTTTTTACACATTTTTATTTGCATTACCGTAAGTATATGGTATATTTCAATTATGAAAGATGGTGTTACAGAGTGGGGATTATTAATGACAGAATATGGGAAAGACGCATTTCTTTAAGATTGACGTTGCTGAATGTTGCTGAACAGCTCGGTGTCAAAGAAGCCACGGCTCAAAGATATGAAAGTGGAGCAATCAAAAGTATCAGCCATGAAACTATATCCAGACTATCAGAAATTCTAAGTTGTACCCCATCATATCTGATGGATGGGACGCAACATCTCGTCCTACTTCCCACGTTTCTGATGAGTTTCAAATAAACAATCTCGAAAAAAGATTATTATTGAATACCGTGGAACTTCATACCCATGTAAAAAGAATCCTCGTATACCACGTTCTAAAATATTAAAATCTATGAAAGTCAACGATCGTGTGCTTATAGAAAAATACACGTATAGAGGATGACCATCATATTTAGTTGTTGATCCTAGTAGTAAGTGTGACTTAGGTGTTCTCGGTCAAGGCGCGGCTGATTATCTTAATGCCAAATATCCCAATAATGTTTTTATTGCAACGCTTTCTGATCGTCACAATACTTCTTTTCATGTTTTACCTAGATCAAACGCCTCGCAAAATAAACCAATAGATACACATTGCATATAAACTTTTAAGGAGGGCTCATATGGACGAGATAGCGAATTATTCTGAGTCTGTATTTGAAGACATCAAGCATGTGAATGAATATAGTCAGGAATTCTGGTGTGCAAGGGAATTGCAAATTGCACTTGAATATAAACAATGGAGGAGATTTCAAAACGTCATAGAAAAGGCAAAAGAATCTTGCATAAATAGCGGAAATTCCGTTGAAGACCATTTTGCCGACGTTGGCAAAATCGTGGAAGCTGGAGCCGCCAGCAAAGATATAGGTGATATACAGCTATCCAGATATGCCTGCTATCTCATTGTCATGAACGGTGATCCACGAAAAGAAGTGATTGCACTTGGCCAAACCTATTTTGCTGTGAAAACACGTCAACAGGAACTGATAGAAGATTATGATAATCTTTCTGAAGACCGTAAGCGTTTGGCCATCCGCAAAGAAATGGCAGAACATAACAAATTGCTTGTTGCTGCAGCCAAAGATGCCGGTGTTGAATCAAACCTTGACTATGCAATATTCCAGAATTATGGATACCAAGGATTGTATGGAGGTCTTGGTGCAAAAGAGATTCATGCACGTAAAGAATTAAAAAAGAGTCAGAAAATACTGGATCACATGGGAAGCACTGAACTTGCCGCAAATCTTTTCCGTGCAACTCAGACAGAGGAGAAATTGCGCCGTGAAAATATCCAAGGGAAACAGGCTGCCAACAATACACATTATGAAGTTGGGAAGACAGACCATTGCTGAACTGGGTGGCACAATGCCGGAAGATCTTCCAACACCAGAAAAGAGTATCAAGCAAATTGAAAAAGAACAAAAGAAACTAGAACAATCATAAGCATTTATAAAAAAACCACGGAAATACTGGATTTCGTGGTAAATACGTTCTTCGATATTCTGTTGAATTATCGTTTGCTGAACTGCGGAGCACGACGAGCTGCTTTGAGACCGTATTTCTTACGTTCTTTCATACGTGGATCACGTGTAAGGAATCCAGCTTTCTTAAGAACTGGTCTGTAATCAGCATCAGCCTCAAGAAGTGCTCTTGCAACACCGTGACGGATTGCTCCAGCCTGTCCTGTGTATCCACCACCCTTAACATTAACGATTACATCGAATTTTCCTTCTGTGTCTGTTGCAGCTAATGGCTGGCGAACAACAACCTTTAATGTCTCAAGTCCGAAATACTCATCGATATCTCTTTTATTGATAGTAATTTTACCTGTTCCTGGTACTAAATATACTCTAGCAACAGATTTTTTTCTTCTACCTGTTCCGTAAAATTTTGCAGTAGCCATTGTAAAATCCTCCTTTTAACCTTTCTTAGAATTTCAGTTCAACTGGTTTCTGAGCCTGCTGAGCGTGCTCTGGTCCAGCATATACGTGAAGTTTCTTGATCATAGATCTTCCTAAAGGTCCCTTTGGAAGCATTCCTTTAACAGCAAGTTCGATAACTTTCTCTGGTTTCTTAGCCATCATCTCTGCTAATGTAGTCTCTTTCATTCCACCTACATATTCAGAGTGATTGTAATAAATCTTCTGATTCAGTTTCTTACCTGTTACATTAATCTTTTCTGCATTAACAACGATTACATAATCGCCTGTATCAACGTGTGGTGTAAACTCCGGTTTGTTCTTTCCTCTTAAAACCTTAGCAACTTCTGATGCTAAACGTCCTAATGTATATTCCGAAGCGTCAACTACATACCATTTTCTTTCAATCTTATCTGGATTAGCCATATAAGTTTTCATTGTGGTTTACCTCCTGTGAATCATTAACATTTTCATGATAATATATCAGAATCAGCAAGATTCCGGGGCTTTGGCCTCTTACTGTTTCTCCTTTTGTCATACTTGCTTATTATATTATACTGTACCGTGTGTGTCAACTGTTTTTTGACATATTTTCCTTATATTTTTACTTTATTTTCGTTGATCAAATGTACTTTTCCCGAGAATCTTCCCGTACATTTTCATACTAAAATTTTAAATACTGTACACTATATGGTTTCAGTTCAAGCTGACCATTCATCGTAACCGTTTCCCCGGTCAGAAGATCTGCTGCCGTTCCATTCAGTTCTCCTGCATTGGCAGTGTATGGATAATCCGCAGCATTGATTGCAACGATCACTCGTTCTTTCTCTGAGCAGCGCTCGAATACCAGCTGATGATTCTGGATCACTACATTCTTATAAGCACCATTGCAAAGTGCATCACTTTCCTGGCGTACACGAATCAGTTTCTTAATAAACTCTGTCAGCTCATTTGGCTTCGGCTCTTCAAAACAAGGACGAAGCGCATAATCATTATCCGGTGCTTTCTCGCCCGGCTCTGCCCATTCACTTCCATAATACAGGCACGGAATTCCCGGCATACCCATGAGCAGCCCGTATGCCAGTGGAATATGCTTTTTATTGGTCAGGATACTTGCCAGTCTGGTAACATCATGATTATCCACGAATGTCATCAGATGCTTCCCTCTGTAAATACACCACTGGTCGCTTCCGAACTGACGATGCAGGGAATGTGCGATCTCGAACATATTCATGCAATTAAAGCTGGAATATAATCCCTTGTAACACTCATAGTTCGTACAACTGTGAAGCATCTCATCATTGACAATGATATTATAATCTCCGAATAATACTTCCCCGATCAGCGCAAAGTCCGGTTTTAATTCCTGTGTATAAGAGCGGAGCCGTCTCATAAAATTATGATCCAGACTGTACGCTACATCCAGACGCAGACCATCGATATCGAATTCATCGATCCAGTATTTTACACATTCCATCAGGTAATCAACGACTGCCGGATTCTGAAGATTTAATTTGACCAGTTCAAAATGACCTTCCCATCCTTCATACCAGAAACCGTCATCGTAACAGCTGTTTCCGTCAAAACTGATGTGGAACCAGTCCTTGTATGGGGAATCCCATTTCTTCTCCTGCACATCCTTAAATGCCAGAAGCCTCGTCCGACATGATTGAATACACCGTCCAGCACAATCTTTACATTATGTTTATGCAGATCTTCACAGACCTCTTTAAAATCTTCATTTGTACCGAGTCTGCAGTCGATCTTCTTAAAATCTCTTGTATCATATCCATGATTGTCCGATTCAAAGATCGGATTTAACAGAATTGAATCTACTCCTAATGTCTGAAGATACTCAGACCAGTCCATAAGTTTGCGGATGCGAGGAACACACACGCCGTCATTGTGCACCGGTGCCCCACAGAATCCGATTGGATAAATCTGATAAAAAATACTATTGTAAGCCCACATTACTCATCCATCCTTTCTGTGTCTGCCATAAACTATGCTCCGGCAGATCACTCACTGTTCTATTATACCACATTTCGTTCTTTAAAGACACAAAAGACACTGCCACTGGCAGTGCCTCTTGCATACTTCCCTATCTGAAAGACCTGCCGCTGGCAGGTTATTTCCTGTTATATATAATTTTCTCTCCCCGCATGAATATGTAGAACCATACAAACAGCAGCACACCTTTCAGAATACTCGAAATCGTAATACTCCACCAGATCCCGTTCAGCGCAAGTGTTGTATGAACCAGTATCAGCGCAAGCGGAATCCTGAGCGCCGTAAATACAATACTGATCACAGATGGCGGCACGGTCTTTCCATACCCCGAAAATGCACCTGCCGTCGTAATCTCAAGACTCATAAAAAGCTGCGATACACCAAGGATCCGAAGATAATCCACTCCAAGCGGAATTACATCTTTTTCTGTAATAAAAATCTGGAATACCGGAGCCGGACAGCATATTAATAATAGCGTACAGAAATCCCCCATACAAATACTACTTTTAATGCACTGACATATCCTGATAGATCCGTCTCTTCTTACCTGCACCATGGTTCTGCGATGTAAATGAATTCACCGCTGCTGCAAAACCATCCGCTGTCATCCACGAAATTGATTCTATCTGTGAACCAACTTTCTGGACAGCCACCGCCGCATCTCCATATCCCGCGACCAGACGTGCAATGATCATCGATATTCCGGTAAACAGCATACTCTGAACAGACGTTGGAAAACCGATTCTGACAATTCCTTTCAGATGATGCAGATCCGGCTTCTTCAGATATCTTACATATTGAAAAAGTACGGTATCCTTCATCGCAAATATAAAAAACATAACTGTAACGATCATCTGCGCGATTACCGTAGCAATTGCTGCACCTGTCACTCGAAGAACCGGAAATGGTCCGATTCCAAAAATCAGAACCGGATCCAGGATGATATTAACAACCAGTCCGGTCGTTGTTGCCAGAAATACCGGCCTGCTGTTACCGATTGCCGTAAATAATCCGGTATACGTCTGATTTAAAAAGGAAAACAAGACAAGACCGCAAGTAATTTCAAGATAATATATGGCATCCCGGATCACCTGTGCCTGATTCAGATGGAAAAAATGAATCAGTGGTTTTGCCCCTAATATACAGACAAGTCCATAAATAATCCCCAAAGTCAACGTAAGCTGTAACGCGTTGGATGCATATTCTGCGGCCTCTTCACTATTAGATGCCCCAAGTGCATGTCCGACATTAACCTGCCCTCCCATTTTTGCAAGCGCGGCAAGTCCGTTGGAAAGCCACATATACATTCCTGCTGCCCCAACAGACGCTACCGCCGAACTTCCGATACGGCCAATCCAGATCATGTCGGTCATATTGTACGCCATCTGGATCAATGACGTCGCCATGATCGGGACAGCCAGTCTGGTAAGAGATGATAATACAGGTCCGTTTACCAAATCAATTTTCTTTTGCATGATTGGCTATACTCTTTTCAATACTTTCACGATCTCGCCCATATACATCGTATGATAATCCTTATCCGGATACCATTTCTCATCATTTTCCTTAACATCGAAACATTCCGGTTTCATATCCTGTGTATACTGAGTCTTGCATACGAAGATCAGATCTGCTTCTTCAACTGCAGTTGTTCCGTCTACCGCATATGGATGAAGGCCTGCTTCTTTCCATTTATCTTCTACGTCTTTTCCTGATACAGATCCGCATACGCTTAATGCTTTTCTGTAATCTTCTGACAGGAAAGAAAGCGTGTACATACCGGTCTCATCCATGAATTTCTTCGTGTATCTCTGTGGGCGGATATATGCAGTTGCGATATTCTTCCCCCACATGATTCCGACACCACCCCAGCTTGCTGTCATGGTGTTACTCTTTTTTCATCTCCTGCTGTTACCAGCATCCACTCTTTTGAAATCTTTGTGAATGGGTTGAATTCCAGACTTTCAATTGCTACTTCTTTAAATGCCATTTCCATATCCTCCTTATCGTCTTTATGTACTCTCACAAAATTAAGTATGAAACAGTACCAAGAGTACATCTTTGCTTTTAGAATTACAGACAGTGAATATTCACTGCCTGCATTTTTACTATATTCTTTTATAATTATACTACTTTACTAACACTTTGCGGAAATTTTTCTTTCCTTTTTCAGACTACGCCGTCTCCGCTTAATACTTCTCCTGCAAATGTCTGGAATACATCTGTAACCTTCTCACCATCTACAGATACTCCGCCCTGCTGCACTGCACGGCGTGCTTCTGACTTGGAAGCTGTCAGTCCTGATTTTACTAACATCGTCAGGATATCGATATTGCCATCTGTAAGGTCTTCTTCTGTCAGTTCTGTCTTTGGCATATCTGCTGCTGCACCTGTTGAGAATAATGCTTTTGCTGCCTCCTGTGCTTTCTGAGCTTCTTCTTCGCCGTGAACCAGTTTTGTGAGTTCGAATGCAAGAATCTCTTTTGCTGTGTTAAGCTGTGCTCCTTCCCAGCTGTCCATCTTGTCGATCTCTTCTAACGGAAGGAATGTCAGCATACGGATACATTTTAATACATCTGCATCTGCGACATTTCTCCAGTACTGATAGAATTCGAATGGAGATGTCTTGTTCGGATCAAGCCATACAGCACCACTCTGTGTCTTACCCATCTTTTTACCTTCTGAGTTCAGAAGCAGTGTGATCGTCATGGCAGAAGCGTCTTTTCCGAGTTTACGACGGATCAGTCTGTACCTGCAAGCATGTTGCTCCACTGGTCATCCCCGCCAAACTGCAGGTTACATCCGTATTTCTGGTATAACTCATAGAAGTCATATGCCTGCATGATCATGTAGTTGAACTCAAGAAAGCTGAGTCCTTTTTCCATTCTCTGCTTGTAGCACTCTGCTGTCAGCATACGGTTAACGGAGAAATGTGCTCCGACTTCACGTAATACTTCGATGTAGTTCAGTCCCATCAGCCAGTCAGCGTTATTAACCATCAATGCTTTTCCATCTGAGAAATCGATAAATCGACTCATCTGTTTCTTAAAGCAGTCACAGTTGTGCTGGATTGTCTCCGGTGTCATCATCTGACGCATATCTGTTCTTCCGGATGGATCACCGATCATAGCTGTTCCTCCACCGATCAGTGCGATTGGTTTGTTTCCTGCTTCCTGCAGACGTTTCATCAGGCACAGTGCCATGAAATGTCCTACGTGAAGGCTGTCTGCTGTCGGGTCAAATCCAATGTAGAATGTAGCCTTTCCATTGTTGACCAAGTCTTTGATCCTGTCTTCGTCTGTTACCTGTGCGATCAGACCTCTTGCAACGAGTTCTTCATAAATTCCCATTTTTATTCTCCTTTTATTATGTTAATGATTTACAGAATTCTCACTTTACTTCAGCTTGCAAATATGCTTTTCAGAAAGCGATTTTCCCACATAACTGGTCAAAAAAAGTCCTTATCCAATCAATATTGGATAAGGACGATATTAACCGTGGTACCACCTTATTTCGCTGATTACCTGCATATTCAGCCTCATTCAATCTGCGTGTTCACAGACCTTTGCACTATAACGTGTGCCCGACGTCACAGCCTACTTTCGAAAACACTCATAATTCTTATCGTGTATCATTTCGGTGTGCAGCTCCAAGATGTATTCATTCTTCACTCTTTCATGCGCCTCTCATCAACCGACAGCTTTCTGTATGGGTGTGTGAATCACTACTTCTTCTTTTCCAAGCCTTTGTGATATCTGTATATTATTTTCCTGTCTGTGTTAAAGACTAACTGATTTGATGAACTTTGTCAAGATGATTTTTAATCTCCATCTTTTATTTTTTCAAAAAGTTGCAGCCATGCTCCTGCAATTATTTCATTTCCATATTCCGTCAGATGAATACCATCCGTTGTAACACTCTCATATCCTGCTTTTTCTGCTTTCAATATTATCATGTCCTGAAGCGTAAGAAAGTCCGCATGATATTTTTCTGCAATCTTTTTTTCGATTCTTTCTGTCTGTTTTATTCCCGGAATCCAGTTTTCATACATTCCGGGATATGGCACTATAAATGGCGACATACAGATAAGCTTTGCATCCAATTGCTCTGTAATTTCTTTCACAATGGCTTCATAACAGGCTTCAAACTGCTGTTCTTCCAGACTCTTTCCTGTATTCATCATAACTCCGACGTCATTGCATCCTATCAGAATGCTTACGACATCCGGTCGTTTTAAAATGCATTCCTTCTCCAATATACGCTTCACTCCATGAATCGTGAATCCATCATGTCCTCGATTCATAATGTCATACTTCTTCCTTCCGCCGTCACTGTCATTCAACTTCTCAGCCACCATATTCACATAACCGTTTCCCAGTGGATTTTCTAAAAAGCAATGACTAGCATCTGTAATACTGTCACCTAAAAATATAATCTTTTTCATCTGTCCTTAACACCAAATGGCCTTATACTATAAATTGCATGAATTATAATTCCTGTCCGTCCTTAATTACCATCTTAAGCTCCAAATTCTCGTCTAATAATACGATATTCGCTTTCTTTCCCGGTGCGATCGAACCATATGTATCTTCAATTCCAAGACTCTTGGCCGGATTGATGGTTGCACATGCTACAGCCGTCTCAAGCGGGATCTCCATCTTCTTAACTACCGTACGCATGCAGTCTGCAAGGTTTGTAACAGATCCTGCAAGTGCTCCATCGGATACCAGTGTTGCATGATTACCGACTACTTTTACATCCAATCCACCAAGTGTATACTGTCCGTCCGGCATTCCGGTCGCACGCATACTGTCACTGATCAGGATCATACGGTCTGCTCCCATCATCTTGAACGCTGCTCTCACCATCGATGGGTGGATATGTACACCGTCACAGATAATCTCTGCCATTACATGTGCACTGTCGGACACTGCTCCTACAACACCCGGTTCACGGTGAGTGAATGCAGGCATCGCATTAAAGAGATGTACGGCATGATTTGCTCCGGCATCGAATGCTGCTTTCGCATGTGCATAATCCGCATTGGTATGTGCAAGTGAAATGTTCACTTTATCTTTCATTGCTTCTACAAATGCAACTGCGTCCTCGCTTTCTTCCGGCGCAAGTCCTACAAACTTCACAAGTCCTTCCGAAGCATCAAGGAATCTCTGACAAATGGCCGTATCACAAGGCATGATATTTCTTTCATCCTGCGCTCCTTTTTTCACCGGGCTGATGAACGGGCCTTCCATATTCACGCCTACAAGATCCGCTCCCTTCGGATTCTGTTCTTTTTTGTATTCTGCTGCTGTTCTTAAGATATCTTCCAGTTCTTCTACCGGAAGTGTCATCGTTGCCGGTGCGATTGTTGTAACACCCACAGAAGCCTCATATTTTGCAATATTTTCAATAGCCTCTTTACTGTTATCACAGAAGTCATCTCCCATACACCCGTGGAAATGCAGATCGATCAGTCCAGGAATTGCGTATGCCCCCTGTCCGTCAATGACTTCTTCCCCCAGCATATCCGGTACGTTTTCTGTCGTGTAAATGCTTTCGATTTTGTCATCGTGAACAACAATGCCGCCTGCTGTAAATTTTTTGTCTTCTGTATAGACAATTACATTTTTGATTATCATTTTATATATCCTCCATTTTATTGTAACATTCTAAAAACTCCTGTGCATCCCTTCTCCTTCTTCCAGTGCACGCAGTGTATTATCATGCAGAACTTCTTTTTCATATTTATCCTGTTCCAAATAGTAAGAATAGATAATATCAAGCATGACCAAAATCGGGAACTGCGGTGAGATTACATTCCCATGATTCAGGTGTCTGAGTGATGGAATCAGAACAACTTCTGTGCAGAACTGCTCGAAGCCACCCCGGTTGTCGCCGTAAAAAGAATCGTTTTCGCACCTTTCCGATATGCTTCTTTCAGAAGAAACAAGACCTCTTCCTTGGATCCGCTGATACTGATTCCGAATACGAGGCTTCTTCTGTCCTGGAATACCGCCTGCATACGCATCATATCTCTTTCTACCAGCGAATCAATATCCACACCGATTCGCATAAAACGCAGTTCCATCTCTCTTGCTGCCAGACCGGAACTTCCGGTTCCGCACACGAACACACGCTCCGCCTGATTCAGATATCTGCTGATCCTTGCAATCTGCGCCTCATCCACCAGACTGTAAGTCTTATTCAGAAGTTCCTGATACGCATTCAGGATCATTCGCGTATTACCGGTAATGGATTCCTGCTTTTCTACAAATGTCTCTTCATACTGATAGATGAACTCTCTGTACCCGCGATATCCGCATTTCTTCGCAAATCTGGATAACGACGCTTCTGATACGAAGAGTCTCTCGGAAATGGATTTTGATGAAAAATCCACTTTCTTTCTGTTCTGTATAAAAAAATCTGCGATATTCCGTTCCACTGTCGTAAATTTATCATAATTCGATTCTATGATCGGAACGACTGATTTTACATAATATTCCATATCTTACTATTCCTGCTTCTTTATTTTATAACTCCAAACTATGCATGTCTTCCCTGAAAATGATAGAATGCGCCTAACATACCGGCATTGTTCTGGTTTTTGGCAAATGCGATACTTGTATGCTCCCACATGCTGGACACCAGGTATTTTTCCACTGCTTTTTCAATCTTGTCCTTCAGGAATGCTTCCTGCGCCATGATTCCGCCGCCAAGTACGACAACTTCCGGATTCACTACATAGCAGATATTGGCAATACCTTTCCCAAGTACATCCGTCATCTCATCAATTGCACGGTTACAGATCTTATCACCTTTTTTTGCCTCTTCAAAAATGTGATATCCGCTCCAATTTTCTGCCGGTTCTCCCTTCCATGCAGCAACCTTCTTCGTCAGGATACTGGCTGCTCCGAGTGTCTGGAAATCGCTGTCATCCATATGCATATATCCGACTTCACATGCGCTGTTACTGAATCCGTGGAACACCTCGCCATTCAGCAAAATACAGCCGCCGATTCCGGTTCCGATCGTCAGCATCACAGCCGCCTTACTTCCTGCCGCCGCTCCTGCTTTGTACTCAGCAAGTCCCGCACAATTCACATCATTTTCCACTTCACATGGAATTCCGAATCGTTCTTCTACCGTCTTTTTGAATGCCGTTCCGATATAATTCGGGATCAGCGGTGCCGAACTAGAAGATTTCCCCTTTCTCAATGTCAACCATACCGGCTGTAGAAATACACACACCTGCGTCTGCCTCTTCTTTTAATGCTTCTACGATACCGATGACTTTATCAAGGATCGCCGGTCCGCCTTTCTGCGCTTCTGTCTTCATTTCTTTCTTTAACAATACTTCTGCATCTTCGCTCACAATACCATATTTGATTGCTGTGCCGCCGATATCAATACTAATATATTTTTTCATCTCTGCTTTGCCTCTTTCACTTTCCTTCATTATACTCGTTCAGCCAGAAAAGGGCAAACCGTTCTTTTATGGTTTGCCCTCGACTTTTTCTGATTAAATCTTTACTTTAAATATTGCCTTTTTAATGGTTTCCGGTTCCTTAACCTGAACCGCTGTTCTGTGTCCGTCACTCGGATAACAGATCAGAAAATCTCCATCTGTCAGGACTACGGAAGAATTCTTTTCCCCATCCATCGGAAGAAAATCATCTTTTTCCACAAAATCTTTTAATTCCATATTCTGAATGAAGTTCAGATCGATCTGTTCATTTCCATGGATCATTACATGGACGTCCAGATAATTTTTTATGTGCTTCCCAGAAACGTTCTTCCGGTGTTGTTGTTGTATATTCTACGATATTGACAAACAGTCTGTCACCATCGATTTCATGACTTCCCTTTTCATAAGATGCAAGGTCGTGTGTCTTTGCATATTCAAAGCACTCTTTTACCTGTTCTTCTAAGAATGGGAATTCTGATAAATTATTGATATTTCCAAAATCACGAAAATCGTCACTCCTTCTTAGTTTTTGTAAATGGTTGTGTTAGGAGCAGGTACGGAATTGTCTCCTTTTGCCTTTCTCCAGATGATACTTGCCGGGATACCAATTACCAGTGATACTACAATTGAGATGATTGAGTATGACCAGATTGATACGTGATCAGCAGGTACGAAGTATTTGATGTATACCATTACGCCTGATGCAACGATGAATGCACATACTGCACCAAATGTATTGGCAACCTTTGTAAATGCTCCAAGGATAAATGTTCCGATCAGGATACCAAGTACCAGTCCCATGAATCCATTGAACCATTCGTATGCAGATTTTACTCCGCCGTTAGCCAGTACCATAGCAACTACGATTGCGAAGATACCAACGATCAGAGATACATACTGTCCGATCTTTGTCTGTTTCTCAAAGCTTAATTCTTTCTTAGAAAGTCTTGCCTGGATATCCAGTGTCCAGCTTGATGCTACAGAGTTCAGACCTGTAGAAAGTGTAGACTGTGCTGCTGCATAAATAGCTGCTAACAGAAGTCCTGTTACACCAACCGGAAGCTCAAATGCGATGTAAGATGCGAAGATCTGGTCCTGAGCTGCTGCCGGTGGAAGTGTATTCTGCTGATAGAATACGTATAATCCTGTACCGATCAGGTAGAATACTGTTGCGATGAAGATTGATAATCCTCCGTTTGCAAGCATCATTTTGTTCAGTTTCTTTGTATCAGTTGTTGTTGTAAAACGCTGTACAATATCCTGGCTTGATACGTAAGATGCCATTGTATTGAATCCGGCACCAACGATCATGATGAATACGCTGTCTTTAAAAATGTTAGCATTGAAGATCGGCTGATCTACAGCAAGGAACTTATGCTCTGTTGTCAGTGCATGTGCGATTGCTCCAAATCCACCATCTAAGTGTGCTAACAGGAAGATCAGTGCAAATGTAACACCGATCAGAAGTACAGATCCCTGGATGAAGTCTGTCCAAAGTACGGATTTCAGACCTCCTGTGTATGAGTAAATAATAGCAATGATACCCATGATAATGATCAGTAAGTTTACGCTGATTCCAGTCAGACTTCCAAGTACCATACATGGAAGGTACATGATGATTGACATACGTCCGATCTGGTAAATGATGAACATTACAGCTCCAAGTACACGAAGTCCTTTGCTTCCGAATCTCAGTTCCAGATAATGATATGCTGTATCAATATCCAGTTTGCTGTAGATTGGCAGGAAGAATTTAATCGTGATCGGGATAGCTAACAGCATACCAAGCTGTGCGAACCACATGATCCATGTTCCTGCGTATGAGTTTCCTGCTAATGACAGGAATGAAATCGGACTTAACAGTGTTGCGAAAATTGATACGGAAGTTACCCACCATGGTACAGTTCCGTCTCCTTTAAAATACTCTTTTCCTTTCATTTCTTTCTTTGCGAAATGAAGGCCGGCGAACAGTACAGCCGCGAGATAAATTACTAAAATGACTAAATCTACTACGGTAAACCCTTGCATCGTCTCTCTCCTTACAGATATTTTTCTTTCATGTATTTTTTATATATCTTACAGATATTTAGCTTTTGCGTCGCGAACCATCTTAGCTGCTTCTTCAACGATAGCCATGTCTTCTTCTACTAATGCTGGCAGTGGCTCTCTTACTCCGCCAAGTTCCAGACCTTCGTTGATCTTTAACTATAGCTTTGACTTCACTGCGTACATATTTCCGTGTTCGTCAGAGCAACTATCCTTAT
>ENA-OQLB01000704-OQLB01000704.1-human-gut-metagenome-genome-assembly--contig:-NODE-704-length-17486-cov-1.522092_pt1 | contig 17486 bp, 20 predicted proteins | sample MGYA00242656_ERZ504813 | MGnify/ENA primary metagenome ERZ504813 (study PRJEB26092, sample SAMD00036388) | human gut metagenome | host: Homo sapiens | study: EMG produced TPA metagenomics assembly of... | reverse complement strand
TTAATATTAGTGCTATTTAACGATAAAGGAGTTGAATCGTAGTGAATGCAAAAACAAACGTTATTTAATTATTTATACAACAATCTTCATGATTTGATTGTAAGTGGACGTCTTCCTTATGGCTCGAAGCTACCATCAATTTCTGAGTTGTGCGAATTTTACAATATTGGAATTCGAACGGTTAAAGATGTATTGCACGTATTAAAAGAAGAGGGCTATATTTCGACCCATGAACGTAAAGCGACAACCGTTGTGTATAACATTCATAGTAAATTCAAAGAAGATGGCCTTGAATATGTATTAGAGCATCGTCAGGAAATAATCGATGTGTATAAAACGATTGGTTTAATTATGCCGGTAATTTTTTCTTTTGCAGCACAGATATGGATGAAGAAGACTTACAATTATGCTCTCAAAGATTAAAAGAATCAGAAGATAAGAGTGCAGAGGAACGTGAACGGATATGTACTCGAATATTTTTTGAACTGTTAGATAAATCACATAATCCTTTATTACGAGATATTTTCTCCAGCTTAGAAATATATGCAAGACCAGTATTCTTTGTTAATTATGAAAATATATTAATTATTTTAATTTAGAATATACTTTTAAAAGTATTACATGGGTTGCAAGTTCGTTATTAACTAGGGATAAAAGTGAAATTGAATATCGTTTTGGTTTAATGTACGATACAGTTATCAATGTTATTGAAAAAACATTAACGGACCTAGCTCTTAAATATCCTGAAATAAAAGAAATGACACCCAACTAATACCTGGTCTGCAGAATTAGGCAGAGATCATTGTTATACACAAATAGCTCGTGATTTAATTAATAAGATCTCATTAGGTATTTATCCAGTGGGAAGCTTTTTACCGCCAGAAGCAAAATTAGCTAAAATGTATAAAGTTAGCGTTTCTACAATTAGAAAAAGTCTACATATGTTGAATGAATTAGGTTTTGGTGAAACAATGAATGTTAAAGGTACTAGGGTAGTGATACAAGATGAGCAGACTGCAATTAAATGTATGCAAAATAAACAATACCGGCAAGATACTTTATTATATTTAAACGGTGTTCAGGCAATGGTAATTTTAATCAAAAAAGCTGCAACCTTAGCTTTTCCAAATATTACGCAAGAAAAGATCAAAAATCTTCAGGGTGAAATAGAAGATTCAAAGAATCTTATGTTGGAATGTTTGCTTAATTGTATAGTTGACAATTTACCACTGTTACCGTTTAAAACAATTATACAAGAAACTAATAAAATTATTTATTGGGGTTATTATTTTGCTTTTTACCCAAGTGAAAAGCAAAGTATTAATATAGTTAACAATTAAAAGTAAAAAGGCATTAGAATATCTTTGCTTAGGTGAAGCAGAATGTTTTGCTGACGAAATATCATCGAGTTATAATCATTCACTTAATGTTGTTCGTGATTATTTAATTGAATATGGTTTAGGAGAGGCTAAAAATATTATCTCACCGGAATAAAGTTATATTTATAGAAATATAACTTTTTTTTATTTTAGAAAATTGTATAGACAATAATATATTTATGATATGATATATATATAGAGGTGAATATGATGGAAATAGAAAAATGGCTAAATGATGTATTAGAAGAAGAAAAATAAACGAGCAATGCCAATAATTACCTTTCCAGCAGCAACAAAGTTAAACATCAGTGTCAAAAAATTAATTAATGATACCGATCAACAAGTTGCAGCTCTTAAGATAATTAAAGAGGAGTGTAATCCATTAGCAATTTTAGGTTTTATGGATTTATCGGTTGAAGCAGAATGTTTTGGTGCAGAAATAAAGGTTACTGATAACGAAGTACCGACAGTAGTTGGTCAATTAATTGAAGATGAAGATGATGCTCAGGCATTAAAGGTTCCTGCAGTGGGAAGCGGTCGAAGTCAATTATATATTGATGCAATCAAAAAAACTAAAGCAGAAATTAAAGATATCCCTATTTTGGGAGGTTGTATTGGTCCGTTTAGTTTGGCTGGTCGTTTAATGGATGTAAGTGAAGCAATGATCAATTGTTATGAAGAGCCAGAAATGGTACATATTGTATTAGAAAAGGCTACAAAATTTTTGATCGACTATATTTCAGCGTATAAAGAAGCTGGAGCTGATGGAATTTTAATGGCAGAACCACTAGCTGGGGTGCTATCGCCAATTTTGGCGACTGAATTTTCTAGTACCTATGTAAAAAAGATAGTTACAGCAGTTCAAGATGAAAATTTTATGGTCGTATACCATAATTGTGGTAATAATACTTTAAAAATGATTGATGATTTTAAAGAAATTAAAGCACGAGCATATCATTTTGGTAATGCTATTAACATAAAAAAAATGCTAGAACTAATGCCAAAGGATTGTCTTGTTATGGGAAATATAGACCCAGTGGAAATAATTAGTAACGGAACCCCAGAAACAATCAAAGAAATTACACTAAATTTATTAAAAGAGTGTAAAGATTATCGTAATTTTATTATTTCGAGTGGTTGTGATATTCCTCCATTAGCCCCATGGAAAAATATTAAAGCTTTTATGGAAGTTTGTGAAAATTATTATGAAAACGATTCTTGAATATTTACAGGAACAAGATTGTAATTTTATCGCCCCTTGTAATGGTCAAAAAAAATGTGGAAAATGTAAAGTAAAAGCTACCAATCGAATCATCGAGGTTAATCATGATGATCTAAAACTGCTTACTAAAAAAGAGCTGGATCAAGGATATCGTTTAGCCTGCAGCCATTTATATCATCAGGGTGACCGATTTATTTTGCCACAAGCAGACGGAGTTATTGAGGATAGTATATATTTAAATGATACCGTAGTAATTACCGAACCTGTTGAGAAAGTTGGAATTATCATTGATATTGGAACAACAACAGTAGCAATGAAATGGCTCAATTTAAAAAGCGGAATGATTATTGAAAGTCAGTCTTTCTTTAATCCTCAAGGCAAATTTGGAAGTGATGTGATTGCTCGAATTGATTTTGATAATCGTGATAATGATCATAAATTAGGTGAACTAATAATTAAAGAAATATTTAGTCGAATCAATGTGTCTACAAAAATCAAAGAAATATTAGTTTGTGGTAATGCAACAATGATTAATTTGTTTTTAAAAGAAAAGGTAAAAACAATTGGAGTATCACCATTTGATGTACCAATCTTAACAATGACTGAATATCCTTTAAATTATTTTATAAAGAGTTCAGTAAAGATTGAAGTTATGACTATGAATCATATTTCTGCTTATGTGGGGAGTGATATTGTCATGGGAATTTATGCTACTAATATGGATAAAAACAAGGAAAATGTATTACTGATGGATTTGGGAACTAATGGTGAGATGGTGATAGGAAATAAGCATCGGCTATTAGCGACATCTTGTCCTGCTGGGCCTGCCTTTGAAGGGGTAAATATTGAATGTGGTGGTCCAAGTATTGCTGGCGCTGTTTGTGCGACTAAAGTCGAAAATAATAAGCTTGTCTATAAAACAATTGATAATCAAGATGCTAATAGTATCTGTGGTAGTGGTTTAATTTCTTTAATCGCTAATTTGCTACGTTTAGGAATTATTGATGATACAGGTAATTTTTTAAATAAGCAAAAAAAATACTATTTAAATGATGAAGTATATTTATCAATTAAAGATATAAAAGCTTTTATGTTAGCAAAAGCAGCAATTCAAGCGGGAAAAGAAGTATTATTGAAGGAATTGAATGATGAAGTAACAACTATTTATATTGCGGGTGGCTTCGGAAATTATTTGGAGAAAGCGGATCTTGTTACCTTGAATATTATTAGTTCAGAAGAAGCTAACAAAGTTCAATATATTAAAAATAGTGCTATCAGTGGTCTTTATAAACTAATATTGACACGAGATTTTCAGCGAGTTCAACATATTAGTAATCAAACAAAAGTTATCTATTTAGAAAAAGATCCTGATTTTAATGATTATTGGATAGATGCGATGGTGTTTTCATGATAAAAGTTATTGCTTGACAAAATATACGAATATTATATTTCACAACTAGACTTATCACTTGATAATTATGAATTTGTATATCTAGATATACAACAACATAATCAACCACATACTTTAGCAAAAAATATCCAAAAAGAAATTGATAAGAGCAGGGGGGATGAAAAATAATTGTTTTATACGGACTTTGCGGTAATGCTTTAGTTGAAATACAAGCACGCAATATTCCTGTATATCTAGTTAGAGTGCATGATTGTTTAACTGTTTTATTGGGGAGCAAACAGCGATTTAAACAATTATTTTCAAATCGCTTGTCTTCTTCATGGAGCTGTTATAGTTTAAAAGTTAATGGCTGTAATGTTTATGAAGATGAACAATATTTAAAGTGGTGTCAGCGATACGATCAAGAAACAGCAGACTATTTGAAATCCCAATTACAAACGCAGGATAATGTATACCTAATTTATAATTATTGTGACGATGTTCCTTTTCTTAAAAATCAGGAACAAATTAAAATAGATTTAAAATTTTTAAAACAAATATTATTACAAACTAGCAATGAATTAGTAATTTTAGAAAAAAATCAAAAAGTTGTAATTAGTAGTGATATCGATCAAGTATTTGAGATAATGGAGGAGTAGAAATGATTGAAGAAATTAGTGAATTAATTCAAAAAGGACAAGCTAAAAAGGTTGTCAAATTGGTAAATGAAGCTTTAGAAGCTGGCTTTCCAGCAACGGATATTCTTAATCAGGGGTTGTTGAAAGGTATGGATGCCATTGGTGTAAAATTTAAAAATGAAGAAGTTTTTGTTCCCGAAGTATTAGTTGCAGCTCGGGCGATGAATAAGGGAATCGAGATTTTAAAGCCATATTTACAAGATACGGAACATCAAAGTAAGGGAACCGTTATTCTCGGTACTGTAAAAGGTGATCTTCACGATATTGGAAAAAATTTAGTTAAGATCATGTTGGAAGGAAAAGGTTTAGAAGTAGTTGATTTAGGTGTCGATGTAGATGCACAAAAATTTGTTGAAGAAGCAAAAATACATCAAGCACAAATTATCTGCTGTAGTGCTCTTCTAACAACGACAATGCCAGAAATGAAAAAAGTAGTTGATTTAGTTGCTCAAGAACATTTAAATGTTAAAGTTATGATTGGTGGAGCACCTGTTAATCAAGATTATTGTAATGAAATAGGCGCTGATTATTATACAGATGATGCCACTAGTGCAAGTGAAGTTGCTTATGCAATCGTGGGAGGTACGTTATGTTAACTAAAGCAAAAAAAGAACAGTTAGTTGAAGATTTTGAAAAATGGTGGGAGCATAAATTAGAACGGCCAATTATTCAAGTAACTTTATTTGATGAAGATTATCAACCTCAAAAACACCGATATAATCGAGGGGAATTATTAGAAATGCTATATGATTTAGATAAGCCGGTTAATGAGGTAGTTCAAGCATATCAAGAAACATTTTTTTCTAATATTTATTTGGGTGATGCTTTTCCTATCTTTTATATGCGCTCAACCGGAGTTTTAGGAGCCTATTTAGGTCAAACTTATCATATTGATGTAAAACAAGGGACAATTTGGTTTCAAGAAATGAAAGGATGTGAGTTAGAAGATATTCATCCTCGCCTAGAGGAAACATATCCCTTATATCAAAGATCATTAGAACTAATCAAAGCATTTAATCAGTTTTATGGAGATGATATTGCAATGGGAATTGCTAATCTTGGAGGAATGATGGATATCGTTGAATCAATGAGAGGGGCAAATAACTCACTAATTGATTTATATGATGATCCTGATGAAGTTCAACGTTTAAATGATGACATTTACAAAGCATTTGAACAAGCCTATGAAGAGATGATTGCTAGTATTGATTTAAATAATACTTTGGGTTATACCGGATGGATCAGTCTATTATCACAAAAACCATATTTTATTTCTCAATGCGATTTTTGTTGTATGATTGGTCCAGAGCAATTTGATGAGTTTGTTTTTGAAACCTTAAAGAAAGAGGCATCCTTGATTGAGCGGTCATTCTATCATTTAGATGGTCCTGGTGCAGTACGTCATCTTGATAAGATCATTGAATGTGGTTTTAAAGGAATTCAATGGATCAATGGTGCTGGAGCAAAACCATTAAATGATCCTTGCTGGAATGAAATTTATCAAAAAGTACATGATGCGGGCTTACTACTACAAGTTAATATAAGTGGCAAAGAAGAATTAGAATATATTGATTATATTGTTGATTATCTTGGAAGTCCTAAAGGTATTGCTTTTATTTGTACTGGCAGCAGTAAAGATAAAGAAGTCTTTGAAGCTTATTTAGAAAAATATCATATTCCTAATTAAGTACCATAATCGTGGTACTTTTTTTTAAAAGCTTCACGTGAAACTATTCAATTATGATATAATAAAAAATAAGGATAAGGGGGATAAATTATGCAGTTACCAGAAAAAGTAGAACTGGCTTTTTTACCAACACCAATATATAAACTAGAGAAGTTATCTAAACAATTCCAAAAAAATATTTATATAAAAAGAGATGATTTAACTGGAATAGAAACATCGGGTAATAAAATTAGAAAGTTAGAATATTCATTGAGAGAAGCATTTGAACAAGGTTGTGATTTAGTCATTACTTGTGGGGGTATGCAGTCAAATCATGCTCGTGCAACAGCCTATGCCGCAGCTAAGTTATCAATGAAAAGCTGCTTATTACTTCGTGGCAATGGAAGTAGTGAGCCAGTCGAAGGAAACTATTTTTTAGACCGCTTAGTTGGTGCAGATATTGTTATCAAAGAACCTGAAATTTTTAATCGTGATAAGGATAAGATCATGCTGAAATTAAAAACTGCCTATGAAGCTAAAGGATATAAACCATATATTATTCCAATGGGAGCAAGTAATGGAATTGGTACTTTAGGTTATGTTGAAGCTTTTACAGAAATCTTAAAACAAGAAGAAGCTATGAAAGTAGAATTTGATACAATTATTGATGCTGTTGGCAGTGGGGGGACTTATGCAGGTTTATATATTGGAAATGAGCTTAATCGTACTAAAAAACAAATTATTGGATTTAATGTTTGCGATGATAAGGAATACTTTATTAAGGAGATAACAAAAATTATTAAAGAGGCGCAAGTATATTTTGATCAGGAAATAAAAACAGAGCGGATCAAGATAATTGATGGTTATGTTGGTCAGGGATATGCTTTAAGTCGAAGTGAAGAACTTGATGCTATTGCATCTTTAGCTAAATTAGAAGCAGTAGTATTAGATCCTGTATATACTGGTAAGGCATACTATGGTTTGATCAATGAATTAGAAAAAGGAACGTTTGTTGATAGTGAAAATATTTTATTTATGCATACTGGTGGAATCTTTGGGCTATTCCCGAAACAAAGTCAATTTAAATAAAAAAAAGGTAGTATTATGAAATGGACACTGTTATTTGGACAACCAAATAATGGAGGTTCTTTTTATAATATTACCTTTTAATAAAAGCTTATTTATGAGGTGCTAATTTTACCAGGATACCACTGCCAGCTAATCGAGGTCGGATGACTAAATAGATAGTAGAAGCTAAGGCGACAGTAATAACAGCATTAACTGAAGTTGTAATAGCGTTCCAGCTGCTAAGGTGGCAGCAGCCTTTTCTGGAGCACCTAAAATCATCGAATTATAAAAATAGCCAAAGATTGGCTCTCCAACCACATTAAAAAACATTCCAGCCATACAAGAAATGACAACATAAATTATTAAATGAGAATCATTATCATGTTTTTCAATTTTGAAAATTTTATGTGCAACTAATCCAGTAACGATTCCAATCATTAATTTAAGGATAATTGTTTTAGGTGCATAGGTAACATAAACAGGATCAAGTAGATCACCAATTCCCATTCCAATCGCTCCTGCAATTCCTCCAGGAAGTCCCCCTAGCAATAATGCAGCTAAGACACAAAAGGTATTTCCTAAATGAAATGATGTAGTTCCCCCTGGCGTTGGTATTTTGATTTGTAGAAAAGTAAAAGAGACATAGGCTAATGCAGCATCAAACCAATTGTCGCTATTTTAAGTGTTTTATTATTCATAAAAATCCCCCTATTTATTAAATCTATAAGTATCTTAACATTACACTGGATATTAAAAAAGATACAGTTTTTAATAAATTTATAAGGACAGTAAGAAAATTTGCAAGTTTTAGGATTGTACAATTATTAATGGTTAAGTTACAATATAATTATAGTAGTCTAGGAGGTGTCAGGATTGAAATTCAAAAATATCGAAGAGTTAATGGATAAACTAAATAATGAATATAAAGTCCTTCTAGATGTTATTGATAATGTTATTCTCGTAATTGATAATGAAATGAAGATACTTTTTGTGAACCGAAAAGGTCGTAAGCTGATAGGTGAAAATGTATTAATGCAGCCTTGTAAAGCTCTTAAAATGGATAATTGTAGTACGGAAAAGTGCTGTATTATGCGTTACCTTCACGGTTTACAACCATTAGATAATCTTCATAAAGATGGAAGTGTAGAAAAAGTAACAGTTTCAAGATTTTATGATAACAAAAACAATCCGCAAGGTTTTATTATCGTAGCTACCGATATAACCGAATTATCAAATATGAAAAAGGAGCTTCTAATAGGTGAAGAAATTTATAAGCTTGCTTTAAAACAAGCAAATACAACATTGTGGCAATATGATGTGTTAAATCATACAATTGAGCAGCTATTTTGTCCTGATGAAGTTGCATTAGGAATTTTAGATATTAATAAAACTTATTATAATATCCCAGAAAGTTTGGTTGAAGCAAAGATCATCAGTCAAGAGGATGGTTTACGAGTAAGAAAATTATGCCAAGAGATTGAAAAAGGCAGGCCTGAAACTTCAATTGAATTAAAGATGAAGCGTGGAGATGGAGAAGAACGCTGGATCAGTCTAAAATGTTCAACAATCTTTGATGAGCAGGGACGTGCAGTTAAATCAATTGGAATCGGTAAAGATATTACGGATTTTGTTGAACTAAAGAGCAAGTATGAAATTGAACGAGAATATCGTGAGGCTTTAGGTAAAGATGCACTGAGTTATATTGAAGTTAATTTAACGATGAATGAAGTTATTGATCGGAAAATAGCAAAAATAATTTTATTGATTTTTATGATGGTAAAACTATGAAAAATCAATTTTAAAACTAAGTGAAAATTCAATTCCTAGTGAGTATGGCAAAGTGCTTCGTGAATTAAATCGGCAAAATTTATTAAATAATTATCGTGATGGAAAACGTAAATTAGATTTAGAATATCAATTCTTATAATAAGTTTAAAGATAATTATAATTTTATTCAAATTACACTATATTTGATTGAATTTAATAAAGATATTTATGCTTGTGGTTATATCAAGGATATTAATGAAAATAAAGTACATGATCTTGTACTAAAGAAGAAAATTGAATTAGATCCACTAACAGGGCTATATAATCGAGAAGCATATTGAAATTAAAACAATGAAATTAATTCAAAATTTTCCTGAAAATTCAATCATGACGATTATGATCTTAGACATTGATAATTTTAAGCAGGTTAATGATAATTTCGGTCATTTATACGGTGATGCATTTTTGTGTGAAATATCTCGAAAAATAAAATCTAAATTTCGAAATGATGACTTAGTTGCTCGTCTTGGTGGTGATGAGTATTTAGTTTTAATGAAGAATATTTCAAACAGTGAACTAGCTATTGATAAGGCTAATGATCTATGTAAACTGATTGAAGGTGCTTATGGAACTGGAGGAACAAAAGTTAAAGTAACGGTATCTGTAGGGGTAGTTTATACCCTAATCATGGAAAAACATTTGATGAGTTATATCACCATGGTGATCAGGCTTTATACAAAATTAAAAAGAATAATAAAAATGGTGTTTGTTTGTATGATGAGAGTTTAGAGATTAGTGATGGTCAATTGGATAAAGTGAATAATATTGTTGATCGGGCTACCAAAAAGTTTTCTGATAATGTTGGTGAGTATATTTTTAGAATTTTATACAAATGTCAAGATTTAAATGAAACAATTACAGCAGTCCTAGAATTATTGGGAATGCATTATTATATGAGCCAAAATTTAATTATTGTACGAGATTTGGATATTGGGAAATACAAAGTAAATAATTATTGGAGTTCAAAGAATGAAGATTTAACAAAAGTTATTGATGTTACTTATCATGATTATTGCCTGAGTATGTACGGCAATTTGATGATGAGGGGATTCTTTGGGTCAATGATATCAAGGCTTCAGATGTTTCTCCAGCAATTAAAACACTTTATGCTAATAGTAAGACCCGTATGGTAATTAGTGTCTTATTAAAAATGGCGATGATATTATTGGTATCATAAGCATGGAACATGAAAAACCCTACGCTTATAAAGCGGAAGAAAAAGAAATGTTATTAACTTCGATTGCTATCATTAGTACTTTTCTTGTTAAAAAATATCAGGAAAAAGAAAAGAATCAGTATTTAAATGCAATTCAAATGATTTTAGATTTCCAAGAAAATGGGATTTACGTTATTGATCCCAACACTTATAAACTTGTGTATTATAATCATAAAATCAAACATATTTTTAATCAGGTAAAGTTGGTGATTATTGCTATAAGTCTTTTAGAGGCTATGATGAACCATGCGCTGACTGCCCAATTAAAGATATGAAGGATAGCGATTTATCGTATACTAAATTGATTTATAATTGTAACATTAGTGCTCAGTTGGAGACAACGGTAAAACGTGTTCGGTGGATCAATGGTCAAGATGTTGCTGCAGTTACTAGTATCGATATAACAAAATATTATAATGAAAAGTAGGATCAAAGTATCCTACTTTCTAAATAAAGGGGGATTTTTTTATGAGAATTTATTTCCGGGGAAATTTATACGGTTGTAATCAGGCAACTGCTTTTGTAGAAGATAAGGGAAAAATTATCTTTATCGGAAGTGATAAGGAAGCATTAAAATATTCTGGTGAACAAATTGATTTAAATAATAAATATGTATATCCAGGTTTTAATGATTCGCATATGCATTTAGTTAATTATGGTCAAAGTTTAAAAAATGTTCTATTAGAAAAGCATACTAATTCGCTTAAAGCACTTTTAGAAGAATTAAAGAAACATTTAGTAAAGGGGCAGTGGCTGATTGGGCGGGGCTGGAATCATGATTATTTTACAGATGAACAGCGTTTTCCTACCCGAAAAGATCTTGATATGATTAGTGAAGAGGAACCGATTGTAATTACGCGGACTTGTGGACATATCTTAGTTGCTAATAGCAAAGCAATTGAATTAGCAAATATTACCAGTGAAGCAGTCGAGGGCGGCTATTTTGATTTAGATGCAGGATTATTTCAAGAAAATGCACTTTATTTGATCTATGATACAATCCCTCAGCCAACTATTGAAGAAATAAAAGATAATATTTTAATCGCTCAAAAAGAGTTACATAGTTATGGAATAACATCTGTTCAAAGTGACGATCTCTTGAGTGCCACTAGTGATTATCATGATGCTCTACAGGCTTTTGAACAATTAAGAGCAGAAAATAAACTAACGATAAGAGTTTACGAACAAGCACAGTTGCCGACGTTAAAAGCCTTAAAAGAGTTTATTAATTTAGGTTATTGTACCGGTAGTGGTGATGAGTTTTTTAAAATAGGCCCATTAAAAATGCTTGGGGATGGATCATTAGGAGCACGAACTGCTTTTTTAAGTAAGCTTATTATGATGCACCTAAGACACGAGGAATTCCTGTTTTTAGTCGTGAAGAAATCAAAATGATGTTTGACTACGCTAATCGTCATGAGATGCAGATTGCTATTCACGCAATTGGTGATGGAATCTTAGATTGGATTTTTGAAGGATACGAAAATGCGTTAAAAAACTATTCTCGTGAAGATCCACGACATGGTATTGTGCATTGTCAGATCACTCGAGAAGATCAGTTGCTTAAATATCAGCAGTTACATTTACATGCTTATATTCAAAGTGTCTTTTTAGATTATGATAATCATATTATTAATCAAAGGGTTTCTCCCCAATTAGCACAAACATCATATAATTTTAAAACACTTCGTAATATAACGACTATTTCTAATGGGTCAGACTGTCCAGTTGAAGCCCCAGATGTTTTAAAAGGGATTCAATTAGCGGTTACAAGAACATCTATCGATGGGACTGGACCATATCTAAAAGAGCAGGCATTAACTAGAGAAGAAGCGATCGAGTCGTTTACGATCGGTGGTGCATATGCTTCATTTGAAGAAGAGGTCAAAGGAACTTTGGAGGTAGGAAAGTATTGCGATTTTGTTGTGCTTAGTGATAATATATTAGACGTAGATGTTCAGCATATTAAAGACATTAAAGTATTGGCTACTTATGTAGGTGGGCAATTAGTCTATGGAGGTCAGTAAATGAGAGTAAATGAACAGGCAGTAAAAAATATTTTAAAATCGGTTGGTAATGCTAAATTGGTCGCAGCAACAAAATATGTTGGAATTGAAGAGATTAATGAATTAGAAAAACTAGGAGTAAAGTATTTTGGCGAAAATCGAGTCCAAGCTTTTTTAGAAAAATATGAAAAGTATCATGGGGCACAAGAATTTCATATGATAGGAACGCTACAACCAAATAAAGTTAAGTATATAATTGATAAAGTTAGCTTGATTCATTCAATTGATAGTTATTCATTAATTAAAGAAGTAGAAAAACAAGCTAAGAAGCATGATTTAAAAATGCCAATATTAATCCAAGTCAATGTAGCAAAAGAGGAAAGTAAGCATGGTTTTGCAGTAGAAGAAATTGAAGATGTATTTGATTATTTAAAAGAATGTCCCCATTTAATTGTAAAAGGGCTAATGATGATGGCACCACATATTGATTCTAATGATACAGCAGTATATTTTAAACAAACAAAGGAGTTATTTGATCAATTAAATTGTAAATATTCAGAGTTTGAAATGACAGAATTATCAATGGGGATGTCTAATGATTATCACGAAGCGTTAAAGTATGGAGCAACGATGATAAGGGTAGGAAGTGCCTTGTTTGAATAAAGTAAAGTTTATAGAGTCGCGGAGTTTATTAATTTAAAACTCCTTTTTTCATTATAAAATATAATGTATTTTAAGAGATTTGGATATTATTTCAAATTTCTTTTTTTATTGAACTTGTAAAATGCTTCTCAAGAAATTGAAAGAATTTGCAAATATTTGCTCTTTTGAATTTAGGTATAATGAAATTGTAAAGGAAGGAGGCTTTTAAATGGAAGCTTGGGAAAATTATTTTGAAGTTATGGAAAAAGTTGTTGCACAAGTAAAAAATACGCAAAAAGATAATATCAAAAAAGCTGCAAAAATACTTGCTGATACAACTGAAAAAGGAGGTCTTATTTATGGGTTTGGGACGGGTCATTCTCATTTAGTAGTCGATGATGCATTTTGGCGAGCTGCTACCCCGGCTAATTATTGTGCTTTGCTGGAACAAAGTGCAACAGGCAGTTTTGAAATTACAAAAAGTTATTACATTGAAAATATGTATGAAATTGGAAAAATGATAGTTGATTATCATCGAATCACCCCTAATGACTGCATGATTATTATTTCTAATTCTGGCAATAATATTGCACCAGTAGATGCTGCTATAAGGGCAAAAGAAAAGGGAATTCCTATTATTGCGATTACTGCAAGTGGAATATAGCCAATTCTTAAAGACAAAACATAAGGCAGGAGTAAAGCTTAAAGATGTTGCTGATGTAGTGTTAGATAATTGTTCATTAATAGGTGATGCGGCAATTGAGATAGAAAATTTTCCTATGAAAGTGGGGGCAACTAGTACAATACCAAATGTCTTTTTACAAAATGCAATATTATGTGAAATGGTTGATATTTTAGTTAAAAAGGGAATTCACCCGGATGTTTATTACAATGGTCATATGGCTTTTATGAATGAAGATTGTGCTGATCATAATGATAAATTAGTGGATAAATATTTTTATCGGATAAGGAATTTATGATGAAAGCAAGATCAAGATACTATCAGCATATTCATGATATTTTAAATAATATTGTAGATTCACAAGAAGCAGCTATTCAAAAAGCTGCCTTAGAAATGACCCAATGTATTGAAAAGGGACATACGATTTATGCTTTTGGAGCTTCTCATGCGGGAATTCTTACCCAAGAACTGTTTTATCGGGCTGGTGGATTGGCTTTAATTAATCCAATTATGGCAAAGGAAGTTCAATTAGATGTAAGACCAATAACTCTAACCACGCAAATGGAGAGACTACCTGGTTATGGGACATTGATTTTAGAGCATACGCCAATACAAAAAGAAGATGTTCTAATTATTCATTCAGTTTCTGGTCGAAATACAATTGCAATTGATATGGCATTACGGGCTAAGGCAATGGGTGTGATCGTGATTGCTGTTACAAATATAGAATATAGTCAAGCTGTAGTTTCGCGACATGAAACAGGAAAGAAATTGTTAGATATTGCAGATATTGTTATTGATAATTGTGGAGATTTTGAGGATTCCAGTATTACTATTGATGGTCTAGACCAAAAGGTTGCCCCAACCTCTACAATAGCCGGAGCTTTTATTTTAAATAGTGTGATTATTCAAGTAGTAGAAAATCTAGTTAATGACGACTTCGAACCACGATTTTTCATAGTGCTAATATTGATGGAGGTGACGAATATAATCAAAATATCTTAAACCAATATAAAAATCGCATTCATTATATGAAGTGAGTAGAGAGGAGGCGTATGATTCTCTTATTGAATCATATGAGGATATCTTATGAATACTAGAAGTGTGGAAATATTGAAGAAGCTGTGCGGCGGAAAAAACTATCAAGTAGAAGATTTAGCACATGATTTTGAGATCTCTATTCGAATGATTAGATATGTTATTGATGATATTAATGATTTTTTAGAAACAATAAATATTAAAAAAAAATATAATGATAAGAAATGGAAAGATTCAGTTTAATATTACTCATCAAGAAAAAGAGATACTGATGAAAGAAATTTCGAATTTAGATAATTATGTATATGCGATAAGTCCGTTTGAAAGAAAGTGCTATATTTTAGTTTCAAATGTGGTGTTGCAGTGAACCACTCACAAGTCAGTATTTTGCTGATGAAATGAATGTTAGTAAAAGTAGTATTGATAAAGATATTCTTTCGATAAGACAAGAATATGAGGGATATGATTTTTCTATTAATGTAAAAACAGGAAAAGGCAGTTATATAGAGGGCGACGAAAGAGACATACGCTCATGTTTCTTTAGAGTTATTGAAAAGAATATTGATTTTAATAAATTTATGCACTTTCAATATACACCAATAACTTTTATTGAAAAGAATATTTATCGAATGGTCTTCGATAAATACTGGAAAATCATTATTAAAGTTATGAATGATTTTGAAAGTCATAGTGAAAAGAAATTAACCTATTTATCATATAAAGATATTTGTATCCATTTAGCTGTTTCTTTGACAAGAATAGAATTAGGGTATGATATCATCCTACATCAAGATTATTTGATTGAGATTTCAAAAACAGAAGGATATCATGATGCTCAATTTATTTGTTCACAAATAATGCAGGCATTAAATATTAAGATGTCACAATCAGAAGTTGCTATTATTACGATCTTATTAAATAGTGCTAGATATACGACTTTAAAGCGATATGTTATCTATGATTGGGCTAATATACAAATGATAGCAACTACTTTAGCCTTTAAAGTAGGAGAAAAACTTAATGTAAATTTTAGTCGAGATGAGGAATTGATCAATTCTTTAACCCTCCATTTAGGTCCTACAGTATTTAAACTGCAAAATCAAGTACCGGTTGTTAATCCGAGTTTGACAGTTATTAAGAAAAATTATCATGAAGTTTTTATAGCATTATTAGAAACAATTGATGAATTATGCTATAAGGAATTAAAAGGAATTAAAGAGGATGATATAGCTTTTTTTAACGCTTCATTTTTGTGCCGCTTTAGAGAGAAAAAATCGTTTTAAAGATGTGTATAATGTTGTAATTGTTTGTGTTCATGGTTTTGGGACGGCTTCTTTAATGAAGGAGATGATCTGCTCGAGATTTAAAAATATTATTGTGAAGAAAACAGTAACTGAAGAACGGATTTTAAATATAGATCTCAGTAATATCGATTTTATTATTTCAAGTATTGATCTACAAATAATGCAGTGTTTGGTTGTTAAAGTCAATGTAATTTTAAAAGAGAGTGATTATCGATTGATTGAAAATGCTATGGAAAAAATTGTTCATCAAAATATTCAAGAAGTGATACTTTTATGGATGGAATTTTAAGTATTGTTAAGAGAAACTGCGAGATTGTAAACTATCAGCAGCTTTTCGATGATTTCAGTGAATATTTTAAAGATTTAGGAATTGATGCAGGAATCAAACTGCAGCCATTATTAAATGAATATTTAACTGCTGATAAAGTTCTACTATGTGATACGGTCGATCATTGGGAGACTGCAGTCTGCTGTGCCGGACAAATGCTAGTTAAGAGTCAAGATATTGCAGAATGTTATATTAAATCAATGATAGATACGGTGAAAAAATCAGGGTCATATATGGTTATTGATGAAGGAATAGCCCTTATTCATGGAGAAATTGATTATGGGGTTAATCAAACATCAATGAGTCTGTTAATTATTAAAAATGGTGTCAAATTTAATCATGATAAATATGATCCAGTGCATATTATTTTATGTTTAGCGGCTAAAGATAATTATACGCACATGAAAGCATTAAATAATTTTATCAAATTTTTAGAGAATATAAGAAATAATGGGATAGAACGTTATTTTGAACTAGACTATGTTTTAGACCAGATTAATGAGGTAAGTAAATATGATTAAATATATAAAAGAGAATTGTGTGGATTTTTATAAAGAGTGCCATGATTGGAAAGAAGCAATTGTCTATGCTGGTTATCTATTAGAGAAAAATGGCTATATTGATCACCAGTATATAAATGATATGGTGAATATTATTGAAAAAAATGGCCCCTATATTGTAGTCATGCCAGGGGTTGCCTTGGCTCACGCAAGACCAAATGGTCATGTGTATCAAAATAGTATTAGCTTAGTAACTTTTAAAAATGGAGTGAAGTTTGGACACTCTGTTAATGATCCAGTTCGAGTATTGTTAGCGCTTGCAGCTAAAAGTGATGAGGAGCATTTAAAGCTGTTTCAAGAAGTGGCACTATGTCTAATGGATAGAAAATATTTACATAAAATATTTAATGCCCGTTCTTATCAAGATATTTTAAAGGATAATAAAAATATTGATGACTATTAAAGGGGGACTGATAGTTTCTTGTTATTGCTGATTCACGCAATTAAAATCCCCTATTGA
>ENA-OQLB01000703-OQLB01000703.1-human-gut-metagenome-genome-assembly--contig:-NODE-703-length-17493-cov-8.961937_pt1 | contig 17493 bp, 23 predicted proteins | sample MGYA00242656_ERZ504813 | MGnify/ENA primary metagenome ERZ504813 (study PRJEB26092, sample SAMD00036388) | human gut metagenome | host: Homo sapiens | study: EMG produced TPA metagenomics assembly of... | reverse complement strand
GAAAGAAATGAAAAAAGGCATAGCGTTCTTACTGGCTTTAGCGATGTCCGTACCTCTGATTGGCTGCTCTTCTGACGGAGGAACCAGTTCGGGCTCCGGTGAGGGAAACTCACAGGCGGCTTCACAAACAGGAGACGAGTCCAGCGCCTCAGGCGATAAAATCGTTTTGGATGTCGTGACGATGACTGGCTATGGCAACGGCCTGGAGGCCAACAAAGAATTCATGAAAAAATACACCGAAGAGGTAAACCCCAACGTTGAGATCAATTTGGAAGAGCTTTCGATTGACGGCTCCGAATGGAACGTGTACGTATCTAAGCTGGCTACAATGGCCGCTTCCGGTACACTGCCTGACGTATTCGACATGGCTACGGAAGGCATCCAGATGGTTTATAAAAACAACCTGGCCCAGCCTCTCAACACTTATTTCGATTCCCACGAGGGAATTTATGAGTCTGTATTGGAAGATACCTACGATCCCAAGTTAATCGAGCCCTTTATCAACGGAGAAGATGTTTACGGCCTGGTCACTATGTGGAACCCATGCATCACCCATTTGAACACGGACTATCTGGAAGAAGCCGGCCTATCCCTTCCAAGTGCGGACTGGGATACCGACGAGTTCCTGCGGTACTGCGAAGCCCTGACCAAAACAAATGAGGATGGCTCCAAGCGCTATGCCCTGCTGGTTCCGGACTACTATTTCGCGGTTTCCGCGTGGCTGTTTTCTTGGGACGCCTCCTTCCTCAACGAGGATTGGACGGAAGCCGCGTGTGATTCTGAAAATGCGATTGAATGCTTCCAGTTTATCCATGACCTGATCTATAAGTATCAGTACGCTCCGGTTCCGCAGCCCAACGATAACTATCAGCAGATGTTTGTGGACGGCAGATCGCTATGATCACCGCCGGACGCTGGCCGTTAGCCACTTACGAAGCCAATGGATTCCGTACGGTGGGCGTCCAGTACAACCCCTCGTTTAAAACACAGGCTAATGTTTACGGCACCCAGGGCTTTATGATTAGCTCTACCACGGATCATTATGACGAGGCCTGCGAGTTCCTCGTATGGACGGCGTCCGAAGACTTTATTAAAGAATTTGTTAAGTTCGGCAGCACCCCCTCTCGTCTCGAGTGCGGAGAAGAAATTATTGAGTCCGCCGGATATCCCGAGAACCGCGAGGTCTTTTTCGAAACCTTAACCAAGGGCATGAAATCCGTAGAGGCGCCGACGTCTTACGCTGATTTGGGAACAATTTTTGATACCTATTTCTCTATGATGATGACAGATGAAAACGCGGATATCGCCTCAATCTGCCAGCAAATGGCCGATGAGATGGATGTAGCCCTTCAGAAGTAATGCGTTTTCCGGGTAAATACTGTTGAATTAATGTGAAACGGGGTGCGGAGCATAAATAAAAAATCCGCTCCCCGTTTCTTTTATGAAAGCAAAGGCTTCTATCGGGATAAATTCACTTTAAGGGGTGGAATCGATTGAATAAGAGGTTGTATAGCAAAAAGAAAAGCGACGCTGTTTCGGGCTACTTATTTTTGCTGCCCGCTCTTTTAGCGTTCCTGCTTTTTATCGGAGCGCCGATGGTGATTACCATTGTGCTGAGTTTTTTCGACTATAATATGCTTCAGGGCTCGGAATGGATTAATTTTGACAACTACATTGAGTTTTTTAAGAACCCGACCAGCTGGCAGATTATTTGGAATACGTTTAAATTGACGCTGATCCTAGTCGCTTTACATATCGTTATCGCGCTGCTCTTAGCGTTTGTTATTTACAAGGAAAAGCGTGGGCCGGTCAAGTATGTTTACCGTACCGCTGTTTACCTTCCTTCTATCCTGACGACGGCTTCGGTGGCCATTGCCTGGTACTATATGTTTAACTACGACTTCGGCGTGTTTAACTGGCTTCTTTCTCAGCTTGGAATTTCCGGCGTAAAATGGCTCACATCCTCCTCTGGGGTCATTGTGGCCATTTGCTGTTCAGTCTTTGGAAGTTCGTGGGCACTCCCTTTTTGTACTATCTTATTGGCTTACAGGGAATACCGGATGGATACTATGAAGCGGCCCAAATTGACGGAGCTAACAAAATTCAGACATTCTTCCATATTACTCTTCCCATGCTTACGCCTACTCTGTTTTTCGTGATTACCATAACCACGATCAACACGTTCCAGATTTTTGACGAGCCTTATATTATTACCAACGGCGGCCCTGGCAACGCTTCCCGCACGCTGGCTCTTCATGTATATGAAAAAGCTTTAAGGCCTACGAAATGGGATATGCGTCGTCGGTCTCCGTGGTACTCTTTATTATTGTTTTAGTGATTACCATCATTCTTTACAGCACCCAGAACAAATGGGTGACGTACGACGTGGAATAGAGGGGAGGTTTCACAAAATGAAAAATAGCACTGCCCGCGCTAAGAAGATCATAAAAAGAGTCGTGCTGATTATTGTGATCTTTGCGATTTCTCTGATCTGGCTGATGCCAATGCTGTGGATTATTTCTACCTCTCTGCGTTTACCGACGCAATCCTTCACGCTTCCCCCTCATTTTTTACCGACAGAGTTTTACTGGAGCAACTACGCGAAGGTATTTGACATCCTGCCTTTTTTATCTTTTCTGAAAAACAGCGTTATCGTTACCGTAATAGGGACCGGGGTACAGATTTTTATTTCTTCCCTTGCCGCCTATGCGTTTGCCCGTATCGATTTTCCGGGAAAAAAGGTTTGGTTCATAGTTTTTCTGTCCGGATTAATGATCCCCGCCCAAGTAACGGTGATTCCGAAATTTTTAATGCTCAAGGGAGTCGGCTTTTAAACACAATATGGGCTTTGATCCTGCCCGCGATTATTGACCCGCTGGCAATTTTCCTGCTCAGGCAAAACATGCTCACCATTCCCAAAAGCTATGACGAGTCTGCCTATATGGATGGAGCGGGCGTTTCCGAATTTACAGAAGCATTATTTTCCCAATGTGCATGCCCTCAATCGTCGTAGTATTAGTCACCAGGGCGCTGGTTCTATGGAATGATTTCTTCCAGCCCTTGATTTTTATCTCAGAGTATAAAAACATGACGCTCCCTTTGGGTTTGACCGTGTTAAAGGGACAGGCGGAATTTGGCTCCGGAAGCATTTCGATCGTTCTGGCAGGCGTGGTAATGAGTTTTATTCCCCCTCTGCTGCTCTATATTTTCTGTCAGAAAAGTTAATGAGTGCCACCGTTTTAGCCGGACTCAAAAGTTAACTTAGTGTTTGGAGGAATTTAATATGGTAGAACTTAGAAGCATTCCCAACATAAAATCATATGACAATCACGCCGAAGCGCTTCGGTTTCTGTTAGGCGGCATCGGAACCGGAAACATTTCCTTAAACGCGAGAGGCGAGTTATGCGATTTTGAGATTTTTAACCGTCAAAGCAAGGGACTGAAGCTGCCCTATTCCTTTTTTACCCTATGGTATTCCTTGCCTTCCGGCGAAAGCGATGCCCTGGTTCTGGAGGCAAAGCCGCAAGGACTGTGCGACGCTCCCATGGGGGTGGCGCCCAGCCTGGTGCCCGGACTTCCCCGGTTTGATTCCAGCTGCTTTTCCAGCGCCTATCCTTTTGCGAACATCCAGCTGAAAAAAGACGGACTGCCTTTTGAAGTGACCCTCCAGGCGTATACGCCTTTATTCCCTTGGATGATGTCAATTCCGGGATCCCCGGCATACGGTTCGTCTACCGTTTAAAAAACCTGTTAGACCAGCCGGTGAAGGCTGCGGTCTCCGCCACAATGCCGAACGCATGCGGATTCGATTCCTTTTCTACCGATGGACTGAATAAGCTGTATCTTAAGGGCCGCCCGGAAAATCGCGTGGTAAAAAAGAACGGGCTGCAGGGCATCTGTTATTCCACAGATCTTGAGAAGGAACAATTAGGATTCGGCACGATGGCTCTGCTGACAGACGAACAGGAAGGCTTTTCCGCAAAGCCTCGCTGGCTTAACGAAGGCTGGTGGGATGGCGCGGAGGAGTATTGGCAGGATTTGATGGAAGACGGCTGCCTGGGGGAAGCTGTCAGCGGAGGGAAGCCGGTTTCGCGGATCAATCCCTCGGGAGAAGAAAGCGCGATCGGCTCTATCGCCGTGCAAAAGGTACTTCAGCCCGGGGAATCCAAGGATTTTGTTTTTTATCTCACCTGGCACTTTCCCAACCGTTACGGCTGGTGGCCCGATGGGCATGACGCTAGAAAGCCCATTCCCTGTGCCGATATTTATCAAAATTATTATTCTACGCTGTGGGATGACGCGTTGGCGGTAGCCGGCTATTTTCACGCAAACCAGACGCGTTTGGAAGAAAACAGCGAGAAATTCGCAAACGCCTTGTTTTCCTCCACAGTAGATCCGGAAGTGATCGACGCGGCCGCGGGCAACATCACCGCGCTGCGTTCCACCACCTGCTTCCGAATCGCTGACGGCACCTTCTTTGGCTGGGAAGGGTGCTTTTTCCAGGCCGGAAGCTGTCCCGGCACCTGTACTCATGTGTGGAACTACGCGCAGACTGTGGCGAATCTCTTTCCAAGGCTGGAACGGAATATGCGGGAGACAGAGTTTCTGCGGGAAACAGACGGGCAGGGGAAAATGAATTTCCGTGCGAAGATTCAGTTGGAGGCAAACCTTGGGATATGTATCCCGCGGTGGACGGCCAGCTTGGCAGCATTCTGCGTGTTTACCGGGAGTGGAAAATAAGCGGGGACGATGATTTTCTGAAAAAAATATGGAATCAGGTGGTATCCGCTTTGGAATTTTCCGCCTCCTATTGGGATTCCAACCAGGACTGCGTATTAGACGGACAGCAGCATAACACCTATGATATTGAGTTTTATGGAGTGAATTCTCTTGGTAATTCCATATACTACGCGGCGCTGAAGGCCGGTGCGGAAATGGCGGAATATCTGGGAGAGCATGAACGCTCGCAGAAATGGCGGTCCATGGAGCAAGCAGGCTGCAAGAGAATGGATGAGATGCTGTTTAACGGCGAATATTACAGGCAGGTTACAGATGGGACATTGATGAATACAAATATCAATATGGCGAGGGATGTTTGTCAGACCAGCTGTTAGGACAGACGCTGGCCCATTTATACGGCTTAGGGCATCTTTTTCCTGAGGATCATGTTAAATCTGCTGTTTTTGCTATTTATAAATATAATTTTAAGGAGCGGATGGGCAGCCATAAAAGCCTGCAAAGAGGATATGCTTATCAGGATGAGCCGGGGCTGCTGCTATGCTCCTGGCCCTCTGGCGGACGCCCGAAGCAGCCCTTTGTGTACAGCGACGAGGTATGGACCGGGATTGAATACCAGGTGGCTGCGGGATTGATTTATGAGGGCTTCCTGCAAGAAGGGTTGGAGATTGTTCGTGCTGTCCGCAGCAGGTATGACGGCTATAAGCGGAACCCATTCAACGAGGTGGAGTGCGGCAACCATTATGCCCGTTCCATGGCGAGCTGGGGCGTGCTTAACGCGCTGTCCGGACTGCAGGTGGATCTTCCCCACAACAGCGTCACGATCTCCCCGAAAGTAAACCAGGATTGTTTCAGCAGCTTTTACTCTACCGGAACAGAATGGGGAATCTGCCGGCAGTTTAAAGACCAGAGCGGCGCCTTGATACAGAGCTTTGAGGCTTTATATCATGCCGATTAACTTTGCATTTGACAGAAGGAGTTTTTAATATGAAGCTTTCAGAAAGAATGGAACGCCTCTTTTCTTATGCGAAGAGCACTTGGAAAGATCCGCCGCCTTGCCCCTTTAACCGTGATTTTCAATATGCCGCCGTAAACCTGTTCAGCGATAAAGAGGTTTGGGAACGGGCTGCGCTGTCGTTCGCCTATGCGCTTCGGCGCGCACCGGTCATCATCACCGACGACGACCGAATCATCGGCCGCGCTTATCAGGTCCGTTTTGCCGAACCGGATTGCTATGATCCTGAATTGAAGGATTACTCACTCCAATCGCCGGGATTTGAGTCGGGAGAAGCTGTCTATAAAGGCTATACGGACTTAGCTGAACTTCATCTCGTTACCGAACCGGCCCGCGGCCATATTACCTGGGACTGGACCAAAATTCTGCGGCTTGGTACGGAAGGCTTAAAAGCCAGTATGAAAATGCGCTCCGCTCCGCCAAGGATCTCGAAGCCGAACATTTCTACAGGGGTGTGCTGATCGCCCTGGAGGCGCTGGAGGATTGGAACGACCAGCACGTAGCTTATCTGCGGAAGATGGGAAAGCAGGAATTAGCCGATTTATGTCAGCATGTACCACGGCATCCGGCACGCGGTTTTAAAGAGGCGATCCAATCGTTTTTCATGCAGTATTTGGCGGTCTTTTATGAAAATCCCTTTGGCGGCAACGGTCCGGGGCAATTTGACAAATATCTATGGCCGTATTTGAAAAAAGACCTTGAAAACGGTTCCTGCACTTTAGAAGAGGCGGAGGAGCTCGTTGAGGAACTGTTCATCAGGCTGGATGAGCGCGTCAGCGCCAACGACCTTTGGAATGAGATGATCATTACCGGGGGAACTCACAGGGATGGCTCGAGCGCGGTATCGCCTCTGTCTAAAATCATGGTAGACGCCATCATGAAGTTAAATATCACTCATCCTACCGTATACATGCGAGTTCCCAAGGATGCCGATGAAGAATATGTGAAGCTGTGCGCAAAATATTTAAAATATGGAAACAACCGAGCGCAAATTTATTATGACCCTAATGTGATTAGGGCGCTGACGGAGACAGATGGGGTGCGTCCTGAAGACGCTACGGAATACGGAGTCGGCGGCTGCTTGGAAATTGGAATTCAGGCATGAACGATGATTTGCTCCAATGCGCGTGGGTTAATATGCCTTGATGCTGGAATTGGCCATAACGGGAGGCTACAGCTTATCGGAAAGGAAGCAAGTAGACAGCGCGGGAATCCCATTGCCAGGCTTGGCCCAGCATAACACCTTTGAGTCATTTTATAAAAACTACCTGGATTTCACTGACCGTCTGGTAGGAATATCTTTTTCCATGATAGAGCGCCAAAGCATCCATGATGAAAAATATCGTCCCGCTTACTTGATTTCCAGCATGATAGACGATTGTTTGGAAAGGGGCAGACATATGCACGCCGGCGGCGCCCGCTACCATGATTACAGTATGACCCCGCTGGGGATTCCCAACGTAATCGATGGGCTTTACGCCATACGGACGGCTGTGTTTGACCAGCACATCTGTACGGCAGAGGAGCTTGTTTCGGCCATGAGGGCGGATTTTAAAGGTTATGAAAGACTGCAGAGGCAGCTCCGCGCCATTCCCAAATACGGCCAGGAAAACGATGACGCAGATGACTTTGCGCGTACCGTAGTGACTGACATCGCGAAGATGTTTGTAACGCGGCGCAACCGTTTCGGCGGCATCTTCCGGCCGATGGTTTTGACCTTCATATACGCCCCGCTGGCGGCAGCCAATTAGGCGCCACCGCGGATGGAAACAATATGCATACGATGGTGGCCCAGGGGCTTACGCCGCAGTCCCGATCTATGTCGTGCGGCATTACTGCGGCGATGAATTCCTGTACGAAAATGCCTTTCTACTATTTCAGCGGCGGTGCGTCTACTATGTGGGACCTGGACCCCCACTGGGCTTCAGAGAAATTGATCGCCGACCTTCTTATGACGTTTTTCCATAACGGCGCCCAGGTTTTTCAGGGAAATACCACTGATGTGAAGGAATTAATCGAAGCGCAGAAGCATCCGGAGGACTATGAGCATCTAATTGTGCGTGTGGGAGGGTTTTCCGCCCGGTTTGTAGGGCTTACGCCCGGATTGCAAACGGATATCATTAACAGGCGGAGACATAACAGATAATGGAGGGTATGGTTTTTGATATTCAAAGGTTGTCGGTGCATGACGGCCCGGGGATTCGCACGACGGTCTTTTTAAAAGGCTGCCCTCTGCGCTGTGTTTGGTGCCATAACCCGGAATCCAATGCAATACAGCCGCAACTGGCGTTTCATGAAAACCTTTGTATTGGCTGCGGGAACTGCTTTGCCATATGTCCCAATCAATGTCATGCTTTGAACAATGGAAGGCACGAAATAGCCCGTGCTCAATGTGCGGGGTGCGGGCTGTGCGTGCAAGCGTGTACCGGCGCCTTGGAAATACTCGGGAAACGCTGTACGGTCGAAGAAGTGATGAAGGAAGTGCGCAAGGATGCCAGTTTCTATAGAACATCAGGCGGCGGGGTCACGGTATCTGGCGGAGAACCTCTCATGCAGCCGGATTTTACCTACGAGCTGTTATCAGCGCTAAAAAGGAGGGGCTGCATACCTGCCTTGAAACCTCCGGCTACGGGCCTCTGCAAACAATTTTGAAATTTTCTTCTGCTGTGGATTTGTTCTTATATGACGTCAAGGAAACAGATTCTAAACGGCACCTGAAATTTACCGGTGTGGAAAATCAACAGATTCTTGAAAACCTGTTTGCGATCGATGAGCTGGGCGCCTCCTCGATTCTGCGCTGCCCTATTATTCCCGGGTTCAACGACCGGGACGGGCATTTTAATAGCATTGCGAAATTAGCGAATCAATTGCGCCATGTATGCATGATCCATGTGGAACCCTATAACAGCTTTGGAGAAGGAAAAGCCCAGAGCATCGGGAGCCAGTATGCCCTGAAAGGAGTGCAGCCTCCAGAAGAGGAACGTGTCGCGGAATGGGTGAATCGCATTCAGGCAAAAGCCCATGTTCCGGTGGTCAAAAACGGATGAGGCCGCAGTCTCCGGGGAAAGCGTTAAGCTTTCATTATCTTTTTCCCTTATCCAGAAGTCCCAGAGGCCAGGAACGTCCCGCTGCAGGGGAATCAAAAAATTATAAAAAAAGAACCGCTTTCCTGTTGCTTCCTGGGAAAGCGGTTCTTCTTTGAGGCGAATGGATAACAGACCATTTTTATCCTTTCGAATCATTTTTGCAGATGATCGGGCAAAGAAAAGCAGAAGCTTATGCTAGGATAGAGTGGTCAGCCATGGCAAGGCGAAAAGGCTGGCTTCACAAAACTAGCTGATAATCCCTGGGTATTGCCAAAGAATTTTTCAGGATACCTATAATAAAAAACCGGAGGCAGCGCACAGTGGAGGGGGCCGGCAGATTCTCCCCGAATGATCAGGCTTCTTGCATTTTTTCCTGTCAGTCGGTATAATAGTAACCGTTTGAAAGTAAGAAACGATCAAATTGACAAAGAGGCGTTTATGCGACAGGAAAATGATCTTGGAAAAGACCCTATCGGCAGGCTGGTTGTAAGAATCGCGCTGCCTAGCATGCTGGCCCAGCTCGTCAACGTTTTATACAACATTGTTGACCGTATGTACATTGGAAATATCGCTCAGACGGGAGATCTTGCGCTGGCGGGCGTCGGCGTATGCGGGCCTGTCATCACAATGGTTGGATCGGCAGCGGCACTGATTGGCATCGGCGGCGCCCCGCTGATGAGCATTTACTTGGGTGAAGGAAAAAGAGAAAAGGCCTTTGCGGTTGTCGCGAACTGCTTTTTGATGCTTTGCATCCTTTCTGTGGCTCTGACCGCCGTGCTGTTTCCGATGAAAGAACCTATGCTTTTGTTTTTCGGCGCAAGCAAAGCAACGATTTCGTATGCAGACAGCTATTTTTCTATTTATCTCACAGGCACAATATTCGCCTTGCTTTCCGCGGGGATGAGCCAGTTTATTATCTGTCAGGGGTTTGCTAAAATTGCCATGCTTGCCGTCGCTTTGGGAGCGGGATTAAATATTATATTGGACCCGGTCTTCATTTTTGCGTGGAACATGGGAGTGACCGGCGCTGCCGTGGCGACTGTTTTGTCCCAGTTTGCCAGCTGCTGCTTTGTCCTGTCCTTCCTTTTTGGAAAGCGTCCTGCGATCCACATTACCTTTGGCGGGTACAGCGTAAGGATTATGCGCCGGGTTTTGTCAATCGGTTTCACGCCGTTTGCAATCATTGCGGTAGATAATATCATGATTATTGCCATGAACGCCATTTTACAGAAGTATGGCGGAGTCGCTCAGGGGGACATGCTGGTAACCTGCGCTACCATCGCACAAAGCTTTATGCTGGTTGTCACTATGCCGCTGAGCGGAATCAGCGGAGGAACTCAGACGATATTAAGCTTTAACTATGGAGCTCGGCAGATCGGCCGGGTTAAAATGGCGCAGCGAAAGATCTTTCTTCTCTGTCTCGTCTATACCGGACTGATGACAGCGGCAGCGTGGCTGGGCGGGAAATGGTTTGTCCAGCTTTTTACCAATGATGCCGTCATAGCGGAAAAGGCTCTGTGGGCCATCCGGGTGTATACGCTGTCACTTCTCCCGCTTGGGATTCAGTACGAGATTGTGGATGGGTTTACAGCCATCGGAAAAGTGCAGTATTCGCTTCCGCTGTCCTTCTGGCGGAAACTGGTATATTTTGCCGCGCTGTTTCTTCTTCCGGCAATATGGGGCGCTGAAAGCGCGTTTTTTGCGGAGCCTATTTCAGATGTTGCCGGCCCTCTTGTTTCGATAATGGTCTATTTATCCGTGATGAAAAAGGTTCTGGATAAAAGAAAAGAAAGGCAGCCCGACGCCTAGCAAACCCGCGGTGCAATTCCTCTGGCTTTTATTGCGGGATGGACACCGCTTAAGCCGGAAGCCCGTGTTATGCCGGGCAGCGGCGCATCGGGCGGACAAGCTGCTGTGAATTCATCCAACAGGGTTAAAGCCGCAAGCCTTTAATATCCTTAATTCTGGAAAATATCATATTACAGCTGCATTCTACTACGCCGGGCAGTTTGTCCATCGTCCCGTACATCAATTCTTCCATTTCTTCACTGGACGAAGCGACTGCGTGAACATGGAGCTTGCTTTTTCCCGTCACACGATAAATTTGTGTGACGGTATCGTTTTGTTCCAGAAGCGCGGCAACCTCCGGCAGCGTGTCCGGCACCGTTTCTATTTCAAAATAACAGGAAATTGCTCCGCTGATCTTCTGCGGATTGATGACCGTTGTGTATTCTTCAATAATCCCAGCCTGTTCAAGGGCCTGGACACGGGATCTCACTGCTACGCGTGAGATCCCGATTTTTTGTCCTATCTCCGAATAAGACATCCGGGCGTTTCGGATCAGCAGCTTCACGATTTGCTGGTCTAATTCATCCAAGCCATCTAAAAACACGGCTGTTCATCTCCTTGTGTTATGTATTCCTTATACGGCTATTATAGTTATTATGTGAAAGAAGTCAATCGGATTGCGGGATTATATCTTGACAATTAATAAGTTTATATCTACAATGTATTACGAATGTTAATATAAATATTTCGAATCGAAATTAAGAGGATATCATGAAAGAAGATCTAACACAAGGGCCTGTGATAAAAACAATGCTGCGTTTTGCGGTCCCTATGATTTTTGGAAATCTTCTGCAGCAGTGCTATAACATCGCGGATACGCTGATTGTGGGCCGGTTTCTGGGAGCAGGCGCTCTCGCTGCCGTTGGCTCTGCTTTTTCTTTAATGACTTTTCTGACCTCTATTTTGCTTGGACTTGCCATGGGAAGCGGAACAGTATTCTCCATTCGTTTTGGCCAAAAGGATCAACTAGGACTGAAGGAGGGAATACTTGCTTCTTTTGTTCTCCTGAGCATTGTGACGGCTCTGCTAAATACCGCCGTCTTTATGGGGCTTGACTGGATCATTTGGATTCTACGCACTCCCGCCAATCTGGTTGCCACGATGCGGGAATATTTAAGCGTAATTTTTATAGGGCTGGCCGGAATTTTTTTGTTTAATTTTTTTTACCTCTCTACTGCGTTCACTGGGGAATTCTGTAGTGCCGCTGTTGTTTCTAGCGGTTTCGGCTGTCTTAAATATTGCGTTGGATTTATGGTTTGTAGCGGGATTAAAACGAGGAGCGGCCGGAGCGGCGGAAGCCACTGTGATCTCTCAATATGTTTCCGGCATTGGAATTGCCGTTTACACAAGAATAAAATATCCTGAACTTTTAAGAAGAGATAAAAAGGTTCGCTTTCGCCTGAGCCGTGTAAAAGAAATCACAGGCTTTTCGGCCTTGACTTGCTTGCAGCAATCTATCATGAATCTAGGAATTTTGATGGTTCAGGGCTTGGTTAACAGCTTTGGCACTACCATTATGGCCGCTTTTGCCGCGGCTGTAAAAATTGACGCCTTTGCTTATCTTCCTGTTCAGGATTTTGGCAACGCGTTTTCTATTTTTACTGCGCAGAATTATGGCGCAAAACAAACTGAACGCATCAAAAAGGGAATCCGTGCTGCTTTGACTGCGTCTGTTGCCTTTAGCTCATGGTTTCTTTTTGTGTTTTTGTCTTTGCCGAGCCCTTGATGACCCTTTTTATCAATGCCGGGGAAACCGCCGTTATTGAAGAGGGGGTACGCTACCTTCATATAGAAGGAGCGTTTTATTTCTTAATCGGTATTTTGTTCCTGTTCTATGGACTGTACCGCGCTCTTGCAAAACCTGGGATGTCCGTTGTGCTCACCATTGCGTCTCTCGGCATCCGGGTGGCTTTGGCTTATGCGCTCTCCGCCATACCGGCGTTCGGCATAGCGGGGATTTGGTGGTCGGTGCCTATCGGTTGGCTGCTGGCTGATGTGTTAGGAACGGTGTACTATTTTGTAAAGCGAAAAAGTTTATTGCGCGGCGGCCTGTAAAAACGTGCTTGCTGGGACCAGCGGCGTAATGTTTGAATGATTAAGAAGCTGTCAGTTGTAAGATAAATAGTTCAATTTGTATATCTCTTTATTCCAAAGTGTGCTATTATGGAAATAAAATATAGAGAAATGCTTTTGAGACGATATTCCTATCAAGCTCCGCCAGATGACCCCATGATTGGTTTAGTTCCTTATTCGGTAAATTCAAAAAAGGGATTTTAGCGGCAGGGTGCCTGCGCCAAAGGTAAAAATAGTTTTATAATTTTCGAAAGGCAGTGAAGATGGATGAATCAAAAGGAGATCAAAAAAATCGTATCGGAAATGACTTTGGAAGAAAAAGCCGGGATGTGCTCAGGAAAGGATAACTGGCATTTGAAATCGGTGGAGCGCTTGGGGATTCCGGAGGTAATGGTATCCGATGGTCCTCATGGATTGAGAAAGCAGGAGGATAAGACTGACCATTTGGGCTTGAACGGCAGTAAGAGGGCGGTCTGTTTTCCGGCGGCGTGCGCCTCCGCCTGCTCCTTTGACCGCGGACTTCTTCAGGAGCTGGGGGAAGCGATCGGAGAGGAATGCCAGGCTGAGGACGTTTCCATAGTGTTGGGACCGGCGGTTAATATTAAGCGTTCCCCTCTGTGCGGACGGAATTTTGAATATTTTTCCGAAGATCCATATTTAGCCTCGGAATTGGCCAAAAGCTATATTTCCGGTGTACAGTCCAAACAAGTAGGAACCTCGATTAAGCATTTTGCGGTCAATAACCAAGAATTCCGCCGCATGTCCTGCTCGTCCGAGCTGGATGAAAGGGCTTTGAGAGAAATCTATTTGTCCGCATTTGAGGCGGCTGTCAAGGAAGCTAAACCATGGACGGTAATGTGTTCCTATAACAGAATTAACGGGGTCTACGCCTCTGAAAATAAAAAGCTGTTATCAGATATTCTCAGGGACGAATGGGGATTTGACGGGTATGTTATGTCGGATTGGGGCGCAGTCAACGACCGGGTGGAGGGCCTGAAGGCGGGCTTGGATTTAGAGATGCCTGGCAGCAGCGGCGTGAATGACGAGGAAATTATCAAAGCGGTAGAATCAGGGAGGCTTGATGAAAGCGTATTGGATACCGCGGTAGAAAGAATTCTCAGCAGGATATTTGCTTACTGGGAGAACAAAACCAATACCGTTTTTCCCTATAAGGAGCATCATGAGCTGGCAAAAAGAATTGAGCTGGAATCGGCGGTGCTCTTGAAGAACGAGGATCAGCTTCTCCCCTTAAAGGAAGGTAAAAAGATCGCGTTGATCGGTCAGTTTGCGAAGGAACCCCGGTATCAAGGCGGGGGAAGCTCCCACATCAATCCTTATCAAGTAAAAGGCGCCTGGGAATTGCTGAATGGAGTTTCTTACGCTATGGGCTATACGCTGGATGACAGCGCGGCGGAGGAGCTGGCGGAAGAAGCGGTGGCGCTGGCCGCTAAATCAGATGCGGCGGTCATATTTGCGGGACTGCCGGACGCTTATGAGTCTGAGGGCTATGACAGGCGGCATATGAGACTGCCGGAACAGCAAAATCATTTAATCGAAAGGGTAAGCCGGGTGCAGCCTAATCTGGTTATAGTGCTGCACAACGGCTCTCCGGTGGAGATGCCCTGGGAGAAACAGGCAAAGGCGATTTTGGAGATGTATCTTGGCGGAGAAGCGTGGGAGAGCCGCGGCTGACCTGCTGTTTGGCAAGGCGAACCCCAGCGGCAAGCTGGCGGAAACTTTTCCGCTCCGCTTGGAGGATAATCCCTCTTATCTCAATTTTCCAGGGGACGGAAATACGGTGCGCTATCAAGAGGGGATTTTTGTTGGCTACCGGTATTACGACAGCAAAAAATGGCGGTGCGCTATCCCTTTGGCCACGGCCTTTCCTACACGACCTTTGAATACAGCGGCCTAAAGCTCAGTAGTGATCAAATAAAAGACACGGATTGTCTGACTGTTACATTTAAAGTGAAAAATACCGGCGCTGCCGCGGGAAAAGAGATTGTACAGCTTTATGTGTCAGATCATACCGGAAGCGCGGTCCGCCCGGAAAAAGAGCTAAGACACTTTGCTAAGGTGGCGCTCAGCCCGGTGAAGAAAAAACGATAAAAATGGAATTAACCAAACGGGCATTCGCCTGGTATCATCCGGAGCGGAAAGATTGGTATGCCGCGTCCGGAGAGTATGAGATATTAATCGGCTCATCCTCAAGAGAGATTAGGCTTTCGAAAACGGTTTGTATGGAAAATACCAGCGGGGCTGTTCAACGGATTGAAGCCAATACGGTGATCGGAGATATTGTTGCGAATCCACAAGCGGAAAAAGTGTTTTCAAAGTATATGGATCAGCTGTGGAAGGCTTTCGGAAAGCCAAATCCGACGAAATGACGCGGCAGATCATCCTGAGCCTGCCTCTTCGCGCCGTGCGAAGCTTTTGCTACCTGCCTTCGGAAGAGTTAAATATATTATTAAATGCTTTGAATGCGGCGGTTAACGAAACGGCCCGGAGCGGCCGCTAAAACGGTATTGAGATGAGGGTGCGGCAACGTTCGTTGTGAAAAACAAAGCTTTAAAAGCTGCTGGCTGCGCATACACGAAAGGCAGAAACACAATTCTGTGTTTCTGCCTTTTCTTATTCCTGTTATGATAAAAAGACTGAGCCAGGCGCCATGCCCTACGATTATTTGATAGGCCGCAGCACCCGTTTTTCCGCCCAGGTTTCCCGGCGCTGCTCGCTTTTTTCTTCTATTTCACGAAGAATTTGGAGATTGGAAACAAGATTTAAGATCAGCATATTCAAAATCCATTGAAGGATTCCTACGAATAGGCCTAAAAAGATACAGCAAAAGTAAGAAAAGCCGGTAAGCCTCAGTAATGTCCCCAGGAAAAAGCATCCTGGGAAGCAGAGAATAAAAATAATTATGATACACAGCTTGTATAGCTTGATCCAGATGCCGCTTTTTTCATTCAGCATAGCAGTTCTCCTCCCCATATCGTTTTGTCTATTATAGCACACAAAATTTGGTTTGTCTATCATCGGAGACATAACTTGCGCTTTTTCTCCGTACACTAAAGCAAAGGGGTTGTCTGCGATGATAGAATATAACCGTTACGCTGTCGGCAGAGTGGTGCGCCGTGTCCGAAAGGAGAAGCAATTATCCCAAGAAATTGCCAGCGGCTTGGCGGGCTTGGCTAGAAGCCATTTGGCGATGATTGAAAATGGCAGCAAACAGGCGAATTTTGAAACTGTCTGGAAAATAGCCAACGCGCTGGGAATGTGTCCCCACGAACTGGTACGGCTGATAGAGAAAGAAATTCGGGAAAATGAATGGACGGACAAGGCGGAGAGGGCGCGAAAAGGATAAGGCCGCGCCGGCCGAAGCCGATCTGAGCCTGAGCCGCTCCGGCAGGGAAAGGCGCTGTTTGCGCATTGCGGCTGCCGCTGGTATAATAGTTATGCTTTTTATGAGCTTTGCGTTTGAGGTGATTTTTTATGTCTAAAGAGATGCCGATGCGGATAATCGCACGTATTCACAATGATTTTTCCTCAAAATTTGGGATTCCACGACAAAGCGGGCTTGTTGATTCCTTGATTTCCACCATTGTGTTTGAACCGGAATTTCGGAACCTGACGCGTTCCGGGGGTTGGATGGATATTCCCACATATGGCTGCTCTGGCAGTTTTCTGAGGCGGTGAGGCGGAATTGGTCTCCGACTGTGAGGCCTCCCCGGCTGGGAGGAAATACCAGAATGGGCGTTTTCGCGACTCGTTCGCCATTCCGCCCCAATGCCATTGGATTATCCTGTGTCCGGCTGGAAAAGGTAGGGCTTCACACGGCTTTTGGGCCGGTTTTGTATGTAGCCGGCGCGGATCTTATGGATGGCAGCCCGATTTTTGATATTAAGCCTTATCTCGCCTACTGTGATTCCCATCCTGAAGCGCTGGAAGGCTTCACCGGAGCTGTAAATAAACCGACGCTCCATGTGGAATTTCCTCAAGACTTTTAGAGAGGCTTCCTCAGGGCTGCAGGGAGGGACTTTTGGAAATTTTGGCGCAGGATCCCCGGCCCGGATATCAGAATGAGCCGAATCGGGTTTACGGCATGACGTTTGCCGGATTTGAGATTGGCTTCACAGTGGCTGGAACGATCCTGACGGTTTGCAGGGTAGAGGAAAACGGCGTTCAATAGCATCGGCTTTTGCTTACCTGGCTGGATTGTTAGGAGAAAGAAGAAAGGCCGGACAGTATTACTGTCCGGCCTTTTGAGGCGGAAGCATCTGAGCGTGTCAGACAGCTGGGTTTTGCAGCGCCTCCAACTGACTCTCCGTTAGGGTCAGATCACAGAGGGACATGCTGTCCTCTAGCTGAGCTACAGTGGAACAGCCTACGATGGCGGCGCTCTGCAAGGGATTTGAGGTCAGAAAGGCCATGCAGACGGCGGCGGGGGTACAGCTGTTTTCCTCGGCGATCCGCTTGACGATTGGCAGGCGCGCTTGATTTTTAGAGCTTTCATAGCGCCGGAGGATCTTATCCTTTAAGGGAAGTCCCATAAGCTTTTGGAATAGTAGCCGCCGCCCTGCGAGGCGAAAGCCATAACAGGGATTTTATTTTTTACATAGCCTGCATATTCCGAATCGTTCATTGCGACCAAAGTAGGATCACCCCAGGCCGCTGGCGTAGTGGCGGCAAGCCCCCATTGAATCTGCGAAACAGTAAAAGGGGTTTTCCCGTGCG
>ENA-OQLB01000702-OQLB01000702.1-human-gut-metagenome-genome-assembly--contig:-NODE-702-length-17522-cov-8.095142_pt1 | contig 17522 bp, 18 predicted proteins | sample MGYA00242656_ERZ504813 | MGnify/ENA primary metagenome ERZ504813 (study PRJEB26092, sample SAMD00036388) | human gut metagenome | host: Homo sapiens | study: EMG produced TPA metagenomics assembly of... | reverse complement strand
GTTTTTTCTTTTTTTGTTTGCTAGAATCCATAATAAGCCAACGATCAGAACCAAGAATAGGAAAGCACCGACAGAGATAAAACAATCTGTATTGGAGTTAAGCCCGTTCCCGGTTGGGAAGGTATTTCCGCTTTTTCCTCCGACTCCAGACGTTCATAGGAAGCAACGGCTTTCACGGTGTATTCCGTTTCTCCGGTGGGTTGTTGGACGGTTCCCGTATAGGTGGCAACAGCGTCATAGCCCGGAACATCGGGAAGGGAAACCGTACCAGAGTACACAGCCCGGTAACTAGCAGCATATCTCTGCCCGGACGCTTCCGCATTTCTATACATTACCCCATTTTCTTCATATGGTTCGCCTGTCCATTGAAAGCCTGTAATCCGGTATTGCTCCGGGTTGAGGCCCAGAGAATCCAGCAGGACGGATTCAAAGCCGTCCATTGCGGGGATTTCCTCGTTATATGGAATGAACGCGTCCCCCAGCACATAGCCGAAAGAATCATAATACGAAAACGTTAGGGGAATCGTAACGTCGGAACGCCAGGAAAAACCGTCCAGTGTTTCCAGATGGTCGAAGTCCAGGACGGCGGAAACCGTTTTTCCCGTTTGCGGGTCAGCATATGCGATTTCCTTGGTTTGAGGGGGCTTTGGCTCGTTTACGTCCAGCCCATAATCCGTGTAAGCGTCAGCGGACGTTTCCCGGCCTGTGATGATGATGGGGGTATAGTCAATCCCGATAAGCTTCCCGGTAACGCTTTTCCCGTCAGCGTCAATAGTGATGGCGGAAGGCGCTTTCGCGTTTTGCTCCAAAAGGCCGAAATACTCAACCTGCTGTGTTACCGTGACAGGCTCTTCCAGCTTCTTTTCGGAAAGCACAGTGTATTCGATATCCTTTAGGGAATAGGAGCCTTCCGGCTGTTCCAGCGTTTTCTGGAAGCTGGCGTTAAAATCCTCAGATGTGGTTACAAATTCCTGTTCCCGTGTGATGCTTCTGCCAGCTCCGGGAGCCTGGGGCGTTTCTGCACCGGAGGATAGGGCGGAACTGGTTCCGCCCCCGTCTGTTTCAGAAACGGAAGCATCTGAAATGCCGCCGCAGCTTGTCAGGAACAGAAGGGAAAGGACAAGGAACAGCACCGGGAAAAGCCGGGATTTCTTCTTTTTTTCTGAACAGCAAAAGAAGCAGGAGAGAACCGCCTGCCGCAGCCGTTAAGAAAATGATAAAACCGAAGGTGTGATCGCCAGTGCTGATAGTCGGTGTTAAAGGTTTCGGTTCTTTCACGATGGGAGCAACGTCTAGTCCATCACCGCCGCCTGTATCCTGATAGAATCCTGTTACGGTTCCCAGCTTTGCGATATCTGTGGATTCTACAGAAATAACCTCTCCGTCCTCCTGGATTGATACCGGATATTTCGCGAGGTCTAATTCCATGCCAAAGGGCGGAACCAGTTCCGCTACATAATAATTACCGTGAGGAATAAGGGTGCTTTTGGCATAGCCGGACTCATTTAAAGTCATTTCTCCCACTTTGATATCGTCAAGAGTGAAAATTCCATATACGGCTTCGCCTACCGGAAGGCCGGAAGGGACAAATAACCCTTGTGGGTTTCCGGGAGAACAGATTTTTTGATAATTTCAATAAATCCTTTTACCGTATTATTGACGATAGGCTCTCCATTGCTGGGATCAATGGTAATCTCCTGAATTTCCTGGGGCTGGGCCTCAAAGGTAAAAGGATAAATAGTTTCATTCAATACCCAGCCTGGGGCGGTTTGAAGCTCCTTGAGGTAATAGCTCCCGATGGGGAGATCGGCAGAGGACACACCTTTCAGGGATTCATCGAGGCTGATAATATCCACTAAAGAATTTTGAGGGATTACCACATTCCCGGAACTGTCTTTAAAATCCTGTGCGGTAAAAATACCGAACCGGATATCTTTATAAGCGTCCGGGTTTGGAAGATGGGATTTTCTTCAATAAGCTTTGTCAGGGTAACAGTTACTTTCTGCCTCTGATTGGTTACAGTGACAGGTTCCGTATAAACTGTGACGTTTTGGCCTTTGTAGGTGAGGTCAACAATATGCGGCGTGGTATCCAGGACAAAGCCCTCCGGCGCTGTTTTCTCCACCACCCGGTATTGGCCTAGGGGCAGATCCGGGGAGCTTTCCCCGCCGTTAACCGTCGTTATCAACTCACCGGCACTGTAAAGAAGAATACCGCCGGGGGAATAAATATCCTGGTTCGCATAGATTTCATAGACAGCACCGGATAATGTTTCCGTACCGTATACCGGGGTGTATTGAATCCCAAATTCTGTTTCGCTTTGATCGGCGTTAGTGAGCCGTTCTCCTTCTTTGGTAATCAGAACATTGGCTTGCTGGCTGATGTTTTCCAGATGGATTGTAATGACGGCATCTTGCTCACTGATGGTAAAAGGATATTGTTTCGGGTCAAGGACGGTTCCCTCCGGCGCTGAGATTTCCTGCAAATAGTAGGAACCATAAGGGAGGGGATCGCTTTTGCCATAGCCTTTTAAATCAGTGGTTAAGCTTCCGGTCTGAGTGCCGTTTGTTGTATAAATACCGTAAACGGCATTTGCCAGTGCCCCGCCATAGGTAGCGTCGGATTTGTAAATTTCTACATATCCTTTGACTGTCTCATTGCTGATGGGCTGGCCCCCGTTGGGTTCCACTATGACATGCTGCACGTCCTGGGGCTGTGCTGAAAAGGAAAACGGGTATTCAGTTTCGTCCAATACCCAGCCTGGGGCCGTCTGAAGCTCCTTCAGATAATAGTCGGAGATAGGAAGGTCAGCGGAGGACGAGCCTTGCAAGGTTTCATCGATACCGAAGATATCCAGAAGGGAGTTTTTCGGGATTACAGTATTTCCTGAATTGTCCTGAATGTCCTTAGATGAAAAATCCCAAACCGGATATCTTTGTAAGCGTCCGGGTTTGGGAACAGGGTGTTTTCCTCTATGAATTTTTTTAGGCTTACCGTTACCTTCTGCCGCTGATTGGTGACTGTGACTGGCTCTGTGTAGACTGTAACAGTCTGTCCTTTATAAGTCAGGTCAATAATATGCGGCGTGGTATCCAGGGCAAAGCCGGACGGTGCGGTTTTCTCTACCGCACGATATTGACCCAGGGGGAGATTCGGGCTTTTTGCTCCGCTGTTTACAGTGCAGACAAGCTGGTCTTTTGTATATAACTGCTTGCCGCCTGCAGATACAATATTTTCATTGGCGTAAATATCGTAAACAGCGCCGGAAAGGCAGAGAGGCCATAGGTTGGTGTGTAGAGGGGGCCAAATTCAGAATCGCTTTGCGTGGCTCCGGTCAGAACTTCGCCTTGCTTGGTAATCAGAATATTAGCGGTTTGGCTTTGATCGGAAACCGACAGGCTCAGAGTGGCCCCGTTGGTAGTTAAATCAAATTCATGCTTTGTGGTATCCAGAATGGCACCGGACGGGGCTTTCAGCTCCTGCAGGTAGTAGTGTCCCAGGGGGAGGGGCTTGCTTTTGACGTAATCGGCCGCTGAGGTGGTAAGCTCGTCAACCTTTGTGCCGCCGCTATCGTAAATGCCATAAACAGCCCCGGAGAAAAAGCCGCCGTGAGTATCGTCGGTTTTTCTAATTTGGACAGTGCCCTCACCGATAGCCAGCTTAAAATACGCCGGAACCGGGTCTCCGGCACCGCCGCCGGTAATCATGTTCTGATTGCCGCTGGGATTGTTTACCGACTGCCAGATCAGGATACCAGTAGAAGCCGGAGAAGGGAGGGGCTTGGTCGAACTGGCAACTGCCCCGGCTGTAATTTTATTTGCGGTGCTGATACTCAGAGTGTTTCCGTTCCGGGAGAGCGTCACGCCGGAAATGGAAAAATTAAAGCTGGAAAGAACATTGTTAGTATCTGTAACTGTCTTTTCATATTTTTTGGTGGAAGGATTATAGTCTAAAATGATGGTGGGGGCGCTCATTGCAGATCGTCCGGAAAAGCTGGGACGAAGATAGTGAGTAGTCAGTTTTTTTTCCAATTCCTTGTATGTCTGGACAAATCCCGCATGGCCGGAAAAGGCGTTGTAGCACCGGGCGTCCCGTCTGGTATATGGGTGAGTGCTGTCCCGGTATCCCATTACAATTTCCCAAATCATATTACGGGTGGCGAAATACTGTTCCGGCTTGTTTCCGGGCAGGCTTTGATTCGGATAGCCGTAGAGCAAGAGAAGGTTAATGGCTGTTTGCTGATTCAATGAGAGAGCGTTCCAGGCCGGAGTGGACGAAACAGTTTCGTAGAACCAGTCGGATTCGTTCCCGCCGATCTGTACGTCGGGCTGGATACAGTAGGCGATTCGGTTGGTTTCGTCCAGCCGCATAACAGTGCTGTACGTTCCCGCACGATAGGTATAGTTTCCAATGTGTAAATCAGACGTATATTGAAGGGGATCGCTAACGCCGTACCAATCCTGAATAGCATTGGCTGAAATAGGAATACCGAGCACCATAATGAAGGTGAGCAGAAGGGCGGTGAGCCTTTTTAAATATTTCATCACGTTTTTCCTCCTTTAAAATGAGAGATATCTATGAAAAAAGCGCCTGTTCAGAAAACAGACGCTAAAAAAGCAATATATACAAGCCTTAGCCGTACATGACGACAAAATGATTGTTGGAATCAAAACAAACGTTGAAATATAGGTCGGATACCGGACAGTTGTCTGCGGCGGTAATATTGGCAACCATAACGTCTATAGCTTCGGCCACATAAGCAAATGCTTGTTCTTTCGTGGGATTCCAGAGCATAAAGTCATGTGGAGGCCCCCACCCAGCATTATCAAGGGTTAATGAAGGAGCATAGGTCATTCCCAAACTTTGCCCGTAAGAAATACCGTAGCTGATTAATTCGTTTTGATCGATGATTTCCGGCTCCGGTTCTGGTTCTGGTTCAGGTTCAGGCTGTGGCTCCGGTTCCGGGGCCGGTTCGGGTTCCGGTTCTGGGGCTGGCTCAGGATCAGGCGCAGGAGTGGGGGAATCAGAATTTACAGGCTTATTCCCGCCTCCGTTGTTTCCGTTATTGCCGCTGGGAGAATCCGGCTGGGAATTGCTGGGCCTATGGCTGGCAGAGTTATCAGAGCCGGACGGCTTTGCGGGGGAGGAACTGGTTCCGCTCTTTGAGGATTTATCGCCGGACTGGCTGGAATCCTTAGAGGACGAATTGGAATTTTTATCGTTCTTGCCGTCTGAATCAGCTTTTGAACTATTAGAATCCTTTTCAGATTTAGAGGAAGAATCCTTATCACTGGAAACTTTCGAGCTGGAATTATCTCTTGACGGGGAAGCGGAGGAAGCTTCCTTTCCATTTTCCTGATGTGAAGCAACTGCCATTGTTACCGGGGAAGCATTGTTTCCGTAGATGGAGAATCCTACCGGGATTCCAACGGCAAGAATGACGATGGCGGCGGCACAGCTTATTACGATGTTTCTCTTTTTGCTGTCATGAAACAGCTCTTTTATTTTTTGTTTTATGTTCATAAGTTACGGCTCCTTTCTGGTGAAATACAGCTTTTAATCATCAAATCGTTATTATCCAATCTTTCTACGATTTCCCGCAGCATGTTAATTTCAGCAGCCTGGTTGCGTATTTTTACTAACGCTCTGTATAGCAGAACCGTTAAAAAAAATGACGGCTGCGGCTAATATTATTATAGCGGCTATTTCCATCTTTTCAAGATTCCTCCTTTTAGTAATATTGTTGAGCTCATACTGTGTCGGTTAATTTAATCATGAACACAGGCATTTTTTATTTTCCTAAAGCTGTTTACCATATTTTCCTCTTAGAACAATATTTATCCCACGGAGTACAGAGATCAAAATAGCGACTTTCTTCCTGAAAATACACACCATACTTGGAAATGGCGCACTGTTTTTTGAACTTCCAAATTTTAACCTGCCTTTTACAAAACGAATTTCCGCCTTGTTATAGATGTAATCATGGAACCATTTTGTGCCCGTTCTGGCTGGTAAAAGCATAACAACAGTATTGAAACATTCAGAAGCTTTTTTACCCATTTCCCAATCTCACGACCGTAAGGCGGATTACACCAGCATATTCCGTCCCACGGCATGAGAAGTCCATTATCTTTCGGGGTGAAAAATCGTTTGCATTTTGCATTTTCTGGTAATGCACACACGTCCAAGTCAAACTGAAATTCCTCGTTGAGTTGATTAAAAAATTCTTGCGGCGTTTCCCATAAGTCTGTATTACTCGAATATAGTCCTTGATTAATCATTGCACAGTGATTCCTTTCTTTTATATTTTAGGATATCTACAGATGAAAAAACGTCTGTTAAATAACAGACGTTGAAAAAGAACTATGAAAAAACCTATCTTAATCGATAAGTTTTTTAAATTAGTCTTCAGGAGGATACAAATAAGTTATAAGCGTCAAAAGCTTATAGTCTTTATTTTTTAGGGCGTATTCTTTGACTTTTTTAGCCTCTGATTCGGATACTTTTACTTCTGCTTTATAAGCATCAATAATTTCAAGATGCTGGATTAACCATTCAATAGCTTTTTTTTGATCTTCAGGGAGGCTACTGATTTTTTTATTTATTTCTGAATCATTTTGAATCATTGAATTTTCCCCCTATCTGTAAATTTGGAATTTATACATTCCAATATTACACCGAACCTCATTGTAAAATCAAGTGGAATCTACATATTCCAATTTGATTTGGAGGTAAAATACAATGGATAAAATAAAGCAGGATATCTCTATCGGTGATAATCTGCGAAATTTGCGTAAACGCATGGGGCTTTCTCAGGAAAAAGTCGCTGGGTTATTAGAACTGAGGGGGCTGTCCGTGAGCCGAGAAATGCTTTCCCAAATGGAATTAGGACGCTATAATATTAGAGTTAGTGTTTTATTAGCTTTGAAAGATATCTACAATGCTACCTTTGAGGAAATTTTTGAAAATCTCTCTTAAACTATGTAACTCAAAAATTCCTTCAGTAAGCTCCCATCAGCTCCGATCTAAAAATCTAATGAGTTACACGATATTTTTAATATAGCAAAAAACGATATTCTGTGATATAGTAAAGTCGTTACGCTTTGAATTTAGTTTGGGGGAAATGTTATGGTTTGGGAAAGTAAAAAGCATGTCGTTCCACGTCTGGATTATTTTGAAAACCAAGGAGTTATGACCGGAAGCAAAGAGTTCCCCCGTGTGGATCATATGATCGATGAGTTTCGATATAAGCTTGAAACAGCAGGGGAAAGCATAAGAGGTATTGTATGGCATGGCCCTATTGCTATAACTATTGCCGGGATAACGGTCAGATCAAAGCAGAAGCGGAGTTTCCTCTAACCAAAGAAGGAACAGACGAAATTTTCCATTGGTTAGAAGAAATGTATACTGTCATGGAAAAGGAAAGCAGAAATAAAAATTAACTTAGTTCCATTTGCTGTAACTCAATATGACTTTCGCAGCTTGTTGCCGGCGCCTAAAATTGAATTACAGGCTTGGACTTAGAAAATTACTTATCTTGGAATTGCTGGATACATTTCTCGATATTCCATTTTAAAGAATCCAGTTGATGTAAAAAGTTTTTGCGTTTTATGATTTCCCGATTCAGAGAGGCCAGCTCGTCTTTTTTTTGATTTAGTCTTTTATCCAGTTCCGGTTCCGCTTCCTGGCATTTCAGCACAAGTTTTTCTAATTTATCATTGAATCCGTTGCCTTCAGTCTGTTCTACATAGTTTTTTATTGTTTGTGTCATGCGAATACTGCGGCTATATTCCTTTTTTTCCTTCAACATATTGATTAAGCTCCTTTCTGTAATTCATTGCTTTATCAATCGGTAATAATACTATTTTTCATCAATAAATAACCTAGTATCAAGAACTTTCAATAACATACTTTTTTATTCCTCAGTGTCTTTTATTAACCTAAATTTTCGGAATGGTTTTGAAAACGAATAAGAATCAATATTAAGCATTTGCATTTGGTTATATAATTCCATGATTTTATTTTCTAAAGTTGTCCGAAGTTCGGACGTTGGAATGATATTTTCACGGTTATGGGTTTTAGCAAAGCTGTTTTTGGGAAATTCAATGAAACAACGGTTTTTTGACTCCAGCACTTTAATATCATTTATGATAAGTTCTTTATCTAAAGTGATACTTGCAATCGCTTTGAGCCTGGAAAACCCCTCGATCCGTCTGATTTTTATATCTGTTATTTGCAAGGACAACACCTCCAAAGGAAAAAAGGCGGAACTAGTTCCGCCTTTTTCTGATTTAAAAAGTCATTTAAACATAATGCTTCTGTGTTCTAAAGCTTAACAATCGCAAATGGAACAATTCATTTATTTCGCAAAGCGATTGACAGTATATGACGTAATATGATACATTTATTTTGTCGTATAGACGTAATCTCCCGCCTGACTTTTGCTTTATTAATGCACGCTAAATTGTGCATGGGTTATATACCCTTTCTTTTTAAGTCCTCGATGGCGGCTGGATATACCTATACGACATTTTTGATAGATGAAATTTTCTACTAAAAAAGGTGCAAAGCCATTAATCAGTTGGCCTTACACCTTTTTAGAATATAAATTCAGTTGGCTTTCTTTAAAAGCCTAATTTCCTGCTCATGATTTTTAACTTCCGATTCTAATTTTTCAATCCGTTCCCTATGTTTGACGGTGTTTTCGCTAATGGTTTGAAGGTCACTTTTGACTTCTTTTAGTTCCTGCACAGTAACGCGGTTTTTAAGATCTTTTGAAAGATCGGTGTGGCCCTCTGCAATTACATGGATTTCCTTGGTGACTTTTTCCTCAATGACAGCAGTAAATTGATTTAATAATACTTTGTTATTTTCTTCTATCATTGTTTTCATTTCCTGCCGAAAAATATCGTTGTTTTTTGCCATCATTTCCGAAATAGCATTTAAAAGTTCCATGTCCATTCTAATCACCTCATTGAAGTCTTATTATAAAGGAAATAGGGGGAATTTACAAGCCTAATATGACCGGGGAGGAAAACCTCCCCGGTTGTCTAACTAGTCTTTGATGAACCCATTTTTTACAAGATGTTTTATCGCATAGGCGGTTTCTCTTGCATCTGGTTCTGGAAGTTGTTGCTGTAGACTTTCGATATTCCAAAAACAATCTGAGTAAGAAGCAAGCTGGCAGCCAGCACCAAACTCAGGGGCACACATGAAATGTCCATTGATGGATTTACCAATATAGAAAGTAAATTTGCTTTGTCCTTCTATTACAATTTCATAATGGCTCCCATAATTTTGTAGAGAGGTTACGGTCGCCTCATGCGTTCCATTTGCGTCGCAACAGGGAAATGTCAATGGGAACAAATCATTTTCCTGAGAAAACTTTGTGGCGGGATCAGGAGAAGGTATAGAGGGCGGAACTGATTCCGCTTTTGCAGTATCTGGTTCTGGTTGTGCTTTTTTCTGAGGATAAATTGATTTTGTCCTTGATGATTCAGAATTTTTTTCAGGTTGAGCCGCCGCAGGTTTAGATTCTCCAATCTCCTGGGCTGGCGTAGTGAACATTGGCTCGGAATTGGCTTCTTTTTTAAGGGTGGGAGGAGCTTTTGCGATATCATAAGCACTATTAATAGAAAGTTCACCCTTATAGATATCTTGAATCTGCTCTTCTGTAAGGTTTTCAGTGATCTGTTTGTATTTGCGGGCCTGTCTACTGGAAATGTTGAGACATTCAGCGATTGCTTTTTGCGTGTTTCCGCTAAACTTGCCACTGTCTTTTAATTTCTGATAATGAATCACCAAATCCTGATAGATTTTCAATTTCTGTTCGGAGGTATATTCTCGGTAGTTATTCGCCTCATGAAGTTTGATCTGCGCTTCATCGGGGTCTAAATTTTGATATACCATACAGCGGACAGTTCGCATTTCTGGCAAATGTTTTTTAATAGCTGTTAAGCGTTTTTCTCCGGCAATTAACTGATATCGGTTATTGGAAAGCTGGTTCAGAACTAATGGCTGTAATAAGCCATTAGCCTGAATACTTTTTGCCAAATCATAATAATCCGATTCGGTATCGTTGGAAGCGGCGGGGTTATACGCCGCAAGTTCAATTTGATCGACTGGAATCATTTCGTCTTTGGCGGTATTCGTAAGGGAACTTGTGATATTTACGACATTATTAAGCCTTTTAAAATATTGGCAGTATTAATTTTGCTCATTTCTATTACCTCCCGATTATACTCTTTCTAATACTTCATCGGCAAGCGCCATATAATCTAGGCAACCGTTGCTTGTCCGGCGGTGTCTATTGATCGGTTTCCCTAAATTGCGTGCAGAAGCCAGTGCGGAATTTTTTCGGATTTCTGTTTGAAAGCATGGAAAAATTTCCTGTTCATGCAATGCCTGGGCATAAACCTTTTTAATAGCTGTATGTTCTTTCATCGTGATAAGTACGCCTAAAACTTCAAGCGCAGAATTATAGTTTCTTTTGATATCGACAAAATCAGTAGCGATACACATTAATCCTTGCAAGGCGTTGTTATCTGGAATCGTTACAAGAATTAGATAATCAACACACGCATATAAATTTTCTTTGATCCGGTATCCATTTGTGGGACAGTCGAAAATAAGAAAATCATAATCGTTTTCGATGGGGAGCAAAGCTTTTTTTAAGGTCTGTTCCTGCCGATCCTTTTTGTCATGGAGAAAATCTTCTATTCTTTTGAAAGAATAAACAGAGGGGAGAAGGTCAAAGCTGAACTTTGTGGGCCGGATAGCGTCATAGGCGGAACTGGTTCCTCTCATAACAGAATCAATAGAGGGAAGGCTTTCATCGTACATTTCAAAGTAGCTGGTTGCGTAAGATTGGCAATCCAGATCAACCAACAAAACTTTGAAGCCCTTTTCCGCAAGAATAGCGGACAGATTGACGGCGGTGGTTGTTTTTCCTACTCCGCCTTTTTCGTAGGTTACTGCAATTTTGACACTCATAAACATCTTTCCTTTCTTTTTTGCAGTTTAAAAATATAAAAACCGACTGAAAAAATCAGTCGGTTTTTGCCAAAAAGTATAAAATTTTGGGTCACTTGCCTTACAAGCAAGGGGTCACAGGTTCGAGCCCTGTTGTTCCCACCACAGGTTTTCCTGATAAAACTGAAAGCATTTGGCCTGAGTTCGAAAAGAATCGGGCCGAAGCGTTCAGGATATGGCCCGGTAGTTCAGCTGGTTAGAACGCTAGCCTGTCACGCTAGAGGTCGACGGTTCGAGCCGTTCCGGGTCGCCATATTTGCCTCTGTAGCTCAGTCGGTAGAGCAGGGGACTGAAAATCCCCGTGTCATTGGTTCGATTCCGATCGGAGGCACCACAACGTCCGCTGACAGCGGACGAGAAACGCGGATGTAGCTCATCTGGTAGAGCGCACCTTGCCAAGGTGGAGGTAGCGAGTTCGAGCCTCGTCATCCGCTCCATTGATAGAAAGGACGCTTAAAATGTAATATTTTGAGCGTCTTTTTCATAAAATAAGAGTATGGTGCCATGGCCAAGTGGTAAGGCAAAGGTCTGCAAAACCTTTATTCCCCAGTTCAAATCTGGGTGGCACCTCCAGCCAGAGCCTCGACACGCAGCTTGCGTGCGGGGCTTTTTTTCTGATATGATTTTGGTGGCCGGGCGCAAACGGGGCAAAGCAGTTATCTATAAAAAGCAAAGATATGCGCATAAGATTTACCATACTGTAGGAAAACAAAAGCTATACTGGGAGGTTTTTATTTCTTGACTTTTGGAAAAGAAAAAGTTACCCTTAATTTGTCAATAATAATATTTATTGGAAATACCTGACAGAAAGGTTGGATGTGGTTATCAAAAATTTTTTAATTCACAGTAAAAGCATAGGGAAATCCTCTTATCTGTGGAACTCCGCGTCCGCTATGCTGAACTCCTTCCAAACGGTGGTCATTCTGATGGTGATTTCCAGGATTGATCCGGTGAATGACGCGGGAATTTTTGTGATCGCTTACGCCATTGGAAATTTAATGCTGACCATTGGCCGTTACGGAATCCGTCAATTTCAGGCGTCGGACGTCGTCGAGAAATACAGCTACCGCGAGTATTATTATTCCAGGGTTTTGACGACAGGACTGATGCTGGCGATCTCTTTGGCTTACATCGGTTTTGAATACGGCACCGGCCAATACGACGGCAATAAAAGCATCGTAGTTTTGTTGATCTGTCTGGTAAAATGGATCGACGCCTTTGAGGATGTATTTCACGGAATGTTACAGCAGCATGACCGGTTGGATATCGGCGGAAAAATTCTCACGGTGAGGCTGTTCCTATATACCGTTCTCTATATGGTCCTTTACGCTGTGACAAAGGATTTGATTCTGACCTCCCTGATCAGCTTACTCGTTTCTTTTGCCCTGTTTGTTCTTCTCAACGGGATGGCTCTGAAATCCTTTCCGGTAGAAAAGGGAGAGCTTTCTTTTCGAAAAATCGGAGCTATGCTGTGGGAGTGCTTTCCCCTGTTCGGCTCAACCTTCCTGATTATGTATATTGGAAACGCGCCCAAATACGCCATCGATTCCGTGCTTTCCAACCAGGATCAAGCCAGCTTCAATTATGTTTTTATGCCTGTTTTTGTCATCAGCCTGCTGAGCAACTTTATTTATCAGCCGGTTTTGAATAAGCTGGCGGTGATCTGGAATCAAAGGGAGACATCCCGGTTTTGGAAACTGATCGCTAAATATATCGCCGCGATTTTAGGTTTAACGGCGGCGGTCGCTTTAGGCGGCTATTTCCTGGGAATCCCGGTGCTGAATTTGATTTACGGCGTACACCTGGAAGGCTACCTGCTTCATTTGGAAATCCTTTTGGTCGGCGGCGGCTTGCTGGCTTTAATCAATTTTTTTACCATGATTATCACGATCGTACGGTTTCAAAAATACCTGATCGGCGGTTATATTATTGTATCCTTAGCCTTTCTTCTGTTCGGAAGCAAATGCGTACAAGCTTACGGCGTTTTGGGAATTTCCTGCTTTTATACTTTATCTATGCTATTTTTAGCGTTGCTTTTCTTTCTCCTGTTGGTAGCGATTGCCCGGCGTTCTTCCAAAAATCAGTAGCCCTGCTTTTGATAAAGGAAAAAGCCGCCGCTGTCTCATGACGAACCTGCAAGAAGATTTGCCTGGCGGCAAACCGGGTATTGGTAAATGGGGATTGACAGGCCCGGTTTAAAATAAGCTGGGCTCTCAGCGGAAAAGACGATATCGGGGGAGCGAATGTCCTGCTTTCAGTGCGGCCGGCAAGGAAAGCGCCGGCACCAGTACACTGCGGAGGGACTGTATGCGGCATCAGCGGCGTGTTTGCGGAGGAAAGGGCTTTTGAGCGAAAAGCCCTCCGCTGCTGGGATAAGCGGCGGGAGTTTTTACTTCACGCGGTCACTAAAATGGTTCTTTTTTGAAAACAATATCCATAGATTAGCAGAAGAGCCTGCTTTTTAAATTAAGGTTGAAGGGGAGGAACAACGATGTTCCCACAAAAATTAAAAGACTTGCTGGAAGGCGTAGGCTACAAATGCCTTCAAGGGGACGACCAGGTGCTGGTGAACGATGTGGTTTATGATTCCCGAAGGGTAAGGCCGGGCTGTGTGTTCGTGTGCCTGATAGGATCTGCGGTGGACAGCCACCAGTACGCCGCTCAAGCGGTGGAAGCGGGAGCGGCGGCTGTGGTAGCCAGCAGGCAGCTGGAGCTGGCAAAAGGAACGCTGGTGCTGGTGGAGGACACCCGCAAGGCGATGGCTATATGTCGGCGGCGCTGTTCGGCCATCCCGCCGCTAAGCTGAAAACAGTGGGCATTACAGGAACCAAGGGGAAAACGACCACTGCATGTATGATAAAAACCATTTTGGAAAAGGGCGGAATCAAGACTGGAGTGATCGGGAACTCTTGGTGTAATCATCGGGGATACCACCTATCCGACCAATAATACCACGCCGGAATCTTATGACGTACAGAAATATTTGAACCAGATGGTGGAGGAAGGGTGCCAGTGCGCCGTGATGGAGGCCTCCTCTCTGGGGTTAAAATGGCACCGGACCGACGGGCTTGTGTTTGATTACGGGGTTTTCACCAATTTTTCTCCAGACCATATTGGAGAAAACGAGCACAGCTGCCTGGAGGAATACGCCGCCTGTAAGGGCCTGCTGTTTCAAAGCTGTAAGCTGGGGCTTGTAAATATCGACGATCCCGCCTGCGAGACAATTCTCAAGGACCATACCTGCGAGCTTGAAACCTTTGGTTTTTCCAATCCCCAGGCCCAGCTGAAGGGCTCTAATGAGGGCTGATATACCGGCCAGGCTATTTAGGGGCTCATTTTGACGTTTCCGGGGCAATGAAGCTGAGCGTAGACGTGGATATCCCTGGAAAATTCAGCGCTTATAACGCCATCGCCGCCATCGCGGTATGCCGCCATTTCCCGGTATCCGAGCAGAATATTCTGGACGGCTTGAACGAGGTGAAGGTGAAAGGCAGAGTGGAGCCGGTTAAGGTGCCGGGAAATTATACCTTGCTGATTGATTATGCCCATAATGCGGTGAGCATGGAAAATATCCTGACAACACTGCGGGAATATCAGCCGCACCGTCTGGTATGCATGTTTGGCGCTGGAGGAAACCGGGCGAAATCCCGGCGGTATGAGATGGGCGAGGTAAGCGGCAGACTGGCAGATCTGACGGTGATTACTGAGGACAATTCCCGGTTTGAGAATGTCATGGATATCATACAGGACATCCAGACCGGGATGGCCAAAACCCAGGGGAAAAGCATCGTGATCCCCAACCGGCGGGACGCTATCCGTTACTGCATTGAAAACGCTCAGGAGCATGACATTGTGGTGCTGGCGGGGAAGGGCCATGAGGATTATCAGGAAATCAAGGGCGTTAAGCGGCATTTTGACGAACGGGAGATCGTGGCCGACATTTTGAAAGAGCTGGGTATGGAGGAATAAGGATGGAACCGATCCGTATTTGCGAGATTGTAACAGCGGTAGGAGGAGCCTTATGGAAGGGCAATCCTAACGCCGAGGTCACCTCAGTAAGCACCAACAGCCGGGAGCTTGAGCCAGGGGCTTTGTTTGTGCCGATTGTTGGAGAAAAGGTGGACGCGCATCGCTTTATTCCCATGGCGCTGGATACCGGAGCGGCAGCTGCTTTACCCAGCAGGAACCGGAGGAGGGCTTTAAATATTTAGACGGCGCTGTGATCCGGGTGGGCGATACCCAGAAAGCGCTTCAGGATTTCGCCGCCTGGTATCGGAAGCGGTTTACGCTGCCGGTTGTCGGCGTGACCGGCAGCGTGGGAAAATCCTCCACCAAGGAGATGATTGCAGCCGCGTTAAGCCAAGGAAAGAGGGTTCATAAAACAGCGGGAAACTATAACAGCCAGATCGGCCTTCCGCTGACAGTTTTTGGCCTGGACCACACGCACGAAATCGCCGTCATTGAAATGGGAATGAGCAATTTTGGCGAGATGGAGCGGCTTTCCGCCATTGCCAGCCCTACCAGCGCGGTGGTGACCAACATTGGCATTTCTCATATTGAACAGCTGAAGACTCAGGAAAATATCCGCGCTGAGAAGCTTCATATCGCCGATACCATTGGGGAACAGGGTGCTTTATATTTAAACGGCGACGACCCCATGCTTCAGCAGCTGAGAGAAAGCTATACCGGAAAAATTGTATGGTACGGCATGGAAAGCGATTGTGATTACCAAGCGGTGAACATTGATACCGTTAAGGATTGTACTCGTTTCGAACTGCACGCGCCCTTCGGTGCCCACAAGATTATGATTCCGGCCTTGGGACTGCATAATGTCAGCAATGCTCTGGCAGCCATTGCGGTGGCTTATGACCAGGGTCTGACCTTAGATGATATTCGCTGCGGCCTTCTTACCTATGAGGGGCTTGCTATGCGCCAGCAGATTCATGAGCTGGATAAAATCACAGTGATCGACGACAGCTATAACGCCAGCCCGGATTCGATCAAAAGCGGCATCGGCGTTTTGATGGCGGTGAAAAGCACTGGAAAGAAAATTGCTGTGCTGGCGGATATGCTGGAGCTGGGAGAGCGGTCCGCCCAGGCCCACTTGGAGTTGGGCGCCTACGCGGCGGCAAGCGGAGTCGACGCAGTGGTCACGGTTGGCCGGGAAGCGGAAAAAATTGCGGAAGGGGCCGCAGAGGAAAGCAGAAAAATTTTGGTGAAAGCCTGCGGAACCAATGATGAGGCGTTCGCTGAATTAGAAAAGATATTAAACGACGGGGATTGTGTTCTGGTCAAAGGCTCCCGAGGCATGCATACGGATGAGATTGTGCAGAAGCTTTTGACAAAGTATCAATAAAAAGACGAAAAATCTTTCAAAAACCCTTGACAGAAATAACTGAAAATGGTATTATAACTCTTGCGTCACGGATGGTTTCGGCGCGGAGTTAGGGGTATAGCTCAGCTGGTAGAGCAGTGGTCTCCAAAACCACGTGCCGAGGGTTCGAATCCTTCTGCCCCTGCCATTTATGGTCCGGTAGTTCAGCTGGTTAGAACGCTAGCCTGTCACGCTAGAGGTCGACGGTTCGATCCCGTTCCGGATCGCCATTTGCTGCTATGGCTCAGGTGGTAGAGCACATCCTTGGTAAGGATGAGGTCGGCAGTTCGAGTCTGCCTAGCAGCTCCAGTTTAAAAGCCTCGGCACGGATTCCGTGTTCGAGGCTTCTTCTCTGTAGAAATAAAATACAGCGGTTGGGTATATGTATATATGCCGAAGCTCTGGCTTTTATGCCTTTATGGCAGCGGCTTTTGCGGTAGGCTAATTAAGCGTCCCAGATTCTGGGACGCTTTTTGTTATCCTTAAGCAGAAAGAATAAGCGTGAAACGGTATATCCTCAAAAACACCCGCTAGGTGGACGGGATTAGGAACTTAAGCAAAAGCAGCATTTAGTATTCCGTCAAGCCGCATGCTTTGCGTTCGTGACTGGCCGCTTTTAGCACGATAGGCTCCCTGGCAGAGCTAAAAATAAAAAGGCCTTAATAAATGGATTGAAGCCAGCAGAAAGATAAAAGATGCTCTATTATTCAATAAAACGTTTTAGAAAGGAGAAATATAAAAGATAAAGAATCATCGGAAACTTTCAACGGCCAGGATGAGTGGCTTACCAGTTATGGAGCGAGCGATACGATAATATTTTTTGGTGCTCCTTGTAGCGAAGGGCTTCCTGATGAGAACCGATGTCAGGCTATCAATTATAATAGAACCTCCAAAGACAGAAAGCTTTGGAGGTTTTTTGGCGGCAGGCAAATAGGAGTGTTATTTCACGATAATTCATAAATAATAACTAAGAGAAATAAAGTGGTTTGATTATGGCACAAGAAACTTGAAGAATGGGGAAAAATAAGCTATAATCTAGAATTAGGCAGAGTTTAGAAGCTTTTATAATTTTTGCTTTTGATATTTTTAATATTAATATTCGATAAGGAGTTTAGCT
>ENA-OQLB01000700-OQLB01000700.1-human-gut-metagenome-genome-assembly--contig:-NODE-700-length-17568-cov-1.625652_pt1 | contig 17568 bp, 28 predicted proteins | sample MGYA00242656_ERZ504813 | MGnify/ENA primary metagenome ERZ504813 (study PRJEB26092, sample SAMD00036388) | human gut metagenome | host: Homo sapiens | study: EMG produced TPA metagenomics assembly of... | reverse complement strand
AAGAGAAGAGATACCAAAACTGATTGAATTTTTGGAACAGAAGAAAAAAGAAATTATCTGGAAGTGATGTAGGATCAGGGGAGTATTTTACATATCATATCTTTTATCGTATCCAGGGGTCTTAGGGGATTTCCCCTAACAAGATGGCATGATGTTTGTTAAACATTATGCGTATCTTGCCAATTCTCCTGTCGGAGAATTGCGCACAGATAGGGGCAATTTTGATGGAAAAATAGGGTTTTGACGGACAAATGCTGACATTATGTAATACAGATGTAGACAAGATGTAATACGAAAGCTGACATGATGCAATACAGTTGTAGACATCTGTAATACGAAAGCTGACAAGATGCAATACAGTTGTAGACATCTGCAATACGAAAGCTGACAGAATGCAATACAAATGTAGATAAATGTAATACAGATGCTGACAGGATGCAATACAGATGTAAGCTTTGAAATGAGCACAGGGGTAACCTAAAGTAACCTAGAAATCCATTTGCTGGTATAGTAAAATAGAATTAGAAAATTATGGAAAGGAGCAGAAGGAATATGGCAAAAGTGATGAAAAGTTTTCGTCTATCCGAAAGTGACAATTGCAGCATTAGAAAACCGAGACACACAGAAATATCGTTCGGGTCAGGAATACATAGAGGCACTGCTTTTAAATCATGAAGAAAAGAAGCGAACCAACAATAGAAACTGTATTGGAAGAATTAAAAAAATTGAATGAAAAAATAAGAAAAAATTCATTTCTGAAACAATTGCAAGAAAAGTCAGAAAGTAACGAAAAAAAAGAAATACCGAAGATGTATGGAGGACTTCCCTATACACCGCCGCCGTCTGATATTATTTAGCGTCGAACATCCGTAAAGTGGGTGTTCTTTTTTTGCACTGAAAACAAGGAAAAGGAGAAGAAAAATGAGCATACAGGAACAATTAGAAAAGGTACAAAGTGAATCTGCAGAAAATTGAAGAACGAAGAAAAGAATTGCAGCAAAAAGAGAAAGAACTGCTGACCAAAATGGAACTGGAAGAAGCAAGGGCTGCAGCAAAAAAGAATGAGGAAATCCGAAAGATTGTAGAAGAAGCCTATGGACAAGTGGACGGGGCAGATCTGGAAGCATTTCGTCAGTTTATGCAGGAACAGGCTGGGAAGAGGAAGCAACAAGAGGAAGAATTCAAAGGATATGATCTGGGAGGAATTTAAGTGAAGCGCAATGTATTGGTAGGTGTCCGATTTTCTCCAGAAGAGCATGCATATCTTTGTGAACAGGCAGAAAAAGATGTGGAAACCCAGAAGAGAAACGGGACGAAAAATCTGTCTGCTTATATCCGAAAACGAGTGTTGGAAAGGTCTGGATACCAAGAAGAAATACAGATCCAAAAATCCTTGAAAGAATTGACTTATCAGTTTCGGAAAATCGGGACGAACATCAACCAGGCAACCAAACAGTTACACATTGGATATGAGCCCATGGCGGCAGTTAGTCGACTGCAAAAAAATATGAACGTTTTGGAACGACAGCTGGAAGAAATGAAAGAGGAATTCAAACAAATTTATGGCAATCACAAAAATATTAAACATTAAATCCCAATCGAATCTCCACAATGCCATCGAGTATATTTTAAAGCCAGAGAAAACGAAAGAGCAGTTGTGGGTTGGTGGAAATGCCGGGAACACGACACAAGGGGTGTACCGAACCATGATGATACCAAACAGACATGGGGAAAGCTGGATGGAAGAAAAGGATACCATATCATCATCAGCTGGAAACCAGGAGAATGTACGGAAGAAAAAGCCTATCAGATCATTCAGGAATTTTGTCAGGAATATCTGGGCGAGAACTATGATTATGTGTTTGGAATCCACACGGATCGGAAGCATTGCCATGGCCACGTTGTGTTCAATTCCGTGAATCGAGTTACTGGTTATAAATATCGTTATGAACGTGGGGACTGGGAAAAATTTATGCAGCCAATTACAGACAAGCTTTGTGTGAAATATGGGTTGCCGAAACTGAAATATGACAAAGGAAATCAAAAAGGGGTTTCTTATGGAGAATGGAAAGACGGTGGGAAAAGCAGCTGGAAAAAAATGATCCGTGCAGACATCGATTATGCCATTTCCAAGTCAGAAACTTATGAGGAATTTTTAGAGCAGATGGGATCCATGCATTACCAGATCCGGGAAGGAACATCCAGGGAAGAAGGAGAAAATTTTGTCTTTGAAGCTGCCTGGACAGAAGAAGTACTGCAGAACGAAAAAGAAAACATTAGGGGAAGCTTATACAGTTGCTTCCATTCGGGAACGGATCGGGAAAGAATGGAAACGGTATCCTTATCCAAAGCCACCCAAAATAAAAGTTTGCCGAAGTCATGAAAGATGGAATAGAACGTATCGAATAGGAAAGTACCAGGCAAGCCATATCCGGGATATTTATGAGATTCAGAACCGGTATGCCAAAGGGAATCCTTATGCAGCCAATACAGGAGCCATGAGAAAACACTTGTCGGAAATCCGTAAATTGCGGGAGGATTGCAGGTATTTAGTAAGAATGGACATTCGAAGCAGGGCAGCATTGGAGCAACGGGAACAGGAGGTCTTACAAGAAGAAAAGCGTTTGAAAGAGCAGCGTAGTCTGGAGTGGGAGCTTCAAAATCATGGGATTTATCAAAAATATCAGGATCTGGAAAGCGAGTTGGCTCAGATCCCAGTATGAAGATCGATTTGAACAAGTGTTAGATGAACTGGAACGGTTGCAGGCACAATTGCCAAAGGGAGTGGATCAGATTCAAACGGGAAAGGAACAACTGCAGGAGATCCGTCAGGAGAAGCGATTGATTCGTCAGATCAAACAGATGGATGAAGAACACAAACAAATCCGAGCATTTCCTAAGCAATTGTTACATTCAGGATTAAAAGAAATTCGGAGGGATTCGAAGAAACCGCAAAGAAAAGGAGGCAAGCAGTGGAAAAGAAACAGGAAATAACAGAAGAACAGGTCAAAGAATATCAGATGCTTCTGGCACAATGGATGCAGCTTCCAAAGGATGCCTTGGAAATCCTAAATGAGGATATGCCGTGGCGTATCGGGAATGGTTGTATGTATGTGCCTGGATCAGATATCCGGGGCAGAATTACAAGCAATGAAACCACAAGGGCTGAAAAAGATCCAGGATATCCGGGCGAAGTTTCTCAAACAGAAGTTTCAGGATCGGCAGGAAATCCAAACCCAGATGAACGCATTGCAAAAGCAGATGGAAGAAGGGGTAGAGAAACAGGCAACTGTTTTGTCCAGACTACAGGAGGAAGTGTTACAGATTCTGCAGTATCTGGAGCAAGAAAAACAAAACTTAAAGGAGCGGGAAGAGCAAGTGGTTGGAAGAACGGCGAAAATACAAGGAACAATTCCAGCAGATGGAAATAAACAGGATGGAAGAGGAGAAATCGTGGAGTCTTTGGAACCGACTGTGGAAGAAAAAACGGCGGAAAACACAGCTACATAGGAAACAGGCGCAAATGGATCAATTTGTCAAACAGGTGTTAGAAGAAGAGAAGTTTAGCCAGGAGCAAAAGAGTTATTTGCTGGATTGTCTGGAACAAGGCGAGGAAATGGAAGAAGTGTTGTATTTGGCAAAATCCTGTCTTTCCGTGGAACAAATGGAGCGAATCAAGCAGTTGCTTTCCGAGCATCCACAAATGTTTGGGGCAGTCGGAGAAAGCCATGGAATCAAAAGAAAAAGGTAAAGGAGGGATAGCGTGATGAAGATACAGGTACAGATCTACCTGCCAGATCAGAATCAGGGAACAGTCTGGGGGTATGGAACCATTACCTTGGATCAGCTGCTGACATTTCAGATACGGATTTTGACATGCGAAAAAGGAGCAGGAATCAAGGAGGCCTTTGTCAGCTTTCCCAGAAGAAAGCAGGGAGAACGATGGGAGGACTTGGTAATCGTGGAGGATTCACTACGAAACCAGATCACAGAGGCAGTCCGGGAAGCAATCCAGATGGAAATCACAAAAGATTTGTATCTTCCCCCAATTGAAGTTGTGCATCTGCAGGTATTTCCGAAAGGAAAGAAGAAATTCCTTGTAGGAGAAGCAACGATCCGTGTCCTTGGAGTTACGGTGAAAGGGATTCTATTAAAACAAGGGAAATATGGGGTGTTTTGCCAGATGCCCCAATATTACAGTGAGAAAAAGGGATACCAAGATGTGATATACAGTCCTTCCAAACGGCTACGGGATGCGATTTTTCAGACTGTATTGGAAACTTATCAGGAACGACAAAAGGAGTAGATATGGAGAACGAACGAGGAAAACAGGAAGTATTGATGGCACTGCAAGGCGTCGGCAGACTGGGGATTATGATGGATCCGGTATTTAAACTAACAGCGGCAGGAACAATCCTGCTGATCCAGCACTTTGCGAGAATGTATAAAGAAGGACTATTAAACCGAAGGGAATTTCAGAATTTTCAGGAATTTGCCAAACTGACCGAAGGAAATTACCAGATCATAAATATTCCGGTTGGAAGTTGGAAGGAATTAGAAAAGACGGGATTTGTCCATCAGATGGAAGAGCGGGGAGTGCGTACGTGGAACTGCCAGATCTGAATCAGACAGATGGGCTGGTTCAGGTGGCAATTTATGGAGAGGATCAACTAAAATTTCAGGCTTGGTATGACCGGTTTTTAATGGCAGAGATGAAAGGGGGAGAACATGAACTGCAGAACTTAAACCATCTGACCAGTGGAAGAACCAGCATTGTCAGTATTCCGGTGGAACAGAAGATAGACTTGTTAACAGATGATTTTGCAGTACTGCAGGTGAACTATTCTATTCTGCCAGATTTACAGGTGGGGGATGGGGAAATCCAGGTTGTGGTAGCCAATGCAGATCTGGCAAAAGTGGAACATTGGTACCGAATGTATCAGGAGCAGCGTCTGTCAGAGGGAAAAGAGATTCCGGACTTTCAAACCATGGATATGGGAAGTATCGGGAAACTGGTGTGATGAAGGAAGAAGCTTATGTGGATACATCATCAGAAGCAATCCAGAAAGCGGTTCGTAAATACGAGGGGCAAGAACCGGGAGAATTAGAACAAAAGGTATTGAAACAGGAACAATCGATCAGATCAATGAATAATGAGCAGTATCAGGAGTTTCATAATAATCCAGAGTTTATTGAAATCACAATCAATCATGAGACACTGGTCCAGGAGTCTCAATTGGCAAGTAGCTGGGATATGGAAAGGCGTGGAATGTTTGCAAGCAGAATTCAGACTGGAGATGGAGAGCAGACGTTGGTGTTACCTACAGAGCAGGTATTTCGAACAGATGATGGAAAAACATACATCGGATTTGTGGAACGAAAAGAGAAGCAGCTAATCTTAAATGCAGATGGAAGTATGGTTCCATCTGAAAAAAGAAGTACAGGAGAACGGTTGTATGCAGAACGGTATGAACCTGTGTCCAGAAAATTTGGTAAGAAAGAATCCCTGCAGAAAAATACTGCAGAAAAAGAAATGATTCAAAATGTAATAAAACAGGCTCCATCCAAGGTTCCGACCATTCCAAAGAAAGGAATCTAAGATATGGTAGAGAGACGAAAATTACCATGGGGACTTTTACTCAGTTTATTTGTATTGCTGATGGTTACTGCGTATTATCTGAGTGGTCTGGCAAAACTGGAAGGGGTAACATTGGAAAATTGGCAGAATCAGTTTGTCTACATCTTGTTGCATCCATTGCAGAATTGGTGGAATGATCTGACATTTACGTTTCTTGGAATTGCGCTGATTGTGTGGATTGGGATTGTTACCTATCTGATGGATTATTACCGGAACCGACAGATGGGAGTGGAGTATGGCTCCGAGCAGTGGGCAGATTTAAAACAGATTCAGCGAAATTTAATGAATAAAGATCAAACGAAGAATACACTGTTAAGCAAAAATGTGGCTGTAGATAATGGAAAACTGTCAATATGAATCTTTTGATCCTGGGAGGGTCGGGAAGTTATAAATCCACATCATTAGTTATTCCCAATATCCTGTTAGCTTCTATGACCAATGTTGTGTTGGATATTAAGGGGGAATTGCTGCGAAAAACAGGAAATTATTTAAAAGAGAAGCATATCGCAGTAAAGGTGCTAAACCTCATCAATCCGGAAGAGTCTGACCGATGGAATCCTTTTGTGTATATTCGGGATGAAGTGGGACTGGTAAAGTTGATTACTAACCTGCAGGAGTCCGTAAAGCCACCGGATGCAATGAAAGGGGAGCCGTTTTGGGATCAGGCCGTCAGTCTGTATCTCATGTCTTTATTTTCCTATGAGTGGCTGCGGCAAGAGCGGGAGAAAAAAGAGCATCCGGAACAGTACCAGGCGGCCACATTGCCACGGGTTTTAGCATTGGCAAATTTAGAAATGCAGCCAGGATCGGAAGAGAACAGTACCCGATTACAGGAAAAAATGGACGATCTTGCAAGAAGATATGGCCAGAATATCCACCAGTACGGGACTACCGGAAACTCAAGGGAAATATGGAAGCACAGGAAACAGTCAGTTGCGTAATCTTAATGGTAAACGCTATGTTGCGACTGTGTGAAACACCTGCAATCAAAAGAATTTTAGAGGCCGATGATATGGAGATTCGAAGTCTGGGAACTGGGGCAGAGAATATTCCGGGGAAAAAGACGGCGTTGTTTTTGGTCATGCCAGACAACGATCCGTCTTTTAATTTTTTGATTTCCATGTTTTATACCACCATGTTTGATGTGCTGATCCATACGGCAGACCATGAATGTGGAGGGGCATTGCCCATTCATGTCAGGCTGTGGGCGGATGAATTTTATGCAGGACCAAACCAAGTAAAACGGAATCTTTGATGGGAACGATCCGGGGAAGGAATATGTCTATTGTCCCTATTTTGCAATCCATTGCGCAGATCAAAGCCTTGTTTCAACAGGATAAGTGGGAGATTTTTGTGGAGAACTGTGCAGTCACAATCTATATGGGATCCGGACCAGGAGCCAAGAGTACCCACAAATATATTTCGGAGCTGTTGGGGGAGATGACCATTGATGTCCGGAATGATGGGCGGACATTTGGGGCACACGGAAACTCCAATATTCAAAACCAGAAACTGGGAAGAAGTCTGATGACTCCTGCGGCGGTTAAACGAATGAGTCGAAAGCATTGTCTAATCTTCATCGAAGGTCAGTATCCAATTTTCGATGAAAGGCAATCCCATTTCAGACCCCGGAGTGGAAGCAAATGGAACAATTGGCAGGGAAGACGGGATATCATCACCCAGTGAAAGTAATTTTTGATGAAGAACAGCGATTATATTTCACCCTGGAATCGAAAAAGCAGATTCAGTTTTGAATCGGGAAGAACGGGATGCCTATCAGGAGATGGCAAAAAAAGAAGAGGGGATCTACTACCGGGAGATTGATCGGGAAGCCTTTTTGTATTTGAATTTCCGAAAGTATCCAAAGCCAATGGAACAGGAGATTGAAGCACAGTTTATGCAGGCAAGAAAAGAGCGGGCAGAATCCGTCAGACAAACAGTAGGAGCGGGGCAATCACAGGTTCCAGAAGATGTAACATTCTTTCAGGATTTGAAGGAAAAGCAAAGATTTTCAGATGTACAACAATATGATCTGTCAGGCAGCATTTTGGAATGTATGGAGCGATATGCGGATCAGCTGAGTATAGAGCAGAAAGAAATGATTGTCGAGTGTCTGGAAAAGGGGTTGACAGAAGAGCAGATCAAAAGATTGATGTTCCGGCCAGCGGATGAAATGAGAAATTATCAGAGGGCGTATTTGTTGAGCAATAGCATAGGGGATTTGTAGTTGAAAGCGAAATAGGAATATTGTATTTAATAGCCATAGAGAAAATATAAATATTAAATACAATATCCTGTTTAAGGTCTAAAAATATACTATTAAAGGTCAATAGCTTAAAAAATAAAAAGATATTGTTATAATAAATTCGATTGAATCATTATGAATTCTAAGGTATTTAATAGGAGTAGCTGTTTGTCAGGCGGAAGTTTTTCAGAAAGAAGCTTTATTTGTTCAGAAATAGAAGCTGTTTCTGGGGCAACGAAAATATCGCAAAGAATGTCCTGGGGTGTTACATCTAAGGCATTGGCAATACTACAAACATATTCAATCGAAACGGTAGAGGAACCTTTTTCAATTCGGTTCATAAAACTAGATGAAATATGAATAGCTTGGGCAAGATCATACTGTGTTAATCCTTTGGAAATGCGTAAACATCTAATACGTTCACCAATTTGCATGTTGAAACCTCCTTTGCTTCCTTCTTTCATTTTAGCAATAGTATTGACAGAAATGAATTTACGTATTTGCAATATATTTACAAATACGAAATATCGAGATACTATGGAAATAAAGGAGGTTGTAGTAAAATGTTATATAACGGTGTTGAGGTTCAGACCATTAAATTGGTTCTTTCAGGAACAGAGAGTACAGGCATATCTAGTAAACAAGTTCTATTGAATTGTATTGTTTATCTAACGGAGAAATATAGAGAAAGTCGAGAGTTTTCTTATTTAGAAAAAGCTGTTTGGCATATGTATGCATATTTGGAATTGGGATTTTCCTATGCAGACGGAGAAGAAATTTTTCAAACAGTTCTTGATTTTTTATGTTTAACCCGTGAAGAAGTGTTTCCCATTCAATATTTTGGAAAAAAAGTTGCATTAAATAAAAGTGCAATACGGAAGATTTTAGGAAAGTGGAATCCAAAGTTACATTCCATGAAAGTGTCAGAGGCAGTGAATGACATTTTAGGGAATATAAAAAATAAGAATACCGGGACATACATTTATCATTCTGGAAAAATCATTAGCAAAAGTGACAATGAGAACTTATGGGAAAAAACATTTAAATTATATATTCAAGAAGATGCAATTCTTTATGACGTGAATAAGAAAGAATACTACACATTTTGAGGGGAATAGACATGATAAGAATAGGAATTGTCGATGATGAAGAAATCATGCGATTGAAGATTCATCAATGTATAAAGGAGATTTTAAAAGAGCAGGAGTCAGTAGAAATCAGAAGCTATGATTGTGCGGAAGATTTTTTAGAGGAGGTCCAGAAAAAGACACGTTTTGATATTCTGTTTTCAGATATTCAGATGCTGGAAATGAATGGATTAGAGTTGGGAAAAAGATTACAAAAAGATGTGCCGAATCTTTATATCATTTATATTACTGCGTATATGGAATATGCGGTGGAAAGCTATAAGATTAGTGCGTATCAATATATAATTAAAAGAAGATATGGAGATACGCTTGCCACAGATTACACGTAAATTATTAAATCAAATACAACATGAGTATGCACAATTCCGCATTGTAGGAACAAATGGGATACAAAAGAAAATATATTTTAGAGACATTATATATGTGTATAAAGGGAAAGAAACAAAATATGTGTATTATGTGACAACAGAAGGAGAATATAAGGAGCGTATTTCTTTAAATCAGGTTGGGGAGCTTTTAGAAGAAAATGGGTTTCTAAAGATAGAACGTGCGTACCTAGTGAATGCTAAACATATTTTGAAATTGGAAGGAAATAAATTATTCTTAAGTGACCAGAGCCAACTTTCCATTAGTCGTTATCGGTTAAAAGAGGTGAAATTAGATATTGCGAAATATTGGGGAGGTAGATAGATGCTACAAGCATTTACAGGAAAAGTGTTAGTTTTGTTTTTGTCCTTGTGGGAAGTATGGATGTACTATCAGTTTTTATATGCTACATGTATTGAAAAGACCCAGCTATTAAAGTGGCAACGAGTGGTGATACAAATGAGCATTTGGAGTATAGGAATATTATTTACAACCAATTCGGAATCTAATATTTTTTTCACATTGTTTATGTTTCTTTTTGGTCATTATTTGTTTCATACTGATTCTTTGGATAATAGAAAAGAAAAGATTTTATTTTTTTTTGCAAAGTATAACAATTCATTTATTTCTCTAGTGTTGCATTGTTAGATTTTTTCTTTTGCTTTTTTAGGAATGTGCATGATAGAAGATTTGTTTGCTGAAAATATTTATTTTTCAGGATATCAGATGGAGAAAATAGTAATCTATTTTTGCAGTAGAAGTTGTGTTGCGTGTATTTTAAATGGTATTAAAAAATATGGAGTAGAAAAAAGTATTGACAGATTTAAATATATTTTTTTACTGATGGGGATATCTTTTTCTATTTTGGTGAGAGTCTATCAAGTGATTATTTCAGATATGGCGATGGGAAGACGAGAATTGCAAGGAAGCAAATCGCTAGTTTCTATGTCAGTGGTAATTGCGATACTTATTTTTGTGATGATCTTATGGGTGAAAAATAGAATTCTTCAAGAGGAAAACAATACTCTTGTGATGGAGGAACAATTACAGCATCAAAAATATTGTGAAATGATAGAGGTTATGGAACAAAATCAAGAATTAATTCATGATACAAAACATCATTTTCTGATTGTTCAGGAATATCTTAAAAATGAGGAATATGAGAATCTGCAGAAGTATGTAAAGCAAATAAGTGACGAATTCCAAAGAACAGTACCTAAGGTCTATACAGGAATTAAAATCTTAGACTTTATCTTGGAACAAAAAAGAGTGGTGGCACAAAAATCAGGTATTCGATATGAAATAGATACCATGTTATTGACCGGAATTCCAACAACAGAGCAGGAGACGTGTGCCTATTTGGAAATTTATTAGACAATGCAATAGAAGCCTGTTGTTTGGTAAAAACGGAAGAAAAATGGATTAAGATTCAAATCCAACAAATCAATCAGTTACTTTCAATAGAGTTGCTTAACACGTTTGAAATACCTTGCATAAGAAAACAAGGTGTTTTTGAAACGATAAAAGAAGAAAGGAGCGTCCATGGATATGGGATAAAAAGTATGCGGAGAATAGTAGATAAATATCAGGGGATTATTACATATGAGGAAAAAGAAAAAATATTTACTACTAAAATAACATTTTTTAATGTGTAATTGTAAGTATCGAATTTCAAAGGAGAATGGGAAATGACAGATAGTAGAGTGTTAGAAATGTATGCGGGAAATTTATTGGAAGAAATGCAGGAGATCGAAAAAATTATACCAGGAGATCGAGAGAATGAAATAGTATCTTCACACACCGTAGGATGCGGTGTATTTTTAACAATTTATTGTTGTTAAGATATAGAAAAAATTTTTATGAGCAGAGTGTGGTGAAAAAGCATTCTGCTCATTTTATATGTACGTTTATAGATTGGTGGAGGAAGAGAAGTTTGAATTTAAAAAAATTGTATTATTTGTCAGAACGGATATATGAACCAATTAAATGTGGAGAAGAATCGGCAGAGGCAAGAAAGGAATATTGGAGAAATCTGTTGGGAGAAACAATGTTCAATCAGATGTATAGAGAGAACATACAATTTTATGGATATGTGAATGGAAAAGAGTATGCAGTTAGAAATAATGTGAAATCGAAGAAACACTTTATAGAATTCTATAATAATATTATTTGCCTGGAACAGAACTTACAAATAGAAAAGAAATTAGATAAAAGTATTGAGTTCTCACGATTTATGGTCCTTTTTTACAATATGGAAAAGAGTTATTTGTTAAAAAAATAGGAAAAAATTCTGATGCGATTTCAGAGTACGTATACGAGTGCTTTCAGACGTATTTGATAAATATATTGCAAGAAGTGTGTATTAGAACATTAATTGCAGAAATGCATCTGTATAAACAGCATAAAAAACTTCATGGACAAGATGAAAGAGAGGAATATGAGTTCTTTCATTCAGAGATAGTTGGAACCAGTGGTTTCAAAAAAGAACTGTTTGAAAAATACCCAATTTTATGGAGATGTATTGAAGAAAAAATTTATCAAGCTGTTGGATATTATTCTGAAATAGTAGAAAATTTTGTAGATAACAAGAGTGAGATTCAGAATGAATTATGCAAAGGGAATTCTGTGAAAAGGATTACGAATATAAAATCGGGGATTGTCTGATGTGCATAATCAAGGAAAAAGTGTGGTAGTGATTACGTTGGATGATTCTTTGGATTTATTATATAAGCCAAGAAGTATGGAAAATGAACTGGGATTTTTGAATTTGTTAGAATGGATATCTGATAAGGTGGGATTAGATTGTTATAAATATCCTATCCTATCTTACGATAATCATAGCTGGTGCAGTATAGTCAAACACGATAGCTGCGATACGGAAGAACAAGTAAAAAGATATTATCAGCGTTTCGGGATACAACTTGTTTTAGTATATTGTTTGGGAACAAGAGATCTGCATTTTGAAAATGTGATTGCATCAGGGGAATATCCGGTGTTGGTCGATTTGGAAGCTCTGACTTATGGAAAAAGGGAACATAACACAGATGGAATAAAAGATGCTATCAATCAGCATTTGGCAGATTCGGTATTATGTTCGGGGCTTCTTCCTTATGCCTGGCAAAATTTGAACATCGATAGTAGTGGGATTTCAGGAAAAGGTGGGCAGAAATATGGCTTTAAAGTTCCGGTAATTGTTAATAGAAGAACAGCAAATATGAGAATCGAATATCGATATCCTGAGACGAAGGCGGTTCAAAATTTAGTAAAAGTAAAAGAAAAGGATTGTAATCCGGTTCAACATGTACAGGATCTATTGGATGGATTTAAAAAAGCGTATGTAAAAATTTTGGAAAATAAGAAAGAATTATTACAAAGGTCACTTTTTCTGCAGAACTTAAATAGTCGATATGTGACAATGAATACGCAGCAATATAGTATGCTGCTGTCTGCCTCTTATCATCCAAGTGTGATGAGAGACGGGGCGGAAAGAGAAACGTTATTCTATTCATTATGGAAGGGGCGAAATGAAACGGAACAGGAGGTTGTGGACAGCGAGATTCAAGATTTATTAAATGGAAATATTCCTTATTTTTCCTGTTCAGTGTGTGGGAAATATTTGATACATGATGGAAAAGAAATTGATAATAAGCATTTTTCCAAGACAGCATGGGAAGTATTCATCGAGAAAATCAAAAAAATGAGTGTTTCAGATATGAACGTACAAAAAGAATATATTCGAATGTCAATTGAACTTTTCTCCGGAAATCGATGTAATTATGAAAATCATGTCTATTCTATGGATGATAAAAAGTGGAAGGAAAGAAGAAATCAACTTGAGAAGGTTACAATAGAACAATTAGAAAGTAGGATATTACGACATGCAATATGGAATCGCGAGAAAACACAGGTAAATTGGTTAACGACTCAATTATCGGATCAAAATGGTGCGAGTTGGAGACTTTTGCCAATGAATCATTATTTGTATAGTGGTCTTGCAGGCATGTTACTTTTATTCTATGAGCTAAAAACAGCGAAGAGACCACAGGCAACGAAAGTGTATGATACATTAAAAAGTGAAATGTTCATATATACTGAAAATGGGATACGTTCCTTAAAAAATTTGGATTCAGTAAGACTGGACTTTATGAGGGAGAGGGATCTATAGTTTATGCGTATTTGTGTTTGTATAAAAGAAGCAATGAACAGATTTATTTGCGATATGCTGAAAACATTCCGAAATTGTTAGAAAATTACTGAAGCAAGATCAGAGATATGATCTGTTATCAGGAAATGCAGGAGCAGTGTGGAGTTTTTTTATTGCTTTATGGCAGTACGGGAAATGCGAGGTTTTTGCAAGCCGGAGAAGAAGCAATTCAAATCTTATTGAAATCAGTGGAGGTGCAAGAACAGGGGATTGGATGGAGAATACAAGAAGAAATTCCGCCAATGTCCGGCTTAGCTCATGGGAATAGTGGGATTTTAATTCCGATTCTTGCATTGAGTAAGTATACAGGACGAACTATGTATGAAGAAATTGCAGATAAGATCTGGGACTATGAAAATTCGTTGTATGATCCGACAATAAATAATTGGAAAGACACCAGAGAACAGGGGAAAGTAGTATCTTCTAATCCTATTGGATCAGTAGCATGGTGCCATGGAGCGGCTGGAATTTTGTATTCTAGAATTCTGTGTTATGAGTTTGTAGAGGATAAAAAATGGAAAAATAGATTGGAACTGGATATCAAAGAGCTTATAAAAAATTGAAGGAGTATTGGAAAAGAGATAGTGATTGTCTGTGCCATGGTAATTGTGGCAATTTTTGGATTTTGGAAATCACGCAGGAGAAAATGAAAGAATATGGGATACCCGTTAAAAGAGATCGGGATGTTGAATTACCGAAAGATGAGTTGGAAGAACAAATTGTTCATTTATTACCGCAAGAACAAATAAATTTTGGATTTATGAACGGGTATGGAGGGATACTTTATAAGTGTTTACAGGATATCCATGCTACTGAGAGTCATATAGAATTAATTTGATTTCTTATTGTGCAGCGGTAAAAAGTGTAAATATAAGGGATGAGTTGATATTTAAGGACAGAAATAGATATATCAAGGTCTATATGTTGAACAAAAATAAAAATCAAGTAAAATGAAACAAAAATAAGGAATAATTCTGGCATAGAAATTATGAGTTATTGTTGATAATTGGAGTGTTAGAAATTCTTTAGAAAAAGTAGTAAATAAAATTTGTAGTAAAGGAGGAAATGATTATGAAGAAAGGAATAGCTCTTATTTTAGGCTTAACGATTTGGGTTTCGGGAACAGAATAGAAATTTGATTCTACTGATCAATATAGAATGAATATTTGGTCACCTAAAATAGATTTACCATTTGAGGTCTAAATAGTGCGTATAGTGGACTGAATCTTGAACAATAAAAAAGAAAGTACTAAAGTGAAAGTAGTTGGAAGTGAAGAATAAGATTTAAGAAATATTATAGAAAGAGGGGGGGAAGATGGTGCTAGAATAAGAAAAAACAAATTTAAGAGTGCGAATAGAAGGAAGGAAGTATAGTACAAAAAGATAATTTAAAATTGGAAAAAGAAAATTATCAAGTGGTGTTTTGATAGGTTTGATGCTTCTAGGGATGTTGTCAGGAACAGTAATGGCAGGTAATACAACAGATACATTTTATTCTTATGAAGCGTCAGGTGGAGTGTGGGGACAGACAGAAGTTCGGGCAAAGCAAGATGCCACATCTGTATATGTATTTCATAAAGGAAATTATCCGGCATATTTTGGCGTGTATAGTGGTTCCACAAATTATACTGTTGGTTCTCCATTTGCTTATGCCCCAATGGGAGTAGCAACCTATATTCCTAATATGGTTAAAGAAAATAATTTGAATGAATGTTATTTGGTAATACAGCCAGCGAATACGGCACCAGCTACTTTGTATGGATATTGGAGTCCGGATAGTATTTAAGGTAAAAACTGTCCCTATATTTAGGGGCAGTTTTTGGTTAGGAGGAAGGAAACGGATGAAAAAGCTAATGATTTCGGTCATAACGATTTTATTCACCGGAATTTTAATTGTAGTTTGTATGCGGTATTTTCGAGGTGGTACAGTTACAAATCAAGAGATTCTGACAGATGAAGAAATTCATGGAACGGTGGGGATGGATACTTCTATTAAAAATCAGGATGGAGAACCAGACAAAGCCTCGAAAGAATTAGCAGAGTATTTGACTAAAAAGTTATATTATGAAGTGGATGCAGAAAATATTGTATCAACAGGAAAAGAAATTCGTAATGCTCCGTTTTCCTATAGGGTAGATTCATGGGAAGTCACAAAGACATGTCCTGGTGAAGGGCAGAAAATAGACAGAGAAGAAGTGCAGTGCGATGAGAATGGTACGATTACAAATGGATATTCTTATGTGGTCGCAAATTTAACGGTAGGAAATTTGAATGATATGGAAATAACACAACATATTTGGGGGTTCTTGCGGTTGAAAATCAGAGGTGCAGAAGATGTGTATGTCGGAGAAGTTGATCAGATTATCTATTCAGAAAATAATGTGATAAAAGAGAAAAATAAAAATACATATGAAGAAACTTTTGCTGCAAATGAGGAAAAACGAGTACGTTTGGTTTATGTTGTATCAGATGATTTGCTGCTCAATGCAAACTTATATCTATCCATCAATCCGAATGGAATGGCAGAAAAACCATTGGAAGAAGGGGAGGTGGAGACAAAACGATGGATTCTATTAAATTAGTGAAAAATATGAGTAGGAGGATGATGATGAAACAGATTTTAAAAATTGAGATATCCAGAGCTTTTCGAACAAAAGGGATGCTCTTTTCTCTGATCGGTGGGTGTGTTTTATCTGTTCTGCATATCATCCAATACCAGATTCCGGCACATCAGACACTTTTGCAAAGAGCGTTTGAAACCGCACCAATTGGACTCCTCCGAATGTGGCGGGCACATGGATAGCAGGAAATGGATATAATTTAGAGGGGTTTGCATATTTTTTAGTTGTACCGATTCTTGCAATGCTTCCTTATGGGGGTTCTTATTTTTCGGATCAGGAGCAGGGATTTCTGAAAAATATCTATATGAGAGTGAAAAGGAGAGACTATTTAAAGGCAAAATATATTGCAACTTTTTTATCCGGTGGGTTTGCAGTTACCGTACCGTTATTGATAAATGTGTTATGCTGTATGTGTCTGGTTCCTAATTTGTTGCCTTCTACGATTTTACCGCAAAATGGAATTTGTGCGGTACATGTTTGGAATGAGATATACTTTTCGCATCCGCTTCTTTATATTACGATTTTTCTGCTGATTGATTTCTGCTTTGGAGGGATTTTTGCCTGTGTGACGTTGGCGGCAAGTTTTCTGTCAGATTACAAAATGGTTGTTGCGATTTGTCCATTTTTTCTTCAGTTGCTTCTTCATGTAGTATGTACCTTACTAAATATATGGGAATATTCCAGTGTTTATGTGATGCAGGCAGGATATGGGATCAAACAGATATGGGTTCTGGCTGCATATCTGGCAATCGGATTTTTCGGTACATTTTTCATCTTTATGTATAAGGGGGAGCGGGCAGATGCTTTCTGAGCTAAAACGGGTGATCCGAAGGGTTCAAAATGGAGTGATAGAGCAAAAGCGATTGACCGGAATGGTTCTTGCATGGAATGCAGTATGCATTTGCTGGGGAATTTTAAGTTTTAACAAAACCTATCAATTTTATCATGTTTCTATCAGTACTGCAGATTTTTTAATTTTATTGCAAAATAGCTGGAACTTTGGGATCATGATACTTCCGCTTACTGTTTTTCTAGTGATGCGATGTAAACAGGACAGCTTAAATGTGCAGAGACTGCTGCGATATGGAAGCAGGAGTAAGATGCTGGGGATTCAATTTATGGAAAGCGCAATCTATGCGATATACCATGCCCTGGCAGTGGTTTTGATTGAAAGTATTGCGGCGTATTCCTTAACGGGAGTATGGATTAACTGGAATGAAATAGGAAGTTTATTTTATTCTCAAACAGGAGCTGTGGCAGATGCGGGCTTTTGGGTGTGGCAATTACAGTGGGCATGTCTGTATTTTTGAAATATATGATAGTGTTTGTTTTTGGATTATTATTTG
>ENA-OQLB01000699-OQLB01000699.1-human-gut-metagenome-genome-assembly--contig:-NODE-699-length-17581-cov-20.241205_pt1 | contig 17581 bp, 17 predicted proteins | sample MGYA00242656_ERZ504813 | MGnify/ENA primary metagenome ERZ504813 (study PRJEB26092, sample SAMD00036388) | human gut metagenome | host: Homo sapiens | study: EMG produced TPA metagenomics assembly of... | reverse complement strand
CCGAACACCAACGAGTGGATCGCTGGTTACGAGAAGCAGCGCGAGGAGTGGGAGTCTCAGTACGCCGCCGCTCACGAGCTGTGGGAGGAGCACAAGGAGTTCGTGGCCAAGGAGCTGGAGAACGCTGCCGAATCCGCAGCCGCCGACGGCCAGGGCCCGAAGGAAGAGAAGCCGGTCGAGGAGACCTCCAACTACTCTTCCGCTGCTCCGCTACCGGTACCCTCGCCGACTCCGATCAGCTCGCCGCCCTGCGCGACCAGCTGCTCGGCAAGTGAGTTTGCCGCGAAGCTAGCGCTTAGCGTGTAAAGAAACCCGGTCCGATTGGGCCGGGTTTCTTGTGTTTTTGGAGTTATCCGCCAATGACTCCCCTCAGTCTCGCTACGCGAGCCGGCTCCCCTCCTGAGGGAGCTGTCGGCGATAGCCGGCCGAGGGGAGCGCCAACTATCATGGGCACCATGATGCGAATAGGACTGACCGGCGGCATCGCCGCGGGCAAAAGTACGGTGGCGGCGCGACTCAAGCAACTCGGCGCGTTGCATATCGACTACGATGCGCTGGCGCATCAGATCGTCGAACCCGGGGGAGTGGCGCTGCCACAGATCGTCGCCGAGTTCGGTCCTGATGCATTGCTCGCCGATGGCACTATGAACCGGCCATGGATTGCCGATCATGTCTTCGGCGCGAACGCCGCGCCGGGCGCACGTGAACGGCTCGACGCCATCGAGCACCCATTGATCTATGCCGAGGCGGCGCGACTGGAGCATGAGCACCCCGAGGCAGCCATCATCATTCACGACATTCCACTGCTCGCCGAGGTCATTGACGATATTCCATTCGCCTTTGACCATATCGTCACGGTCGAAGCTCCCGTGTGCATGCGGCTCGACCGTATGGTCGAGGAACGCGGCATGAGCCTGGAACAGGCCGAGGCCCGCATCCGCCACCAATCCAGTGAGGAGGAGCGGCGGGCCATAGCCGATATCGTCATCGACTCCACCCATCCATTGCCCGAGATGCTGGCCCAAGTGGGTGAGATATACGCAGATGGTGCGCAGGTCGCTAAGATGAGGCCCTATGGGATTCAATATCGAGCGCGCGGACAAGCCTTTCGTCGTCAAATCGCCATATAAGCCATCCGGCGACCAGCCGCAGGCCATCGCCGAACTGGCCGAACGCATCGAAAACGGCGAGAATGATGTGGTTCTTATGGGTGCCACCGGTACCGGCAAAACCGCAACCACCGCCTGGCTGATCGAAAAGCTGCAGCGACCGACCCTGATTATCGAGCCCAACAAGACGCTCGCTGCGCAGCTATGCGCCGAATTCCGCGAACTCATGCCGGACAACGCCGTGAGCTACTTCGTGAGCTACTACGACTACTACCAGCCCGAGGCATACATCCCGCAGACCGACACCTATATAGAAAAGGACTCCAACATCAACGACGATGTGGAGCGCCTGCGCCACCAAGCCACCGCAAACCTGCTGACCCGCCGCGACTGCGTGGTTGTGGCCACCGTCTCCTGCATCTACGGCTTGGGCACGCCGGAAGAATACGCCGGTCGCATGCTCTTCCTCAAAGTCGGGCAGGAAATCAACCGCGACGACCTGCTGCGCCAATTCGTGGCCATGCAGTACAAGCGCAACGACATCGCCTTCACGCGCGGCACCTTCCGCGTGCGCGGCGATACGGTCGAAATCATCCCCGTCTACGAGGAACTGGCCGTGCGCATCGAATTCTTCGGCGACGAGATTGACCGCATCTCCACGCTGCACCCGCTGACCGGCGACGAGATCGACGAGGAAAACGAAGTCCACATCTTCCCGGCCTCCCATTATGTGGCCGGCCCCGAACGCATGGAACGGGCGCTCAAAACCATTCGCGAGGAACTCGACGAACGCCTGGCAGAACTGCGCAAACAAGGCAAGGAGCTGGAAGCGCAGCGCCTCAACATGCGCACCACCTACGATCTGGAAATGCTCACCCAAGTTGGCGTGTGCTCAGGCGTCGAAAACTATTCGCGCCACTTTGACGGCCGCGCCGCTGGCACCCCGCCGCACACGCTGCTCGACTTCTTCCCTGACGACTTCCTGCTGGTCATCGACGAATCACACGTCACTGTGCCGCAGATCGGTGCCATGTACGAGGGCGATGCCTCCCGCAAGCGCACGCTGGTCGAACACGGCTTCCGCCTGCCCTCCGCGATGGACAACCGACCACTCAAATGGCCGGAATTCCTGCAGCGCGTCGGCCAGACCGTGTACCTGTCCGCCACGCCAGGCGACTATGAGATGGGACTGTCCGATGGGGTGGTCGAACAGATTATCCGCCCAACCGGTCTGCTGGACCCGAAGATCGACGTACGCCCGGTCAAGGGGCAGATCGACGATCTGCTCGCCGAGATCAAGGCCCGTGTGGCCAAGAACGAGCGCGCGCTGGTCACCACTCTGACCAAGAAGATGGCCGAGGACTTGACCGACTATCTGCTGGAACGCGGCATCAAGGTCGAATACCTGCATTCCGATGTGGATACGTTGCGCCGCGTCGAACTGCTGCGCATGTTGCGCGAAGGCAAGATCGATGTGATTGTCGGTATCAACCTGCTGCGTGAGGGCCTCGATTTGCCGGAAGTATCGCTGGTGGCGATTCTTGACGCCGACAAGGAAGGATTCCTGCGCTCCTATCGTTCGCTCATCCAGACCATCGGCCGTGCGGCCCGAAACGTGTCCGGCACGGTGATCATGTACGCCGACGAGACCACCGAAGCCATGCGGCAAGCCATCGACGAGACTGACCGTCGCCGCGCCAAGCAGATCGCCTACAACCAGGAGCATGGCATCGATCCCAAGCCCCTGATCAAGAAGATCAGCGACGTCAACGACATGCTCGCCAAGGAGGATGTGGACACCCAGACCTTGCTTGAAGGTGGCTACCGCAACGCGGGCAAGGCCGGCAACACGCACCTGGGCGTGCCGGTACTCGATCCCAACGAGGCAGACAAACGCCACGAGGAGATCCTGAAGGCCGGCCTGCCCGCGCAGGACCTCGCCGACCTGATTCGCCAACTGAGCGAACAGATGCACACCGCCGCCGAACAACTCCAGTTCGAACTCGCGGCCCGTCTGCGCGACGAGATCCGAGACCTCAAAAAAGAACTCCGTCAAATGACGGAAGCCAACAAGTAACCAAATTCCCATACCCGAGGCGGGCAGTCAGGGGATGCGTTGTTCGACCGTAAAGACTTGGCCTGAGCGGCCCGGAGCGTGTCGAACAACACATCCCCTGACTGCCTGGCGATCAGCGCTACCGGAACGGCCCCCAAAACCGTCACATACATAAGTTAGTGTAGGGAATCATGGCAGAAACCCCACTCGCATTTGAAATCATCACCTTCGTGGTGCTCGCGTTGTTCTTTATCGTCGACCTGTTCGTCATCGGACGCCGACCGCATGTGCCCTCCACCAAGGAATGCGTGCAGCATATCGCCTTCTTCGTGGTTATGGCGCTGATCTTCGGCGGATGCATCTGGTTCTTCGCCGGCTCCAAGCCCGCCATCGAGTTCTATTCCGGCTGGCTCACCGAATACTCGTTGTCCATCGACAACCTATTCGTGTTCGTCATTATCATGTCGAACTTCGCGGTGCCCAAGCAGATTCAGAAGTATGTGCTGTCCATCGGCATCACCATTGCTTTGATTTTCCGTGGCATTTTCATTCTGATCGGCGCGGCCCTGATCTCCCGCTTCACGTGGGTGTTCTTCCTGTTCGGTGCCTTCCTGATCTACACCGCCGTCAAACTGGTGCTCGGCGGCGATGAAGATGAGGAATATCACGAGAACGGCATCATCCGTAATCTGCGCAAGATCATCAAGATTACCGACGACTACGACGGCGAGAAGCTGCGCACCACCAAGAACGGCGTGCGTTACTGGACCCCGATGCTCATCGTGTTCCTGACCATCGGCACCACCGACGTCATGTTCGCTTTCGACTCGATTCCCGCGATCTTCGGCCTGACCAAGGATCCGTTCCTGGTGTTCACCTCCAACGTGTTCGCACTGCTCGGCCTGCAGCAGCTGTACTTCCTGCTGGGTGCTCTGCTCGACAAGCTCGTCTACCTGCCTGCCGGCCTGTCCGTGGTGCTGGGCTTCATCGGCGTCAAGCTCATCATGGAGCCCTGCACGGCAATACCTTGCCGTTCATCAACGGCGGCGAAGGCGTCCATTGGGTGCCGGAGGTGCCCACATGGCTGTCGCTGGCTGTGATTGTGCTCGCAATTGGCGGCGCATCCGTGGCTTCCGTGATCAAGATGAAGAGCATGGAAAGCGCTGAAAAGGCCTGAAATCGTTAGAGAATACAACCCTTAAACCCAGTCAACACAACAATGTGAGCGCTCACAACACACCGTGAAGAAAACTTGTCATGAGTCGGCTCGCGCTAGTAGACTGGGTTTCGGCAAATGGGGCAATCGAGCTCGAACCAAATTGAACAAGAATAGGCAGGCATTCATGCGTAAAGCAAGATCGTAGACACCATCGGTCCTTCCACCGAGGATTACGACAACCTCCTGAAGCTCGTTGAAGCTGGTATGGACGTTGCTCGTCTGAACCGCTCCCACGGCACCCCCGAGGATCACCTCAAGGTCTACAACAACGTGCGCAAGGCCAGCGAAGCCACTGGTCGCAACGTTGCCGCGCTCGTTGATTTGCAGGGCCCGAAGATTCGCTGCGGTTGGTTCAAGAAGAACGCCGATGGCGAAGACAAGGTTCAGCTGCAGCTCGGCCAGGAATTCGTCATCACCACTGATGACGTCGAGGGCGACGAGCACATCACCTCCACCACCTTCAAGGGCCTGCCGGGCGATTGCCACCCGGGCGACCCGATCCTGATCGATGACGGCAAGGTCCGTCTTGAGGTCACCAAGGTCGAGGGCAACAACGTGTACACCAAGGTCGTCGTGGCCGGTCCTGTGTCCTCCCACAAGGGCATCAACCTGCCGGGCGTCGCCGTCTCCCTGCCGGCTCTGACCGAGAAGGATGAGGCCGACCTGCGTTGGGCCATCCGCACTGGTGCCGACATCATCGCCATGTCCTTCGTGCGTTTCGCCACCGACATCGACCGCGCCCACGAGATCATGGACGAGGAAGGCCGTCGCATCCCGATCATTGCCAAGATCGAGAAGCCGCAGGCTCTGGAGAACCTCGAAGAGATCGTCAAGACCTTCGACGGCGTCATGGCCGCCCGTGGCGACATGGCCGTTGAGTGCCCGCTGGAAGAGGTCCCGCTGGCCACTAAGCGCATCATCGAGCTGGCTCGCCAGTACGCCAAGCCGGTCATCGTGGCTACCGAAGTCCTCGGCTCCATGGTGAACTCCCCGGTTCCGACTCGTGCAGAGGCTTCCGACTGCGCCAACGCCATCCTCGACGGCTCCGACGCCACCATGACCTCCAACGAGACCGCCGTTGGTAAGTACCCGGATGTGACCGTGGCCACCATGGCCCGTATCTCCGGCTACGCCACCGACCACGGCTTCGACCGTATCCCGGAGCTCAAGAACCTTGACATGTCCTCCACCGGCGCTGTCTCCTCCGCCGCTGTGGACCTGGCCGACAAGCTCAACGCCAAGGCCATCGTTGCTTACACCCAGACCGGTGCCACCGTGCACCGCGTCTCCCGTGAGCGTCCGGCCGCCCCGATCTACGGCCTGACCAGCAACGAGCACACCTACCACTGGCTGGCTCTGTCCTGGGGCACCGAAGCTTCCTGCTCAAGGAGGACTACCACGACAAGTCCCGCAAGGATCTCATGGTCTACACGGACAAGGTCTCAAGGATGCTGGCAAGGTTGCTGACGGCGACAAGATCGTCATCCTGAGCTCTGCTCAGGGCGATCACCAGCCGGGCCGCACTGACTCCATCTACGTGCACACCGTTGGCGCTTGCGACTGATTTCAGGCTTCTGGTAGCTGCTGACAGCTAGCATATAGCACACGAAAGCCCCATCCAAAGTGGATGGGGGCTTTCGTTATCTGTTATGTTGCGATTGTGTGGTGATTGCAATGGCCCACAGTCACCGCGGTGATCGAGCGTGGCGATCAGTCGTTGAGATGATCGAGCGTGCCGCTCTTCAGGCGCAAAATGGCGACCATGGTCTTGGCATCCACAATCGTGCCATTGACCACCATCTCATAGGCATCGTCCACCGACACCATACGCACGTCGGAACGCGGAGTCTCCGGGCCGATTTCCTGACGGGAAGCCGGGGTTAGACCGGTGGCGAAGAAGATTGCGGTGTGCTGGGTGGAATAGCTCGGCGTGTTCATAAAACGGGTGAACTGCGTAAGCTTGGTGGCGTCGAAACCGGCCTCTTCGGCCAGCTTGCGCTTAGCTACATCGGTCGGGCGTTCGGACGGGTTGTTGGCGTGACCGGCCGGAATCTCCAACGTCCAACGATGGTTGGCGATGCGATACTGCTCGACCAGCGGAATCATGCCATCATCGGTGACGGCCAGCACAGCCACAGTGTCGCCATTGTTCTCCTGAACAAAGTAGCGTTCAAACGAACCGATTTGATTCGACTCATAGGAGACGTGATCGACATTGAAATAATGCGTCTCCACAATCTGTCTACGGGAAATCTCCTTGACCGGAGAGGGGCGCCAGGGATCGAACTGACGGTAAGTTTCGTTGCTCATAAGCCTCCTAACAAAAGCGATACATCGAAACTACAGCCCATTGTAAGCGGTGAAACCACGCAGGAGAACGGGCAACACACGGGTGCGCCGTCCGCGATATCGACGTGTTTCGCCTGTTTCACCGGGGGGAATGGAGGATTGGCGCGTGTCTTGTGTCGCAAGAGTCGAATTGGTATGCTACTCTCTTCAGAGTGCTTTGGCACGCCCTCGTATCCCAATTGGTAGAGGAAGCAGCCTCAAAATCTGCGCAGTGTGGGTTCGAGTCCCACCGAGGGCACTTTAGTTAGGAGTTCGCTGAAATTATTGTGAACCCCATTGTTGGGTAATTCAAGAAAGAGGTTGACATGGCTGCAAGGAAGAAGTCCGAAGAACCGAGTGTCAACATCGATGAGGTGCTGACCGACGAAGAGCTCAAGGCCGTGGCCAATGAAAGCGAACCTGCTGAGCGCAAGGCCAAGCCCGAGGACGGTCCGCGTACCGTTGTCGTGGCCGAGGACGAAGCCGTGAACCGCATGGATCTGGTCGCCATGCTGGAAGACAACGGTTATGAGGTCGTTGGTCAGGCCGCCAACGGCGAGGAAGCCGTGGAACTGACCCGCAAGTACCGCCCTGATGTGGTGTGCATGGATGTCAAGATGCCGCGTATGGACGGCATCACCGCTGCCGGCATTATCTGCGATGAAAACATCGCCCCCGTCGTCATGCTCACCGCATTCTCCCAGACCGATCTGGTGAAGAAGGCCACCGGCGCTGGCGCATGGCATACGTCACCAAGCCGTACGAGGAATCCAAGCTGCTGCCGACCCTCGAGGTGGCCATGGGCCGTTTCGCCGAGATCAACGATTTGCTGGACAGCGTGGAGCGCAGCGAACGTAAGCTCAAGGAAACCACCGATCAGCTCAAGGAAACCGAAGAGAAGCTCAAGAAGGCCGAAGACACGCTTGAGGAGCGCAAGCTCGTCGACCGCGCCAAGGGTCTGCTGATGGACAAGGCGGACTTCTCCGAGCAGGGTGCCTTCCGTTGGATTCAGAAGACCTCCATGGACCAGCGCATCCCCAAGAAGCGCCTGGCTCAGGCCATCATCGCCAAGTACGGCGATCCGAAGCCTTCTGATTCGGGCGAACGCTGATTATCGGCGTCGCCGTACTGAGTCGTAAAGCAACACAAACACACTATGGGAGAGGCCAGCGTGACCGTACCCACCAATGAAACATTGCTGGTGGTGGACGGCCACTCGCTGGCCTTCCGTGCATTTTTCGCCCTGCCGGTCGACAACTTCAGCACCTCCAGCGGCCAGGCCACCAACGCCGTCTGGGGTTTTGCCACCATGCTCGCGCAGGTGATCGATGCGGAGAAGCCCGACCATCTGGGCGTCGCCTTCGATGTGAAGGGCGGCACATTCCGCAATGAGATGCTTCCGCAATACAAAGGCACCCGTGAGGCGGCTCCCGAAGAGCTGCTCACCCAGCTGCCATTGATTCAACGCATGCTCACGGCCCTCGGCGTCACCTACATCGAGAAGCCGGGATTCGAAGGCGACGACGTGATCGCCACCCTCGCCACCATGGGAGACAAGGCCGGTTACCACACACTGGTATTGTCCGGTGACCGAGACGCTTTCCAGCTGGTGGATGACAACGTCACCGTGTTGTACCCGGGCCATCACTTCAAAGACCTGAAGCATATGACGCCGCAGTCCATCATCGACAAATACAAAGTCACTCCCGCACAATATCCGGATCTGGCGGCACTCCGAGGCGAAACCGCCGACAATATTCCCGGTGTGCCCGGCGTAGGCGACGGCTTTGCGGCCAAGTGGATCAACCAATTCGGTTCCCTCGACGGCATTTGCGAGCACGCCGATGAAATCGGCGGCAAAAAAGGCGAATCACTGCGGGCCAATATCGACCAGGTCAAACTCAATCGCAAAGTCAACGCACTGGTACGAGACGTCGATCTAGGCGTCGATATCGAGGATCTGACATTCGGCACCGTGGACGTGGCACAGATCGACGCCCTGTTCAAGGAGCTTGAATTCGGACCTCGCACCAAGAGTCGTGTACTGAAAACCTTCAATACCGGGGCCAAGGCATCCAACACATCCGGAGCTGGCGAGTCTACGAATAATGAGCAGAACGAGCAGGATAGCAGCCTCGATCTGAACCTGCCGGAACCCACGAGCATCACTGCTCCGGAGCAGTTCGACGAATGGGTCAAGGCCCATCGCGTCGAAGTCAAGGTTCCCGGTGAAATCGCCGATTTCACGGTTTCCGACTATGGCGATGGCTCGCAGCGGCATGCCATCTGCGGCGACGCGGTCGGCCATGCTTGGACCGTGGCCGCATGGGGCGACGAAAGGCCGGGGCGTGCCACGCACAAGCCATTGCCGTGGCCACGGCAACATCAGCGGCCATAGTGCCCCTTCCAATCACCGATACCCTGCGAGCACAGCTTGCGCGGTTCCTGAAAAGCGAACACTCCCGCACCATCGTGCATGGGTATAAAGAATTGCTGCATCTTTTGGGCGCGGTCGATCTTGACATGGACCTGCCGATGTTCGACACCAAGCTTGCCGGGTATCTGGCCCAACCGGATTTCCATGCCGATAGCCTCAAGCAGGCGGCCGAGCACTTCCTCGACATCCACTTCACCGAAACCGAACAGCCTTCGCAAGGCACGTTGGACTTCGACGACGATCAGGTCGAAGAAGATCCGAACGAACATCGTCTGCGTGATTTGGCCATTATCCGCAGCCTCGCCGTCACGCTCGGGCCGATTATCGACGAGCGTGAACAATGCTGGCTGATGCGCGCGATTGAACTTCCTGTTTCCCGCGTGCTGCACGGCATGGAGCACACAGGAGCCAAAGTCGATAGCGTTCGACTCGTCTCCATGCGTGACCAGTTTGCCGCCGAGGCTCGCCAAGCGCAGGAAATGGCTTGGGAGTATGCCGGCACCGAAATCAACCTGCAAAGCCCCAAGCAGCTGCAGAAGGTGCTGTTCGAAGATATGGGTTTGAAACCCACCAAACGCACCAAGTCCGGCTCATACACCACGAATGCGGCCGCATTGCAGGATCTGTATGTCAAATCAGTGGACAATGAGCGGGCCAACGGTTTCCTCGGAGCGTTGCTGCGCCATCGCGAGATCAACAAGCTCAAGCAGATCGTCCAAACGCTGATCGATGCCACCAACACATCAGATGAGCGCATCCACACCACTTTCGAGCAAACCGTTGCCGCCACCGGCCGATTGAGCTCCGTGGATCCGAACCTGCAGAACATCCCCAATCGGAACGCCGCCGGCCGTGAGATTCGTGGCGTGTTCGTGCCGGGGGAGGGGTACGAGGCCCTGATGAGCTGCGATTACTCACAGGTCGAGCTGCGCATTATGGCTGATCTGTCCGATGATGAGGCGCTGATCGAAGCGTTCCGCTCCGGAGCCGACTTCCACAAATACGTGGCCTCGATGGTCTACAAGCTGCCGGTCGACCAGATCACCGGCGACCAGCGCAGCCACGTAAAAGCCATGAGCTACGGATTGGCCTATGGTCTGAGCACGTATGGTCTTGCCCAGCAACTCAAGATCGCGCCACGTGAAGCGGAAGCGTTGAAAAACCGGTATTTCGATACCTTTGGCAAGGTGCACGATTACCTTGAATCGCTGGTGGCCAATGCCCGAGAGAAGGGGTATACGGAAACCATTTTCGGACGACGTCGCTACTTCCCGGCCCTGCATTCGACCAATCGTGTTGCGCGTGAGGCCGCTGAACGTGCGGCACTCAACGCACCGATTCAGGGATCCGCCGCCGACATCATGAAGATTGCGATGATTCGCGCCGAGCAGACCTTGGCCGAGGCTCACGTCAAGAGCCGTATCATTCTGCAGATTCACGATGAACTGGTAGTGGAAATCGCGCCGGGAGAAGGCGACCAGGTCACCGAACTGGTGCGCAACGCCATGGAACACGCCGTCGACCTTGCCGTGCCGCTGGACGTATCGTGCGGCATCGGTTCCGACTGGCAACTCGCTGCACACTGACAATTTCTAGCTCCCCTCGGGTGAGGGGGCTGAGCCGTTGAGCAAACAGTCCAGTGGATTGTTTGTAGGCGAAGGCGAGCCGATAGTCGAGCAATGAAGAGCACGAGCATGGCTTGTCCGCAATTGCAGAATGAGTCCCTTGCAGCAATAGCCCACTACAATGGGACATATGCCGAATCTCAAGCAAGTCATCGACGTTCTCGAGACCCTGTACCCATTGCGCTACGCCGAGGAATGGGATGAGCCGGGCCTCATTGTCGGCGATCTGAGTCACGACGTGCACCGCATCGTGTTCGCCGCCGACCCGACCTCCGCCATCATTGACAAGGCTATCGCTACTGGCGCGGACCTGCTCATCACCCATCACCCGTTGTTCTTCCGTTCCGTACACGAGACGAGCGGACTCGGTTTCCGGGGCGACATCGTCCGCAGACTCTACCAGCACGGCTGCGGGCTGTGGGTAGGGCACACTAATGCCGACGCTGCGTATCGCGGCGTGGGACAGGCGGCGGCCGACTACTTCGGACTCATCGACCAGAAACCACTCGTGCCGATTGACGATGCAAACGCCTCTCATCCGGTCGGCTTGGGGCGTGTGGGTCGTTTGCCGAAGCCTGTTGCCCTGAAGGATTTCGCTCAGCGAGTATTCGACGAAGTGTCCGATCATGGCATGACCAGCGCGCTCGGCATCCAGGTATGCGGCGATTCGGACACTTTTGTTCAGTATGTGGCCATTCTGCCTGGCTCTGGGGACTCCCTGTTCAACGAGGTACGTGCCACCGGTGCGGACGTGTACGTAACCAGCGATTTGCGTCACCACCCGGTGACCGACGCCATCGAACAAGCCCGGTATGAAGCCCGTATGAGGTCCCAAGGCATCATGCTCGGCCATGGAATGGCGGGGGAGAGCCATGTGCGTCCCTGCTTCATCAACACCCCTCATGCCGCCATCGAATCCATGTGGTTCAACTACGCGATCGATGACGTGCCAGCCGCCATCGAACAAGCGACCGGAGCAAGGCCTGAAGTCGAGTGGTTCCACGACACGACCGATCCATGGAGCTGTCCATTACCGCGCATCGAGATTAAGACGCTATAGTAACGTGGCAAAAACGTTTTTTTCCGAGGAGATGACATGTTTGGCGGAAGCAAGCAGGAACAACTGGAGCATCGGCTCGACCATAAGCTGAACGCCTCCTCGGACGGCATCGACATGGACGTGCCCGCCAAAGTGATCAGTAGCGAAACCGTTTATACCGGGCGTATCTTCCATGTGGACGACATGCGCATCGCTCTGACCGACAAGCAGGGCAAGGAACACGAGATCGGCCGCCAGGTGCTGCGTCACGCCCCCTGTGTGGTCATGCTCGTGCACGACATGTCCACCGACCGCTACCTCATCGAACGCGAATACCGCGCCGGATCGGACATGTTCGCCTACGGGCTTCCCGCCGGACTGATGGACGAGGGCGAGGACATCATGGACGCGGCCCTGAGGGAACTGGCCGAGGAAACCGGCGTGGTGCCGGACCGTGACACCATGGGCGTTGACTTCGTAGGTGATTTCTACTCGTCCGAAGGCATGACCGACGAACTGGCCCACATCATGGTGTTGCATTTGGGCCCGTTCAGGCGGGAGCAGCGCCATTTCGATGCGGACGAGCATGTGGAATCCGCGTGGATTCCGTGGAGCGACCTTGCCGCCACGCGCATCACCTCATCCAATTCGATGATCGCCATCCAGCATGAGGCGTTACGCAGACTCATCGCCAGGAACTCCGACAAAGATAAGCCGTCGCTGTTCTCCTGACGTTCAACTCCCCGGCACATCACTGACACAAAAAAAGTGGGATACTGAAAACTATGCAGATCAGACCTGGATCAATGTATCCGCTGGGCGCCAGCTATGACGGCGCCGGTGTGAACTTCGCGCTGTACTCACAGGTTGCGCAGAAAGTCGAACTATGCCTGTTCGACGAGCACGATGTGGAAACACGCATCGAAATGACCGAACGGAACTCGTACGTATGGCATAACTACATTCCCAGCCTCCATCCTGGCCAGCGTTACGGCTACCGCGTCTACGGTCCCTATGACCCGGTGCACGGCCTCAGATGCAACCCCAACAAACTGCTGCTTGACCCGTATGCCAAGGCCATTGAAGGTAATATCGACGGCGACGAAAGCCTGTTCTCATACTGGTTCAAGAGCCCGGACGACAACTCGGCGATGAACGACCTTGACTCGGCCGCCCACACCATGAAGTCGGCCGTCATCAACCCTACTTCGATTGGGGCAACGACCAGCATCCGTACATCTCGTACCACGATTCGGTGATCTACGAGCGCACGTGCGCGGCATGACCAACCTCAACATGGACGTGCCGCCGGACATCCGCGGCACCTACGCCGGCCTGGCCTATCCGAGCGTCATCGAATACCTGAAGAAGCTCGGCATCACCGCCATCGAACTCATGCCGATCCACCAGTTCGTCAACGACTCCTTCCTGCAGGAGAAGGGCCTGTCGAACTACTGGGGCTACAACACCATCGGCTTCTTCGCGCCGCACAACGCCTACTCCTCCTCCGGGGAACGCGGCGAGCAGGTCAACGAATTCAAGTCCATGGTCAAGGCCTACCATCGCGCCGGCATGGAAGTCATCCTCGACGTGGTGTACAACCACACCGCCGAAGGCAACCATATGGGCCCCACCCTGAGCTTCAAGGGCATCGACAACGCCTCCTACTACCGACTGGTGGAAGGCGACCAGCAGCACTACTTCGACACCACCGGCACTGGCAACTCGCTGCTCATGCGCTCGCCGCACGCGCTGCAGTTGATTACCGATTCGCTGCGCTACTGGGTTACTGAAATGCACGTCGACGGCTTCCGCTTCGATCTGGCCGCCACGCTGGCACGCCAGTTCCAGGAGGTCGACAAGCTGTCCGCGTTCTTCGACATCGTGGAGCAGGACCCGATCATCTCGCGCGTCAAGCTCATCGCCGAACCGTGGGATCTGGGCTCCGGCGGCTATCAGGTGGGCGGCTTCCCGTCCAGCTGGTCCGAATGGAATGGCCGCTACCGCGACACCGTGCGCGACTTCTGGCGCTCGCAGCCTCCACGTTGCCCGAATTCGCCTCGCGCTTGATGGGCAGCTCCGACCTGTATCAGGTCAACGGCCGCCGACCGGTGCGTCCGTGAACTTCATCACCGCGCATGATGGTTTCACAATGAACGACCTGGTCAGCTACAACGAAAAGCACAACGAAGCCAATGGCGAGGGCAATCGCGACGGCGAGAGCAACAATCGCTCTTGGAATTGCGGCGTTGAAGGCCCGACCAATATTCCGGACGTCAACGACTTGCGTCAGCGTCAGATGCGCAACATGTTCGCCACGTTGCTGTTCAGCCAGGGTATCCCGATGATTTGCGGTGGCGACGAAGTGGCCCGCACCCAGCAGGGCAACAACAACGCCTACTGTCAGGACAACGAGATCTCCTGGACCAACTGGCATCTTGACAAAGGACGCAAGGAACTGCTCGCCTTCGTTTCCAAACTCATTCATCTGCGTTTGGATCATCCGGTGTTGCACCGCCGTCGCTTCTTCACCGGCCGTGAGCCCGGCGACGATTCGAACACGATTCCGCAGGTCGAATGGTTCGACCACACCGGCTCGATCATGGATATGGACGACTGGCAGAACACGCATGCGTTCTCCATGATGATCTATCTGAACGGTTCGGATATCCCGGAGGTCGACTGGTACGGCAACCGGATGGTCGACAATGACTTCATCCTGATCTTCAACGCGCATTACGAGCCGATTATGTTCACCCTGCCGGATGAGCGATACGGCCGCAAATGGCAGCTGGTCGTGGATACGCACAACCCGAATGAGCCGGCGCTGAGCTATGAGGCGGGCTTCATGATCACCGCCCAGTCCCGCAGCTTCCTCATGCTCATGAGCGCCAAAAAGCCCAAGAAGCCCATGGCCTATAACCAGACCGAATTTAAGCTCCCTCTGACGAGGGAGCTCCCGGTGTAGCCGGGTGAGGGAGAGACCGCAGCAAAGCCGCGAACTCCTACTCGCGCCCCTTACGCTCCTCCACGAGCCGAGCATCCCCGAACGCAAGTAGATGCTCGCCGGCAAGCGGGCGCGGCTGGTCGAGCAGCTCGCGGAAATCCAGGATTCCATCGACTTCGTCGACGCCAAACAGCGCTTCTACGACGACGTCCTGTCTGGCGCAACCCCATACGTAAGCGTGCTCATCCCATCCGCGGCGCTCGCAAAGGAGTCAGAGGAACCGGGAGAATTGAAGGGGGTGGAGAGGAAATAGGTTCGACCGAGCCGTTTCTTCCTCCGGGATACAAGCGCGAACAACGGTTTGTTGTACCCGCGCTTGGCGAACGGGACATGCCCTTAGACTGGAATCAGCAAGCGCACAGCGAGACGCGCGAATCGTTTTCCGATGTCGGGAGGTAGTCATGTCAATCGGTCAGGTTATCAAAGTCGTGCGCGAGGAGCGAGGTCTTACGCAGTCGCAGTTCGCGCACGAGCTGTTCGTCACCCAACAGGCGCTTTCCCGCTGGGAGAAGGGAACGGCAGAGCCGAGCATCGACATGATTCGGCTGATCAGCACCCGTTTTGAGGTGCCGATGGCGAGGCTTATGGAAATGCCGGACAATGGTTTTTGCCAAAGTTGTGCCATGCCGTTTTACTGCCCGGAAGATCACGGCACCGAACCGGATGGAACGCGAAACGGAGATTATTGCAACTACTGCTATGAAGACGGCGTTTTTCTTCAGGACTATGCCAATAGCGATGAATTGGTCGCCGCATGCGCGCCGATGATGGCGGAATCCTGCCATATCAGCGTCGAACAGGCCGAGGACTGCATGTCGCGCTGTTGCCAAACCTCAAGCGGTGGCGGCGCCAGGATGAGATCGATGCGGTGGCGGAGGGGAAATGAGCGATGGCATTCGACTATAAAAAGGAATATAAGGACCTGTATCAGCCGAAGAGGATGCCCGCCATCGTCACGGTGCCGGCGATGCGGTTCGTCGCGGTGGACGGTGTAGGAGATCCGAACGAAGAAGGCGGCGACTACGCCAAGGCGATGCAACTGCTGTACGGCATTTCGTTCACCATCAAAATGAACAAGAAGTCAAATAATCCGGACGAGCACATTGACGGGTACTTCGACTACACCGTGCCTCCGCTGGAGGGCTTATGGAGCATGGAGAAGGGTGTGCCCGGCGTCGATTACACGCGTAAAACCGACTTCTATTGGACTTCGATGATTCGTCTGCCGGAATTCGTGACCGATGAGGTCTTTGCGTGGGCCAAGGCATCGTTTGCCTCCAAGCATCCCGAAGTCGACATCAATCGTGCATATCTCTTCGACTTCGATGAAGGCGTGGTCGCGCAGGTCATGCACAAAGGCCCGTACGACGACGAGCCCGCAACCGTGACGATTCTGGACGCTACGCGCGTTCGCAAGGCTACGGGCTCGACTTCTCCGACGCCCGCCGCCATCACGAGATCTACCTATCCGACCCGCGCCGAGCCAAACCGGAAAATCTCAAAACCATCATCCGTCATCCGGTAGTGAAGGTGGGTTGACTTTCGGCGAACTGCTCGAAGCGCTCACCGCGCAGTAGCGTGAACAATCTGCCGGAATCCTTACCGGGGTCAAAGAGCGCTACCAAGAACTCGATAAGCAAAATAACTAGAAGCACGGGTTCCTCTCGGAGAGATTCTGCCCGAGCGACCTTATAAATCCTTGCGCGGGTCACCTTTCCCTGTGCAGGAAGCATCCAGGCTCATGTGCATTGATGACGCCGATGGATTGCAGATAGGCGTAGACGATGGTGGTGCCGATGAATCGCATGCCGTACGTCTTGAGATCCACTGCGATGGCGTCGGACAGAGGGGATGTAGTCATGCCTGTCTCGTAGATGACGTGACGGCCGGTGAACCGCCAAATATAGTCGTCGAAACTGCCGTACGACGTCTGGATATCCCGGAATGCGTTGGCATTACCGACCGTCGCGACGATTTTGCGACGGTTGCGGATGATGCCGGATCGTTCATGAGTTCGGCGATCTTGTTCTCGTCATAGCGCCGGATCCGTTCGATGTCGAACCCATCGAACGCCTGACGGAAACGCTTGCGTTTGTTCAGTATCGTCTCCCATGACAGTCCGGCTTGGAAGGTCTCGAGCACCAGCATCTCAAAGAGGTGGTGGTCATCATGCGACGGAACCGCCCATTCGGCATCGTGATAGGCAACATAGACGGGATTGCTGAGATTGCACCAGCGCAGCGTGGTCTTATATCGTCCATGTGCTCTCCCTATGGGTCGTTGGAGACGGTCGGTTCTAGATGTTGATTCGATGTGTGATCCAGTATAAACGGTGTGTTCGGATAGCGGTCTGGATGTGCGGATTGTCTGAACCATATTTGCCGGATTGCAGGTATAAAGGGGTTAGTTACTGCGGTTGCGGGTATTTCGGTACTAGTTAGGGGTGATTCTGGGCTGTAACTCGACACCTTTTACCTGCAACCCACTCCCGCCCACGGGATTGCACAATCGGTTGCAGGTATTTTGGTGTCATTTGAGATTGGGAAGCGGAAATCGATGTCGCATGGAATCGAACTGACTAGCAGGTGGGGTCCCAACATCACAAAAGTCCCTTAGACCGCAAGGCCATATAGGTTCTACGGTCATCGGATAAAACCGGATAAATCGTTTAGCGGTCGGATAAAAGAAGAAGCCCAGAATCGTTGAGATTCCAGGCTTTTTTGTTTGTCGGGCTAGCGGGATTTGAACCCACGACATCCTG
>ENA-OQLB01000698-OQLB01000698.1-human-gut-metagenome-genome-assembly--contig:-NODE-698-length-17629-cov-1.745972_pt1 | contig 17629 bp, 22 predicted proteins | sample MGYA00242656_ERZ504813 | MGnify/ENA primary metagenome ERZ504813 (study PRJEB26092, sample SAMD00036388) | human gut metagenome | host: Homo sapiens | study: EMG produced TPA metagenomics assembly of... | reverse complement strand
GGAACAACCGGTACACAGGCAAGCTTCCTGGAACTGTTTGAGGGAGATCAGGAGACAATTGACAAGATCGATCCAATGATTGCTAAGAAGATGGGATTTGAAGCATGCTATCCGGTATCCGGACAGACCTATTCCCGTAAAGTGGATACAAGAGTTGTGAATGTTCTTGCCGGAATTGCAGCAAGTGCACACAAATTCTCCAATGACATCCGTCTTCTCCAGCATCTGAAAGAAGTGGAAGAGCCGTTTGAAAAGACACAGATCGGATCTTCTGCAATGGCATATAAGAGAAATCCAATGAGAAGCGAACGAATCGCATCTCTGTCCCGTTACGTGATGATTGATGCACTGAACCCGGCGATCACTTCTGCTACACAGTGGTTTGAACGTACTCTGGATGACTCTGCGAACAAGCGCCTGAGTGTACCGGAAGGTTTTCTTGCGATTGACGGTATTCTGGATCTGTGCCTGAATGTCGTTGACGGACTGGTTGTATATCCGAAAGTAATTGAAAAACGTCTGATGTCTGAACTTCCGTTCATGGCAACAGAGAATATTATGATGGATGCAGTAAAAGCTGGTGGAGACCGTCAGGAACTGCATGAAAGAATCCGTGAACTTTCAATGGAAGCAGGAAAGAATGTTAAAGAAAAAGGTCTGGACAACAACCTTCTTGAACTGATCGCGTCAGATGATGCATTTAATCTGAGTCTGGAAGATCTTCAGAAAACAATGGATCCATCCAAATATGTAGGACGTTCCAAAGAACAGGTCGAAGCATTCCTTGAGAATGTGATCCGGCCGATCCTGGATGAAAATAAAGAGCTGCTTGGTGTAAAAGCAGAGATCAATGTATAGAATAACTGAATAAACAGAATGGAAGAGCAGGAAGCAGATTTCCGGGTAAGACGGAAGATTGTTTCCTGCTTTTTATTTATGTTTCATGGTCTGAAATTAACTTCTTTGAAATATCAATATAGTAAAGAATTAATGCGTTCATCTGAAGGAATCTATAAATCCCATGGAAATGTATAGATATTAAATCGTCATTAATTAGACAATTTGACGAAAAATATGAAAACTGAGTTTTTGACAAACATAGAAAAGCGCGAAAAAAGGCACTTATTTAGAGCAAATTTATTATGTTATCGCAATAACATGGTGATAATACACAAAAAATAAATAAGTTAACTGAAAATATTGCATAAAAACTATAAATAGGTTATTATAGATTCAACAGATAAAAACTATAAGGGATGTCTATTAAAAAGGAGGGTTAATGTATGAGTATTAACGATTTAGTATTAAAGGTAAATGATGTCCTAACAGGATCGGTGCTGATCATAGCACTTGTAGGTATTGGCTTGCTGTTCACATTTTAAGCTTGGATTTATCCAGATCCGTGGTTTTAAAGATGGATGGAACAGAACCTTTGGAGGTCTTTTTAGTAAGAAAGGGGATGCCGGAAAAGACGGAATGTCTTCTTTCCAGGCACTTGCAACGGCGATCGCTGCTCAGGTTGGTACCGGTAATATCGCCGGAGCTGCAACTGCAATTGCAGTCGGTGGTCCGGGAGCAATCTTCTGGATGTGGATCAGCGCATTCCTCGGAATGTCAACGATCTTTGCAGAAGCGGTTATGGCTCAGAAGTTCAAACAGGTCAGTGATGACGGAACCGTAACAGGTGGTCCGGTATATTACATACGAGCGGCATTTAAAGGAACGTTCGGAAAAGTTCTGGCAGCTATTTTTGCAGTCCTGATAATCTTTGCACTTGGGTTCATGGGCAATGCGGTTCAGTCTAACTCGATCGCAGCATCATGGAACACTGCATTCGGAATTCCGAAGATTGCAATGGGTATTTTTGTAGCAGTTGTTTCCCTGTTTGTATTCACAGGTGGTATGAAGCGAATCGCAAAAGTTACTGAACTGATCGTGCCGATCATGGCAGCATTTTATATATTAGGTTCTTTGATCGTAATTTTTGCAAACGTTACAGCAATCCCGGCAGCATTCCATGACATTATTATCGGTGCGTTTAAACCGGCAGCAGTAGCAGGTGGTGCAATGGGCGCAACCTTGAAGCTTGCAGTACAGAAAGGTGTGGCAAGAGGTCTCTTCTCCAATGAAGCTGGTATGGGTTCTACACCACACGCACATGCAGTAGCAAAAGTAAACCATCCGGTTGAACAGGGCTTTGTAGCTATGATCGGTGTGTTCATTGATACATTCGTAATTCTTAACCTGACAGCACTTGTTATTATTACAACAGGATCAAGAACAAGTGGTTTTACAGGCGCAGAACTTAGCCAGTATGCTTTCTCTACTTTATATGGTAAGTTCGGTGAGATCTTTATCGCGATCTGTATGTTATTCTTCGCATTCTCAACGATCATCGATGGTATTTCTTCGGTGAAGCAAACATCCGTTATCTGTTTGGAGCAAAAGCTGTTAAAATTTACTCAATCATTGTATGTATCTGTGTAGTGCTTGGATCGCTTCAGGAAGTAGAACTTGTGTGGAATATGGCAGACTGCTTTAACAGTATGATGGTTATCCCGAATGCGATTGCACTGGTAGCACTCAGTGGTCTTGTTAAGAAGACGCATGACGATTACTATAATAATTTTCTGCCAAATCAGAAAAAAGGCAAATAGATAATTTACATAATAACTGAAAAATAGTTATAGAAAAAAACAATAAGAAATATACAAAAAATCTATAAAAAGACTAGCATTTTGTATAAATGTGTGTTATAGTAATCATGTCAGCAAGAAAGATGCTGCAAAATGAATAAAAAGATGCAGTCAATTAGATAGTAGGTTGATATTCCTGCGAGAGAATCATTTATAAAGATATTTGATAAATGGTCGCCGAAGATGCAAACCGTAGAGCAGTAAAGCTCGTTGAATGGTGAAACTTCAGGCAAAAGGATCGGGAAAGGTACTACACTCTGAATCCGGAATTACCGAATTTACAAGGAGACAGAAAGGACGTTTAAAACAGAGAAGTTGTTTTGGCGTCCTTTTTTGATACCAGATATATGTTAAAAAAATATCTGGAGTATTTCAGACACAGGGAGTCAAAAAAGACCGCATAAACGGACAGGGGACGAAAGGAAGAAGCGGCTATGAATACTGGATTTATGATTATCACAAATAATCCACTGGTAAAAGAAAAACTGGGGGAAGATTATCATGTGGAATACGAAGAACTTTCTTATGAGGACACACTTAAAAAAGTTCAGAAGATGATCTTTCAGGGATACCGCCTTTTGACACATCCGCTGTCCGGAAGCGTAAAACCGAATGAGACTCCATATAAGTCGGTTATGCTCTCAGAAACGCCGGAAGGTCTGGATGCGCAGGCGATGCAGATCATTGCAAGCGCCATTCAGGCATGCGGTAAATTTCAGTTTAAGTCTGATCTTTATAAACCTCAGGTTTATGCAGACTTTCAGCTTGTAGATTACACATTGATCTCAAGCGCTCTGCCGTCAGCGGAAAGCTGGCGCTAAAAAAGGCTGTAGAAGTACATGCGGTTTGGTGTACTTTTGAGCATACAACAAACACATTCAAAAAAGGAGGGAATTTACAGTGAAATTAGAAGTAGGTCACATTTTTATTAACGACATTCAGTTCGCATCTGAATCAAAGATCGAAAATGGTGTTCTTTATGTTGACGAAGAAGCTGTAAAGGCAATCGTTCTCGAGGACGAAAAAATCAAAGGTGTTAAATTTGATATCGCAAAACCAGGTGAAAGCGTTCGTATCACTCCGGTTAAAGATGTTATTGAACCACGTGTTAAAGTTGAAGGAAGAGGGGGAGTCTTCCCAGGCGTTATCGCAAAAGTTGACACTGTAGGTAGTGGTAAGACATATGCATTAAAAGGAATGGCTGTTGTAACAGCTGGTAAGATCGTGGGATTCCAGGAAGGTATCATCGATATGTCTGGCCCGGGTGCAGAATATACACCATTCTCTAAACTTAACAACTTAGTAGTTGTTTGCGAACCAGTTGAAGGAATCAAACAGCATGAATATGAAAAAGCTGTTCGTCTTGCTGGATTCAGAGTAGCAGTTTACCTTGGAGAACTTGCTCGTGAACTTACACCTGATGAAACAAAAGTTTATGAAACATACGGAATCATGGAAGGAAAAGAAAAATTCCCGAACCTTCCGAGAGTTGCTTATGTACAGATGCTTCAGAGCCAGGGACTTCTCCATGACACATATGTATACGGTGTTGATGCTAAGAGAACACTCTCTACAATCATGAACCCGACAGAAGTTATGGACGGAGCTATCGTATCTGGTAACTGTGTATCCGCTTGCGATAAGAACCCAACATATGTTCATGAAAACAACCCGGTTGTACATGACCTGTTCGAAGAACACGGAAAAACAATCAACTTCGTTTGCCAGATTCTTACAAACGAAAACGTATACCTTGCTGATAAGATGCGTTCATCTGACTGGACAGCTAAGATGTGCCGTCTGTTAGACCTTGATGCAGTTATCGTATCTCAGGAAGGATTCGGTAACCCGGATACTGACCTTATCATGAACTGCAAGAAGATCGAAGCTGAAGGCGTTAAGACTGTAATCATTACAGACGAATATGCCGGACGTGACGGAAAATCTCAGTCACTGGCAGATGCTGATCCGGCTGCAGACGCAGTTGTAACCGGTGGAAATGCTAACCAGGTAATCGTACTTCCTAAGATGGATAAAGTAATCGGAACAGAAGATTTCGTTACAATCATTGCTGGTGGTAATGAACATTCTCATCGTGAAGATGGAACAATCGAAGTTGAAATTCAGGCCATTACCGGTGCTACAAATGAAACCGGATTTGGATATCTGAGTGCACGCTAGGAATGGAGGACGTAAAGATAATGAGTAAAATTAAAGTTGTACATTATATCAATCAGTTCTTCGCTCAGATTGGTGGAGAAGAAAAAGCTGATTATCCTGCTGAACTTCGCGTAGGCGAAATCGTTGGACCTGGACAGGCTCTGACACAGCAGTTTGGAGAAGAAGCAGAGATCGTAGCTACAATCGTTTGCGGTGACTCTTACTTCAATGAAAACCTTGACAAAGCAAAAGCTGATATTCTTGAAATGGTTAAGAGCCAGAATCCTGATATCTTTATCGCTGGACCTGCTTTCAATGCTGGACGTTACGGTGTTGCATGCGGAACTATCTGTGATGCAGTACAGGAAGAACTCGGAATCCCGGCAGTAACTGGTATGTACGTTGAAAACCCAGGTGCTGATATGTTCAAGAACAAAGTTTACACAGTATCTACAAAGAACAGCGCAGCTGGTATGAGAGATGCAGTTAAGAAACTTGCTCCTCTTGCTCTTAAGATGCTAAGGCAGAAAAATCGGATGCTTCTTGTCCAGGAAGGTTACATGCCGAACGGAGTTCGTGTAAACTTCTTCGAAAAAGAACGTGGATCTAAGAGAGCTGTTAAGATGCTCCTTAAGAAACTGGCAGACAAGCCGTTTGGGACAGAGTATCCAATGCCAACATTCGACCGTGTTGATCCACAGCCAGCTATCAAAGATCTTAGCAAGGTACAATCGCACTTTGTACTTCAGGTGGAATCGTTCCGAAAGGAATCCGGACCACATCGAAAGTTCAAATGCTTCTCACTACGGAGAATATGACATCACAGGCGTTATGGATCTTACAGAAGATACATACGAAACAGCTCATGGTGGATATGATCCGGTATATGCAAACGAAGATGCAGACCGTGTACTTCCTGTAGACGTTATGCGTGAATTCGAAAAAGAAGGCGTTATCGGAAAACTTCACAACAAATTCTATACAACAGTTGGTAACGGTACAGCCGTAGCTTCTGCAAAAGCTTTCGCTGAGGAATATGCTCAGAAACTTATAGCAGACGGTGTTGACGCAGTTATCATGACTCTACTTGAGGTACCTGTACACGTTGCGGTGCAACAATGGTAAAAGCAATTGAAGCAGCTGGACTCCCGGTAGTTCATATGTGTACAGTAACTCCGATTTCCATGACAGTTGGTGCGAACAGAATCGTTCCTACGATTGCTATTCCTCATCCACTTGGAAATCCGGCTCTTGAAAAAGATGAAGAGTATGCTCTTCGTAAGGGTCTTGTTGAAAAAGCTCTGAAAGCTCTTACAACAGAAGTAGACGGACAGACAATCTTTGACAACTAAATCTTAGTTAGAAGGTCATGTAATTTTATTAAAAAAGGAGAGAACGTTATGAGCAAAGTTTATGACGTGATCGTCCTGGGTGCGGGACCTGCAGGCTTAGCTGCAGGTCTGTACGCAGGAAGAAGCCGTCTTTCAACACTGGTTATTGAGAAAGGTAAAGATGGCGGACAGATCGCAATCACAGATGACATCGAAAATTATCCTGGACAGATCGTAGAAGGGGAAAGCGGTCCTTCTCTTATCGCAAGAATGACACAGCAGTGTGAAAAATTCGGCGTTGAGAGAGCCTCAGATGTAATTAACGAAGTACACCTGGACGGCGATATCAAAGTACTGAAGAGTGCGAAGGCTGAATATCAGTCAAAGACGGTTATCATCGCAACCGGAGCTTTTGCAAGACCGATCGGATGCAAAGGTGAAAAAGAGTTCATGGGCAAGGGCGTTTCTTACTGCGCTACCTGTGATGCAAACTTCTTTGAAGATTTTGAAGTATACGTAGTAGGTGGAGGAGACTCTGCTGTAGAAGAAGCTATGTACCTTACAAAATTTGCAAGAAAAGTTACCATTATTCACAGACGTGATGAGCTTCGTGCAGCAAAATCCATCCAGGAAAAAGCTTTCAAGAACGAAAAACTTCACTTTATGTGGGATACGGTTGTAGAAGAAGTTGGCGGTGACGGAATCCTTTCTGAGATGACTGTTAAAAATGTGAAAACAGGTGAACTCACTAAGATCGTAGCTGATGAAGATGACGGAATGTTTGGTGTATTCGGATTTATCGGAACACTTCCAAACTCAAAGATCTATGAAGGAACAGGTCTTGAGATGGATGAAAGAGGATATATTCCGACAGATGCAGATATGCACACTAATATCCCAGGCGTATTCGCAGCAGGCGATATCCGCGTTAAGAGCTTAAGACAGGTTGTTACAGCTGCAGCTGATGGAGCAATCGCAGCTACACAGGCAGAAAAGTATATTAACGAATTAAAATAATAAACACTTTTTAATAGAGTGAGGAGGACATTTGACATGTTAGAAGTAGATAAGAAAACATTCGAAGACGAAGTCTTAAAAGCAGAAGGTTATGTATTCGTAGATTTCTTTGGTGATGGATGTGTTCCGTGCCAGGCTCTGATGCCGTTCGTACACGAAATGGCAGATAAATACGGAGATAAGATCAAATTCACATCTCTGAATACAACAAAAGCTCGTCGTCTTGCTATCGGACAGAAGATCCTTGGACTTCCGGTTATGGCTATTTACAAAGATGGCGAAAAAGTAGAAGAAGTAGTAAAAGATGATGCTACACAGGAAAGCATCGAAGCAATGATTAAGAAATATATCTAATCATTAAACCAATTTAATTCGGTGAGCCGCGCACAGGCGGCAAAGAGCTGTCTGTGTGCTCACAATATATAATCGCGTAAAGCATGTAAAACTATTAACAAAACAAAATTTTAAAAGAAAGGAAGGAGGAAAAGACATCATGGCAATTTTAAAAGATAAAAAAGTTGTTATTATCGGTGACCGTGACGGTGTACCGGGACCAGCAATCGCAGAATGCGTAAAGACAGCTGGCGGAGATGTAGTTTTTTCTTCAACAGAATGTTTCGTCTGAACTAGCGCAGGCGCAATGGATCTGGAGAATCAGAAAAGGGTAAAAGAATTTGCTGAGGAGTACGGCCCGGAAAACGTAGTCGTAATCGTAGGCGCAGCTGAGGGAGAAGCAGCAGGACTTGCTGCAGAAACCGTTACAGCAGGAGACCCGACATTCGCAGGTCCGTTGACAGGGGTCCAGCTTGGACTCACAACTTATCACGTATGTGAACCAGAGTTAAAAGAAGAATTTGACCCGGCTGTTTACGATGAACAGGTAGGCATGATGGAAATGGTCCTTGATGTTGATGATATCGTAGACGAAATGTCAGCAATCCGCGACGAATATTGCAAATACCTCTAAGATAAAGAGAGGTATACCTTCAAAGCGGAATATCTGAGATAGAGGTACAGGCGGCAGGATTCTTCCTGTCGCCTGTTTTATTGCCAGGCATATCGGGAACGTGCTGGTGTTGCATTAGTGAGTTGCCTAGCAGATCAGAAGTGTGCCAGTGATACACTTCTGATGAAAAGCTTGTTTAGCGCATTCTGCCAAAATTCTTTTAAATCAGGCAGGTAGATTATACGCGCATATCACGGAGAAATGAATGATGGTGACATTCGTAAAAAGAGAATGTCAGGAAAGGTGGAAACCAGCGATGAACAGTGTAATTAAAGGAGCAGGATATGTACTTGTACATACCCCGGAAATGGTAGTTTACAACGGAACAACACAGACAACAGAAAGAGTTGTTAATCCGGAATCAGAATATTTAAAAGAACTTAGAGATCATCTTCGGTCATATGAAACATGTGTAAATTATTGGCCGAATCAGGTATATATCGGAAATGCAACACCGGACGATCTTGCCCAGGTTGAATTTCCATACTACGACAAAGTAAAAGAAGGCGCAGAGCGTTACGGAAAATACGGTGAAATCATGCCGGAAGACGAATTCCTTCTTTTAGCTCAGGCTTGCGATATGTTCGAAGTTGTTATGCTTGAGAAAGGATTGTAGCAGCTACAAAGGAGAAATTTGCAGCAGATCCGATCATCACAGATGATATCGTAGAAAAAGTAATCGAGGGATTTGAAATCTCAGAAATCGAACATTTTGTAAATGAAGAGCATGCTGAAGGTCTGTATCATGAAAACAACTGGTAGGCTGTGTAAAGAGAGCGCATGACATTGATGCAAACCTTTCAGCTCATGTTATGCATGAAAACATTATGAGTAAGGCATCCAGCGTGCTCGCCCTCCTCTATGGTGTAAGAAACGCAGGAATCGAAAAGACAGACGTTGAGTATGTCATCGACTGTGCAGAAGAAGCTTGTGGTGATATGAACCAGCGTGGTGGCGGTAACTTCGCAAAAGCAGCAGCTGAAGTTGCAGGACTTCTGAACGCAACAGGTTCTGACTCACGTGGATTCTGTGCCGGACCATCTCACGCACTGATCGAAGCAGCAGCTCTCGTAAAATCAGGCGCATACAAATGTGTAGCTGTAACAGCTGGTGGTTGTACAGCAAAACTTGGTATGAACGGTAAAGACCATGTAAAGAAAGGCCTTCCGATCCTGGAAGACTGCCTTGGTGGATTCTGTGTAATCATCGCAGAAAACGATGGCGTAAACCCGGAAATCAACTGGATATCCTTGGACGCCATACAGTAGGAACAGGAAGTGCTCCGCAGAACGTAATCGGAAGCCTTGTAGCTGATCCACTGGAAAGAGCAGGACTTAAGATCACAGATATCGATAAATTCTCTCCGGAAATGCAGAACCCGGATATCACAAAACCGGCAGGAGCTGGAGATGTACCGCTTGCTAACTACAAGATGATTGCAGCTCTCGCAGTTAAGAGAGGCGAACTTGATAGAAAAGAACTTGCAAGTTTTGCAGGAGAACACGGACTGACAGGATGGGCTCCGACTCAGGGACATATTCCTTCAGGTGTACCGTACATCGGATTTGCAAGAGAAGATATCCTTGCAGGAAAGATCAATAAAGCCATGATCATCGGAAAAGGAAGTCTGTTCCTTGGACGTATGACCAACCTCTTCGACGGTGTATCTTTCGTAATCCAGGCAAATACTGGTGCAGAAGATAACAGCGGCGTATCAGAAGAAGAAGTAAAAGGACTGATCGCAAAAGCAATGAAAGATTTTGCAGCATCATTAATGGCAACAGAAGAATAAGAAAGGTGGACAAACAAAATGGCAAATGGAATTGAAAGAATGATTGCCGACACCTTTATGGAGATGGCGCAGGGACTGGAGACAGGAAGCTTCGGAAAGCGCCCGAAAGTTGCACTGACCGGAATGGGAAGCGAACATGGAGAAGAAAACTCTATGGCAGCGGCAATTGAAGCGGCAAAAGACGGAATTGATGTATATTATATCGGAACATTAGAAGCAGAAGGCGTTACAACTGTTAAAGTGGCTAACGATGAAGAAGGTCATGATAAGATGGAAGAAATGCTGAAGAATGGAGAAGTAGATGCAGCAGTAACCATGCACTTCCCATTCCCGATCGGTGTATCTACAGTAGGACGCTGTGTAACACCGGCAACTGCAAAAGAAATGTTCATCGCTAATACAACAGGAACATCCAGCACAGACCGTATTGAAGGAATGATCAAAAATGCGATCTACGGAATCATCGCTGCAAAAGCTTGTGGTAAGAAGAATCCGACCGTTGGTATCCTGAATGTAGACGGTGCACGTCAGACAGAGAAAGCTCTGAAGAAACTGCAGGAGAACGGGTATCCGATCGAATTTGCAGAATCAGGAAGAGCAGATGGCGGATGCGTTATGAGAGGAAATGACGTCCTTCAGGCATCCCCGGACATCATGGTAACAGATTCCCTTACCGGAAATATCATGGTGAAGATGCTTTCTTCTTTCACAACAGGTGGAAGCTTTGAAGCAACAGGATTCGGATACGGACCTGGAATCGGAGAAGGATATGAACAGCTTGTTATGATCGTATCCAGAGCATCCGGAGCACCGGTTATCGCAAATGCGATCCGTTACGCAGCGCAGCTGGTAAGAGGAAAAGTATTTGAGGTAGCAAAAGAAGAATTTGCAGCTGTTAAGAAAGCAGGATTAAAAGAAATCCTGGATGAACATAAAGCATCACAGAAACCGGCAGTGGCTGAAGAAGAAGTTAAAGAGCCACCGAAGGAAATCGTAACAGCACAGATCCCTGGAATTGAAGTTATGGATCTGGAAGACGCAGTTAAAGTACTGTGGAAACTCGGCATTTACGCAGAAAGCGGAATGGGATGCACAGGACCAATCATCCGTGTATCAGACGCAAACCTCGCAAAAGCTGAGGAAGAACTGAAAAAGAGCGGATATATTAACTAATAAAATCTGCCTTTTTATAAACACTCTCACTCTAATTCAGGAAGATGGGCTTTCCGGTCATAAGACCGGGAAGCCTTTTTCCTTGCGAAAACTGTTTTTGCAGAAAGATTATACATTATTTGTCACAGATACTGTGAACGGTAATGATTGTATCTGTTTGTGGACGAAATTTTGGTTGATTTTTAGAATAGGAAATAGTATCATGACAGTTATAATCCGAAAAAGTGAGAGGGAGAAAGTCATGGATACGCAATTATTACTGAAAACGGCGATGCTTGCCGGTGAAATAATGCTGCGAAGTGGAGCGGAAACGTATCGTGTGGAAGATACCATGCATCATATACTGAAGACGGCGGATCACATCGAGATGGCAGAAGTTCTGGTGATCATGACCGGAATTTCCGCGACGATCAAACTGGAGAACGAAAAGGCAGTTACTGTTACAAAGAGAGTAGAAGAACGGGATACCAATCTAAAGCTCGTCGTAAATGTTAATGAGATTCCAGGCAGTATTGTGGAGATGATCTGACACTAGAGCAGGCATATGAGAAGCTTTCGACGTTAAAACAGTTCGAGTTCAGCCGCAAGACAACTAACCTGGCAATGATGGGGGTTGGTGTGGGATTTACAATTTTTTTGGTGGATCCATTGCAGATACCGGGGCAGCATCGTTGTAGGACTTTTTCTTGTTGCCTTTGTATCAGCGGGACAGGATCTGAAATTTCACCCATTTATTCAGGATATTTTCGCAGGATTTGGTGTTGCGTTTGCCTGCTGCCTTCTAAAAGAAGGTCTGGGTGATCAGATGAATATGGATACTGTTATGATAGGAAGTTTCATGCCTCTTGTACCGGGAATGGCAATCACCAATGCTGTCAGGGATACCTTGCGGGGGATTATCTTTCCGGTGGTGCAAGAGTGATGGAAGCTTTCTTAAAAGCACTTGGGATTGCAATTGGAATTGGTATTGGGCTGGCGCTTTGCGCAAAGATTTTTAGCAGGAAGGAGAGCAAAAAATGAACAGTACTGTTTTTGAAATGATCATCCGGGTATTTGGAGCGTTTTTATCTATTTACAGTTTTGCGGTTCTCCTTCAGGTTCCGCGCCGCTTTGTTCTTCAGGCTGGTATTGTAGGAGCAATTGGTGGATTTGTTTATCTGCTTGCAATACATTTTGGCAGGGGAGATGTGATGGCATCTTTATATTCAGCAGTTGCAGCTGCGGTTGTTTCGCATATTTTTGCGAGAGTTTATAAGACACCGGTTACGTTGTTTCTGATTGCCGGGGTTCTTCCGACTGTTCCCGGAAACGGGATGTACCAGACGGTTCATTATCTGATCGACGGGAACGAGGCGATGTCCGAATTTTATCTGATCCAGACATTGGAGATCGCAGGCGTGATCTCTCTTGCAATTTTTGTCGTGGATACCTTTTTCCAGGCTTTTCAGAAGAGTGAGTGGAAGCAGAATTCCATGAAGTATGTCCGAAAGATCGTTCCTGGAGCTGAGAAACCGCAAAATACAGAAAAACGGGAAAAATAGTGGCTTCGGAATGCTTGAAGTAAAAAAGGGAATGTGTTAGTATTATAAAGATGAACATATATTTGAATGTCATAGAGAACTGTGAATAGTTTATTTTCACAGTGAAAATAAAACAGAAGTTAAAGAGAGGAACACTAAAATGAAAAAAGTCAGAACAAGATTTGCACCGAGTCCGACAGGTAGAATGCATGTCGGTAATTTGCGTACTGCATTATATGCATACCTGATCGCAAAACATGAAGGCGGAGATTTTATCCTCCGTATTGAAGATACAGATCAGGAAAGATATGTAGAAGGTGCATTGGATATTATTTACAGAACACTGGAGAAGACAGGCCTTGTTCATGATGAAGGCCCAGATAAAGATGGCGGTGTCGGACCATACGTTCAGAGTGAAAGACAGGCTTCAGGAATTTACATGAAGTATGCTAAGCAGTTAATTGAACAGGGAGATGCATACTACTGTTTCTGTGATAAAGAACGTCTGGAATCTTTGAAGACTTCTGTATCAGAGGATGGAACACAGATTGTGAATTATGACAAGCATTGTCTGCATCTGAGTAAAGAAGAGATAGAAGCAAACCTTGCAGCCGGAAAGCCATATGTTGTCCGTATCAATATGCCGACAGAGGGAACCACAACTTTCCATGATGAAATTTATGGAGATATTACCGTTCCGAATGCGGAACTGATGATATGATCCTGATCAAATCAGACGGATATCCGACCTATAATTTTGCGAACGTTATTGATGATCATTTGATGAATATTACACACGTTGTCCGAGGGAATGAATATCTTTCTTCAGCACCGAAGTACAACCGTCTTTACGAAGCATTTGGATGGGAAGTACCGGTCTATGTACATTGCCCGCTGATTACAGATGAGAACCACAAAAAGCTCAGCAAGAGATGTGGACATTCTTCTTACGAAGATCTTCTGGATCAGGGATTTGTAAGTGAAGCAATTGTAAATTATGTGGCACTTCTTGGATGGTGTCCGCAGGATAACAGAGAGATCTTCTCACTGCCGGAACTTGTTGAAGCATTTGACTATCATCATATGAGCAAATCACCGGCTGTATTTGATATCAATAAGCTGAAGTGGATGAACGGGGAATATCTGAAGGCTATGGATTTTGATAAATTCTATGAACTTGCAGAGCCGTATATCAAGAAAGTGATCACAAAGGATTATGATCTGAAAAAGATTGCGTCTCTGATCAAGAGCCGTATCGAAATCCTTCCTGATATCAAAGACCAGATTGATTTCTTTGAAGCTGTTCCGGAATATGATACTGCAATGTATTGCCATAAGAAGATGAAGACTAACGAAGAGACTTCTCTGGAAGTATTAAAAGAAATTCTTCCAAGACTGGAAGCATGGATGATTACAGTAATGACGCATTATTCGGGCTGCTGAAGGGATTTGCAGAAGAAAAAGGTTATAAGAACGGATATGTGATGTGGCCGGTAAGAACTGCAGTTTCAGGAAAGCAGAATACTCCGGGTGGAGCGACTGAGATCATGGAAGTTCTTGGTAAGGCAGAATCTGTAGAAAGAATCAAGAATGCAATAGAATTATTAAGCAGATAATATACAGATATAAAAGTATGCATGGGGGACGGATTTCTTTTTTCGCGTAATGCGGAAGAGGAATCCGTTCTGTTGTATTACATATGAGAAGGGGAGTTCATGAAACTAAACAGAGGACAGGATGAAGCGATAAAGCACGGGAATGGACCGTGTATGGTGCTGGCACCTCCGGGTTCGGGAAAGACGCTTATTGTCACAGAACGTACCGTTATCTGATTGAGGAGAGCGGAGTACGCCCGGATCAGATTCTTGTAATTACTTTTACAAGATATGCAGCACGTGAAATGAAAGAACGTTTTGAAAGGCTGACTGCCGGAAAAAATTATCCGGTAACGTTTGGGACCTTTCACAGTATTTTTTATGGGATTCTAAAATGTGCCTATGGGATTGGTGCGAATAATCTGATGCCTGAAAAAGAGTCCTCTGTACTTTTACAGGAGGTCTTAGACCAGACCGATATCGAATCAACACCTGAGGTAGAAGATGAAGAGGAACTGGTGAGAGAACTTCTGCGGGAAGTCGGCATGGTAAAGAACGGACTTTGTCATCTGAAAGATTTTCACAGTAAGTATCTTACACAAGATGAGTTTGCAGAAGTGTTCCGCAGCTATGAGCATCAGAAAAAAGAACTGAAAAAATTTGATTTTGATGATATGTTGGTACAGTGTTATGCACTTTTCCGGAAAAGCCGGAGATTCTGCAAGGATGGCAGAAGCGTTTCCAGTATATCCTGATCGATGAATTCCAGGATATCAACCGTGTGCAGTATGAAGTGATCCGGATGCTTGCAGCACCGAGGTACAATTTGTTTGTAGTCGGGGATGATGATCAGTCCATTTATGGATTTCGTGGAGCAAAGCCGGAGCTGATGCTTTATATGAAGCAGGAATTCCCGTCACTTCGGACCATTTCGCTGACGGTGAATTATCGTTCTAATCCGAATTTATTACCGGAGCAGCGGCAAGAGTGATTTTGCATAATGATACCCGTTTTTATAAGCGTGTACAGTCATTTCGGGGAAGAGGACAGAATGTTCATGTGCAGGAAGTCCTGGATGAACAGGAAGAGGCGCAGTATGTAACGGAAGAGATCCAGAAAAAACTGGACCAGGGAATAAAGCCGGGAGAAATTGCTGTACTTTTCCGGGCAGCAGTCCAGGCGCGAATGATTTCGGAAATATTAAGCGAACACCGTATCCCGTTTGAAATGCGAGATTATGTGACAAATTTTTACAGGCATTTTATTGTAAAAGATATGATGGCATATCTGCAGTTGGCAGCAGGAAAGCGGGACAGGTCGCTTTTCCTGACAATCTGTAACCGACCACTCAGGTATCTGGCACGGAACAGTATGGAGAACCGGCAGGTAAATTTTGAGGATCTGCGTAAATTTTATTGCGATAAGGACTGGATGCTGGATATTATTGACCAGTTTGATGTGGATGTCCGTATGATGAAGAATATGGCACCTTATGCGGCAATCCAGTATATCCGGAAAAAGATCGGATATGATGATTTTCTGAAGGAATATGCCGAAAAACATCAGATTTCGTGGAAGCAGCTGATGGATGTGATGGCAGAGCTTGAGGAGAGGAGTAAAAACTTCAAATCCTATGATGAATGGGAAATCCATATTGCAAAATATACGCAGGAGCTGGAAGAACAGCAGGCAAAGGCAAGGAAGATCAAAGGAGAGCGGGAGAATAAGGTACAGCTGATGACGATCCATTCAGCGAAAGGACTGGAATTTGAGGATGTATTTGTGATCCATGCCAATGAGGGTGAGATTCCGCATCAGAAGGCAGAAAAGAAAGACGAGATTGAAGAAGAGAGAAGACTTTTTTTATGTAGCATTAACCCGTGCGAAGAATAATCTCTGTATTTCCTATATTACAACAAAAAACGGGAACAGTATCAAACCGTCCCGTTTTGTGGAAGAGCTTTTAGGTCAGAGAATAAAATAATTATTCTTCAATATCAAAGCCTTCAAATTCCTGTGTATCAAGCCATTCATCAAACTTATCCGCAGCGCGGTCATACTCATCATCATCTTCGATATTCTGAAGATCATGATCGGAGCCGCCTGTGGTATCACGGATAAAGCGATAGATCCATACGTCTCCGTCCTCATTTCCACCGTCTTCATCAAGCGGAAGAAGTGCAATGTATTCGGTAGAATCCATATTAAAAGTTGTGATAATGGCGCATTCGATTTCCACATCGTCATCAAGTGTCAGTGTGACAACATCGGATTCAAGCAGATTATGTTCCTTTTCCATTGTTCAGTTCTCCTTTCAATCTGATACTATCACTCTAACAGAGTATGGGGATATTTGCAAGGGGAAAAGTATTGACATTAGCGGTAAAAAAGATACAATAAAAGAAAGGTTTCAGGGAGGTTTATCTATATGAAGAAAAAGATTTTTTCTATCTTTCTTGTGATGGTTCTCTGTATTGGCATGACTGCAGGCTGTAAGAAGAATGTTGGGACAAGCCAGGACAATGCAATAGCAGAAGAGGACGATGACAGCAAGGAAGAGGCAAAAAGCTATCGTTTTGGATTTAGTTGTATTACCATGGAAAATCCATACTATATTACACTTGAGCAGGCACTGAGAGAAGCAGTCGAAGCACAGGGAAGTACGCTGGTGACAAAAGATCCGGCACTGAATGTAGACACCCAGATCGAGCAGATCCATCAGATGATCAAAGACGGACTGGATGCCATTTTTCTGTGTCCGGTATCAAGAGATGCGATCACACCTGCTCTGGAAGAGCTTAAGGAAGCCGATGTTAAGATCATCAATATTGATACGGAAGTTAAGGATACGGATTATATTGAAGCTTTTATTGGTTCGGATAATAAAGCTGCCGGACAGCTTTGTGGAGAAGATCTGATACAGCAGAGTCCGGATGGTGGAAAGATTGTAATTCTTGAAGGTCTTACACAGAATTCTATTGTAGAGAGAATTACAGGCTTTGAGGAAGCAATTGCCGGAAAGGGATTTGAGATTGTAGGAAGAGCAGATGTCAGTGGAGATTTGAACGAGGCAAGAGAAGCAGCTAACAAGATTTTTGCAGAGAATAAGGATGTTACGGCAGTAATGTGCGGGAACGACCAGATTGCGCTTGGGGCACTGGTTGCAGCAAGAACAGCCGGTCTTACTGATGTAAAGATTTACGGGGTAGATGGTTCTCCAGATCTGAAAAAAGAACTTCAGAAGACGGATTCCCTGATTCGCGGAACAAGTGCGCAATCACCGATCAAACTCGGAAAAGAATCGGCCAAAATCGGTTTTGGCTATTTTAAACGGGGAAT
>ENA-OQLB01000697-OQLB01000697.1-human-gut-metagenome-genome-assembly--contig:-NODE-697-length-17641-cov-16.638061_pt1 | contig 17641 bp, 17 predicted proteins | sample MGYA00242656_ERZ504813 | MGnify/ENA primary metagenome ERZ504813 (study PRJEB26092, sample SAMD00036388) | human gut metagenome | host: Homo sapiens | study: EMG produced TPA metagenomics assembly of... | reverse complement strand
TTTCAGGGCGTTACCCCTTCATTCGACTATTCACGCATTCAGTTCTCCAACTCGAACTAATTTCATTACAATAAACAATGATTCAGTTGAGATGTGCCAGTCCTTTTCAGACTGGAACGTCTCGCACCCCCTTTGGATCTGTAATGATCTGGGAAGCCCTGCTTAACTGAAGGAGATTGGGTTTCACCATGAACAAGGTTTTTCCAGCGCCGCTTCCTCCGATTACCAGGACATTTAGGTTTCTCCTGGTCTTTCTGGTATTCATGGACAGCCTGACATTCTGGGATAAGATCAGATTATTGTGTTCATCTTTATCCGCAAACTGCTTTGCCACCTTTTTCGGATCTGCAAAAACAGCGGTACCAAATTCCTGTCCCGGCATATAGTTTTTCCGGCTGGTTACATACATGACCATACCGATCACATATACAAAAATCCCCAGAATGATTGCTTTTAAGGAAGTTTCGTTCCAATAATTGGCAAACGGGGCTGCCATCACCTGATCCAGACGGTTAAAAAAATAATTGATATCCTTTCCGGGCTGATAACACACGTTCAAGAGATAACCTCCATAGCCGGAAGCTATGCCACCAATAAGATACATGCCCCAGGACTGTTTCTTCTTTTTCTGAATTGCTCCGGTTCTCTACCTCCTTTGCCCCTGTATGGTTCTTCTCCCTGCTTCCAGGTTCTGTTGTGCCTTCCTGTAATTCTGCTCCCTTCTTCTGCGTATCTTTTCCTGCTCCTGTCTGGCACGTTCCCTGTGTACCGGGTCATAGCTTTCCCTATATAAATCTTCCCCCGAAGTTTTTCTAAGAAAACGGTCCTCCAGGTCTAAAATTGCATACTCCTTCTTCTTTTCCAATCCTGCAAAAATCGTCTTATGGTCATTAATCCAGCTAATTTCCGATTTATCCAGCCAGATAAATTCATTCTTACGGTACGGAATCCTGGTTTTGATATGATGCTCTGTTTCTTCATATACCAGCTTCTGGTCTATGGTAATGGCATTCACACCTGGATTGTTCCGTTTCTCCTTTTGGATACGCCGAATGACCTGCATCTTTTCTTCTGTTTCCTGGCTGCTTCCAGTGCTGCGTCTTTTGGCTTCCTCTTCCCCAAACAACTGTTTCCACTGCTGGGAATCTACCAATTCTTCAACCTGTTCCGGTGTCCTGGTCAGTGTCACCGTACCTTCCTTCCCTTTTTCCAAAATCCCCTGTTCTTCCATGTAGCAGATAATCGGCCAGATCTGAAGCCAGGTCATATTCAGACGGGAACGGACATCACTGATCTTCTCCACCTGGTTTTTCGCCAGCTCCCGCGCAACCAGTTCACACTCCTTCGGCTCCGGCAGGGCAGGCTTTTTTACTTCTTCTACCAACTGCTCTACCTTATCCGGCTCTGCATTTTCATAGTATTCATCTAACGTCCCAATATTGGAATGTTCAATTTTTGCCATCATGGACTGAATACGGGGCGCTGCCTGGGAATGGAACAAAATTTCACTCATACCGTCCTTCTCATTTAAATCCGGCAAAATGGAATATAAAATCCCATACTTATTTGCCAGGGCTTTTACCCGCTCCAGGTCTTTTGTTTCAAAACGGAAAACCTGTAAATCGCCTCCCATTTTCAGGAGCTTTTGTACAGAAGTTTTCCCTGACAGTTTTTCCTGATCCAGAACTTTTTTAAATACCGCACAAATATCTTTTACAAACTGCCAGCCTGTATTTCCCATTTTCAGAATGATTTCTGCGCCTTCAAAGGAAACTTTAATAATCTGCGCCGCATCTTGTATTTCACTCATGCTCTCCCTCCTATCCCATTGCCCTGTCCTTTTTTACTGGAACAGCCGCCTTTATTTTTCCTTCTGTAAGCATGGCTTCCAGGTCATACTGGATATTTTCCTGTTTTAAGAGAGCCTCCAGCATGTGGTTTGCTTTTTCCTTTTCATAGGTCATATACTGAAGCTGAAAAATATAATTCTCAATCTGCAAAATATTTTCCGGAACCTGAAAAAACGGTTCAAGGTAATGATAAAGAATACGCTCTTTTTCTTCCTTTCCTGCATGAGGCGCCTGTAACTGCAAAATAATTTTTTCTACCTCTTCCATAGACTCCTTATGAAAAGCAATACGGTACAAATCCTGTTTCTGCTCCCTGGTAAGAAAGGGCTGTTCCTTTTCGGCAGTTTCCAAAAGGGAAAATGTTTTTACCACATGTTCAAGTTCTGCCATTTACACACCCGCCTTCCGTTTCCGCATCAAAAGGATAATTTCCCGCATTTTTTTCATTCTCTCTGGTGAAGGGCTGTTCTCCATCACCTGAAGGATTTCTGCATCTGCCAGCCCACTTTCTACGCACTGGCGGATTTCTTCCAACTGTTCTGCGGACAGGTTATATTCCAGAATTTTCTCCACAACACTTTTGGGTACTTTTTTCCCAAGCATGGCAATCCCAAGCAGCCGGTGCTTACTTTTTTGTAGCCCTTCCGCTGTTTGTATGCTTTTTTCTTCCAATACCACTTTTGTTTCCCTGGAAGCAGCTTCTGTTTTTTCCCTGTATTTTTCTGCTTCTTTTTTCAGATCCTGAATTTCCTGCTCTTTCTTTGCCAGCTTTTCTTTTAATTCCTGTATGTTTTTATCTTTATATTGCAGGTTCTCATACAGGTCTTTAATCTCCTGGTTTTTCTCTTCAACAACATGCTCCTTTACCAGAGAGGACAAGGCTGTAAAACGGTCATTGCTTTCCCGAAACTGCTGAATGGATTGTTCCATGATCCCCATAAGATTTTTCATATAAGAACGCATTTCTTCATCTTTCGGAACTTCTTTTTTTGCCTTTGACTCTTCCAGTTGTATCCGCATGGTCCGCATACGGCTGGCCGGCAGTTCATTTCCGGCATAGGTTTTCACCTCTTCCAGATCCAGCCCGTTTTTTAAGCCCTCTACGATTTCCCGTACCTGGAACTGGTTATAATTTCCTTCACATAAAAAGTCGATTTCCCCAATCCCTTCCATAAGCCCTATGATGATTGCTTTCATCACCGGGGCTTCCTGGTTACTTTTAACTACCTTCTGGATATCCGAAACAGGAAGACCAAAATCCAGCCCCATAGAAACTGCGTCCATCTGTTCTTCTTTTAAAACTTTCCGGCATTCTTCCAGATACCGTTGTCCTTCTACTGTCATTTACCCTCCTTTTCCTCTGCCCCTCGCAGACGGTTTCCTATTCTTTTCCTTCTGCTGTGCTTCCAACTTTTCTTTTTCTTCTGCTTTTTCATGCAGACGCTCTGCAATCCTTTTTTCTTTTAAGATTTTTTTCCGTTCAATCCGCAAACGCTCCTCTTTCTCAAAGAAATAAGCGTCTGTCTGTTCTGCCTCAGACAAGGAATATCCCATTTCTTTTAACTGCCCAAGAAGGTTTTGGTATGTCTGGTGGTCTTGAAAAAATTCCTGATACCCTTCCTGATAAAGTTTTGCTTCCATCTGTTTTTCCTGCAGCTTATTGAGAAGCAGAAGCATTTCCTCATAAGGAACCATTTCTTTTCGTAGCTGCTTTCTTGCCCTGCTGTTTTCCCAAAGCTGTTCCTTTGTTGCATCAGAAATGGCTTTCAACTGCGCCTTATCCTGTATGCGATAAGCTGCCAGAAAATCAAATTCCTCCTGCAATTTTTTCAATTCATGGATTGCTGCCCTGTATTTCCAGGTTTTAGAGTCTGCCATTGGTTTCCCCTGCCGGTACCTGCGAAGAAAACATTCCTTCTGGTATCTGGTCAAATGCCGCTCCCGGTATGGGATAAACACATACGTCCATTCTACCGGTATCTCCTCTCCGGTCATTTCCGGGATTGGAAGGCGTCCCAAACGCTGCCGAAGCCTTTCCTCTGTATATTCTTCCCCTAGCTGGTCAAGCCGCCTTGCCATTCCTGCTCCGGGTTCCCGAACAGAAAGGCGCTTTCTCCCCCGCAACTCATATCCCATGCTGGAAAGATTTTCAAGAAATTCCTCATAAGAACCTGCGTCCTGTAATGCCTGGTCCACATCTCTTCTGATCCGCCTGTCCCGTTCAGAAAGAGATTTTTCTTCCTGTCCTTTTTGTTTGCGTTTTTCCTTTGCTTCTTCCAGATCCAGCACAGATAAACCATGCTCCCTGCATATCCGGTTGGTCAGAGGCTGAATGATGTTTTCCCAATCCCCGTTTTTATAATCGTATTTATATCCCGTAGTACAGCGTACTGAATTAAAAATAATGTGCCCATGAATATGGTCCGTATCATTATGGACTGCATAAACCGCTTCAAAATCCTTCCCAAGAAATTCTGTCACAAACTCTCCTACCACTTGGAAGGCTTCTTCTTCCGAAACCTCATCTTCCTCAAACGAAAGAATGAAATGGTAGCCCTGCCTTTTATCCAGCTTTCCAAAATGACGTTTGGTATCTACCATCTGGGATAATGCCTGTTCAGGAATACAGTTATGTCCACAGACATAGCGGCCATGTTCTGTTTTCTCCGGGTTCATAATATAGCGAAGACCGTTTGCCAAATGTTTTGCCGGATAACCCGTTTTTGCCTGTTTCATGTGCAGGCACTTTGTAATTGCCATAACCTACAGCCTTTCCTGCACCTGGCTTACCAGTGTTTTTATCTGCTTCAAAAACACATACAGACGGTGTTTATCTTCCCTGGAATAAAGGCACTGTTATTGTTATGGGTAATCTGGTTGATGTTTACACCGATCCGGTTGATTTCCTGGTTCATGCGTTCCAGTTCCTGACGGATTTCCGGGTAATCCCTGGGACGGTTGGTAATCAGCATACGAAGGTACTGGGAATCGGAAAGCCCCATCTTTTCTGCCTGTTTTTGTAACTCTTCCAACTCCCATGAGTACAGCCGGATTTCTTTTCTGCATTTCATTGTTTCTTTTTTCATGCTCCCCCTTTCCTTATCTTTATCACATATTTCATCTACCGATTTCTACTCCAACGCTATCTGCTGTCAACTCCTAAGACCTGCTATCGGTCACCGTATAACTTCCCGGCGTCCGGACTGGCTATGCCAGTCCTCTGCAAGATACGGATTTTACCGTACAAAATCCCATCTTGTTAGGGGGACACCCCCTAATACCCCGGAGCAAATAGATAGCAAAACGCAGATACTGATAGCAGACCTGCGTTCCATATAGGGAAAAACCGATAGCAGTTCCAAACATCTGCTATCGGTTTTTCCGCTTCCTACTTCTATTTCTGCTAACAAAACCCCAGTTCTGTTAGCAAATCTGCCAGCCTCCTGTGTCTGATGTGACAGCAGTTCTTCCATTCTGCTATCAACGCTTTTGCACAGACTCCCATGCAGGCTGCTTCTTCTTCCGCAATTTTTCTCTTTCCAACAAGTATGGGAAGACTCTCTATGGACCATTTGCCGCTTTGGGTTTCTCTTATGAAATTATTGGTTTACCTGTTCTTCCAAACGCTCCAATGCCTTTTCAAAAGCTCCAATCCCACTGAAAAAGGAAGAAAGCCGAATATCTTCAAACAGATATGGCATGGCTTTGTATAGTTCCAGAAAAATATAATACAGTACATCAACAACAATGGAATTTCCTGCCTGTTTGTAAAGCTGGCTATTGCTTATGCCTGCTTCTTTTGCTTTCCAAAAATCCGTATCGGAAAATCCCATAAGCCGGAAACACTCTAAAGGTGTCAGCCTCCGGATACGGATCAAAGACTCTAAACGGTGTATCCCATTTGATGTCGTAAGCGTAGGGCAGAGTTCCCCATGCTCCTGTACCCTTCCCCGTTTTTCCACAGACGGATAACTAAGATTTACAACACCATTTTCCAAACATTCCTCATAACCTTTCTGTGTCTTTTGACGTACCAGAATGATATTATCTTTTTGTACAGAAGTAAGGGTATGGCAGACCTCTTTTTCTCCCAGTTCCAGGTCTGCACAATCCCGCCTTCCGGGTCATACCTGCCCCGGATTGCTCCAGGGTGCTTTTCTACAATCTTTGGCTGGTCATGCCCTGCCAAAACCGTACCGCTGTTTCCTAAAGGGGAATAAATAACCCCACTTGAACCATAACCGGTATGAATATCTCCCACCTGAAGAATTTTGGGCTGCTGTCCGCCACCACCACAGGCAGTTACCGTAGGGCAGCACCCGTCTGGCAGATAAACACGACCAGTCTGTTCAAACACCCCTTTGATATTTCCGGCCCTCTTTACCCGGTTTTCCCGAAAAGCCTTCAGGCTTTTTTCATCCGGCTCAAACAAAAGGGCTTTTCTCTCTTCCATATCTTCAATCAAGCGGCATACTTTTTCCTGGGATAAGTAGTATTTTTCCTCTACGGTATCCTCCAGAATATCCATAAGGCACTGGAAGGACCCCAGCGGTTCCGGAAACTGGAATTTTCCATTATCCATTTCCTTCTGTATCAAAATCAGATATACCCGTTCCCTGTTCTGGGGTATTCCATAATGCTTTGCATTAAGAACACTCCAATAAGTGTGGTATCCGTATTCATGCAGTTCTTCTTCAAACAACCGGAATGTGGTATCCCGGAATTTTTTTCCTACAATATTTTTTACATTTTCGTAAATTCCCCATACTGGTTTGACACCCCGTATCATACGGAGCCACTCCACCAGAAGGGAAGAACGTGTTTTATCAATATCATGGGAACCACACATGCCGCAGGCGTCCCTTTTGGAATAATGTACCTGCAAAGGGTTATACTCATACCCGCAGCTTCGGCATTTCCAAACCGCGCCTGCCTGCTTGCCTGCCAGGGAAAAATCCTGACAGGGGCTTCCGCCACAGATCATGTTAAACGGTTCAATCTCCCTTTCGTCCACTTTTGTAATATCTCCCAGATTCAATGTTTCACTTGTACCATGAATCGCACAATAACTCTTTGCTGCATATTTATCAAACTCACAAAAATTCACCAAACTATATTTCATTCCTCATATTTCATGAGGTGTAGCTACACATTTTACCTAGGATTACTCACTTATTTCCTCCTGTCTCCTAAATTTTTTATAGTCTTCATGAGAAATCCACAGCTACAAACGAAATATCCTTCTGGCATTACCTTACAATCATAGAATCACCCCTTCCCGTATCCAGAGTTTATCCTTCTGTCAAAAATTCTGTTGGTCTGCACCACCTCCTTTCCTAACACCCCCACTTTCGGATTGGTTATTTCTTTCTCACCGCTCTTCTTTCCTGATGTTTGCCAGCACCCTGGACACATACGCCTGCTTGGGTATCCCCATGCGGTATCCCTGCCGCTCATAGCTCTCTTCGATAAACGCAACCCGTACACGTCCATGCAGTTTCCTCTTTCCTATCCACTGCACTACTTTTTCCATCTCCGCTTCGCATTCGTCGATCTCCCATTTTTTGAAACATTCCTCATCATAGCTATTTTCCAAAAGAATACCCTCCTATCTTGCCTGTGCTATCTGGTATGGTACTATGTTCCTGTGTCCTACCATTTTTTCTATCTTTTGTATGTTTGTCCCTTTTGTTTCAGTAAGAAGCGGCCTTTCCTTTTCTACCAGGCTGGAAAGCTCCTGGTTTTCCTTTTTATACTGCAAAAAAGCATTATAGTCTTTTCCCATAGGTGGAAGACGTACAAAAACCTCATACTCCATAAGGTATATTTTCTTGCCAATTTTTTTGCCGCTTGTCTTCCCGGCAGGTCATTATCCAAACAGAACTGTATCTTCCTGATATGAGGATAATCTTTTAAGAACTTTTCCAAAGGACCGTCGGAAAGCATTCCAAGTACCAGGATATTGTTCTGATAGTCTTCCCGCAGTTCCATATCGGACATGGCATCAATGGCCGCCTCATATACATAGAGCGTATCACTGTTTTGGTCTACCAGATTAACTCCATAAGTTTTGTCATTCCCCGTAACATCTCCTTTAAAGGGTTTTCCATATTTATCCAGGGTTCCCCTCTGGCTGGCAAAACGTGGGATACCTTCCGTATCTTTTCCCACAAAAACCAGGTTATGGTACGTTCCGCTCTCATACAAAATCCCCTTTTTTACCCAAAAATCAATCATCTGCTTTGACAGCTTCCGCTGTTTTATCAGATAGCCATATAACCGGCGGCTGGTTTCTGATTTTGAAGGAAGTACAAAAGGTTCTTTCGGTATGTCTTTTCTCTGTTTTGTTTCTTCTATTTTTTCAGTCTGTCTTTCCGGTTGAAATTTTTGCATGGTTTCAGTACGGATATATCCGGCAAACTCCAGCAGATATTTGACTGCCTCCACAAAATCCATGTTTCTGAAATATTCCAGAAAGTCAATGGTGCTGCCACCTACCCCTTGGCTAAACCGGCACCAGGAAGACCGGTTGAAGATCATCACAGAGTCCATACCCACTGCCTGATAGAACCTGCCTTTCCTTTTCAATGGAATCCCTATCTGCTCCGCCAAATCCACTAAATCCACTGCCTTTGCAATCTGAATTTCTTCAGCCGTAAATTTTCCCATACTGCACCTCTTCATATTTCATATCCAGATAATGTGCCATTTCCGGGTGCAGAGCTTCAAAAGCAGTCAGGTAGCGGAAACAGGAACTATACTCTCCCTGTCCGGTACAAAATTCCCGTAGGCTCTTTTTCGAATACTGGGCCGGCTGGTTACACCAACGACTTAGGTTGATATACATTCCCTTATAAACCTCCGGTGCCTGTTCCCATGCTGCATAGCGCATCAGATAAGCCAGGCACTTATACCGCATCAAAATCTCAATCCGTATGAAAACGTCCCGAATATCCTTTGCCCAAAAATCTGCTTTCCAGGTCCCTTCCCAGTCATAACCGCACAGTACATACAGCTTAATTTTCTGGTAAGAAACTGGGATCACTTCCCGCAAAAGTTCCAATTTTCTTACAATAAGTTCCTGATCTTTGATATGGTCAAAGGCAAAAATCATACCATTATCCAATTTTCCAGATGCCAGAAGTTCCATCTGCCTTTTCTGCATAATCCTCAGATCCAGCCCCTGCCGGAATTGAAACCGCCTGCCTGTTTCCAGGACACTGGAAAAGATTTTTTCCCACCCTGCACAGGCAAAAAAGTTATCGTCCAAAAAGCATAACTTCTTTCTGGACGGGTCATAAAATTCTTCCAATGGGCTTGCTGGTGCTGCACCGGTGCTGTTTTTGTTTACACAGAAACTGCACTTCCGAAAACACCCCCTGGTGAGGAAACCAATGGAATACTCCGTATAAAATTGGAACTCTTTCTTCTTTTTCTCTCCTTCGCTATGTTCTTTTACCATCTGGTCATACAAATGATAGTCCGGTGTATGGTGTTCAATCGCTTCTGGAAGTACCGGTGCTTTATCGTAAAAAAATCCAGTCCCTCCATAAACGGTTGTTTCCCTCGTCAAAATATGTTCCGGCACAAAGGTATCCGTAAACACTTTTGATACATAGAGCCGGTCATATTCCCCTGCCTGGCTGTAATCCAAAAGAAGCTCTGTTTCAAATCCCTGCTCCTTCCAATAAGCGGAAAGTTTCATACATGCCAAGTTAGGAAACCGGTGTCTTTTCCGGTATAAAAGATCTGCATCTATAATCCCTATCCTCAACGCCTGCTCCTTTCCATACGGATAGTTCCGGTTTTCTTCTCCCCTTTGACTGCCTCTTTTCTTTCTTCCTTTTCCTTGCATTCTGCCGGGCAATATGATTTTCCATTTGCTTCCATGATTTCTGCAAATTCACAAATATGGAACACCCTTGCCCCTACCTGTGTGTGGTATTCATCAATATAGGTACAAACCCGTTCTTCCCTTTTTCCATCTGGATATACAATCTCTATGGAGTCCCCGTCTGCTATGCTGAACAGGGTATGATAATGGCTGTCAATAAACCGTATTCTTTTTTTCTCTTCCATGCTTCTCACCTCATATTGCCAAAGAAAGGACAGCCGCAGCCGCCCTTTCCCAAGTTTAAAAACTGATTTTTATTTTCTATGCCTTTTTATGTCTTTTTCTGTAATAAAGTAGGCCTGCTACCATACCTGCACTTACACCAAGAGCCAGCAAAGGCAGGAACCAGTTTGTATCATCACCCGTTTTTGGTCCTGGTTTTACGGTACCTGGTGTTTCTGGTATTTTTTTATTCTGGATCTCTTTTACCACTTCAATGACTGGTGTTTTATCATTCTGATAGGTAAATACGATTTCCCACTCTTCTTCCGTCTTCTCATATCCCTTTAAGGTGGCAGTTTCTTTCAGCACATAGGTGATCGGTTCTTTGAAAACACCATTTTCATAAGTTCCAATTGGAAGTAGTTCTGAAACTGCTTTTCCATCTTTTCCAGTCTTCAAACGTCCTACTTCTTTTCCGGTTTCCTTTTCCAGCAGAACAAATTCTACTCCCTCTAAAGCTGCTTTACTGTCTGTATCCGTTTTTACGATAACCAGTTGTCCCATAGCACGCTCATCTTCCATCTTCACTTTCTGAATTTCTCCCGTTTCTTCTACTGTAAACTCCACGTCATTGGCCACAATATATCCGTCAACTGCCGCCTCTTCGTGCAGGGTATAAGTGCCTACCGGAAGATACTCAATCAGGTGTTCTTCTCCTGTGGTCCAGGACTCTACCACTTCCCCGTCCTGATCCAGGATCTGCAGCTTCGCCCCTTCAATCTCCTTACCATCTGTAATATCTGTTTTAGAGATAGAAACCTTTGTATGGTCGTCCTCCATTTTCACTTTTTGTACGTCCCCTGTTTCTTCCACAACAAATTTCACATCTTCTGCCCGGACATATCCCTGTTCCGTAGGCGCCTGCTCTTCATGCAGTATATATTCCCCTGGTGCCAGTGCGTAGACTACATGAGCTTCTTTTTTTGACACCCACTCTTCTACCACTTTTCCTTCCTGATCCAGGATCTGCATTTTGGCCCCTTCAATTTCCTGTCCACCGGTTAAATCTACTTTCGTAAACTCCGTAATAGTAGGCTGATTAAGAAATTTCTTCTGAAAAGCGAGCAGTTCAAGGGTCTGGTCTGTATAAGACGCATCAAAGGAACACACCTCATCATTTGGCAGGTATCCCGGCTTATGCTCTACTTCCTGAATATAGTATTTTCCATGAGGAAGATCTGCCTGAAATACCAGCTTGCCCTCTTCATCTGTTGTTCCCAGTTCAATCAAGGCATCTTTTTCTACAACTACTTCCCCGGCAGCATTTTTGATATCCTCCTGCGCATACAGCCCGAATACCACTCCTTCCAGCGGTTTTCCGGTTTCTGCGTCTTTCTTCAGAAGACTCAGGGAAACTTTCTGTCGCTGATTGGTAAGTTCCATTGTTACATAATCCACTGCTACTTCCTGTCCCTTATATGCAATTTCAAATTCTTTTGCTTCCGGGTCAAGCACGCAGTTCTGACCTGCTTTTTCTTCCACTACATAGTATTTTCCGATAGGAAGATTATTCAGGACTGCCTTTCCTTCTTTATCTGTCACCATACGAGCTACCAGGGCATCTTTTTCATATTTTACAATGCGGTTTCCTGCTTCGTCTTTCTGTCCGTCCGGGGTATAAATGGTTTCCTTTGCATGAATGGCAAATTCTGCACCTTCCATATTCCCTTCTTCATAGTCAAATTTATAACCTTTCTCTTTTTCCATGACTTCTTCCCCGGTGAAGAAACTGCTTACCTGATTTACGAAACCTGCTACACCGTTTTTCATCTTCGTCAGGATCTTTTCTTCTACTTTAGAAGCACCAGAAAGTTTTTCTCCCTTTTTATGGATTGTAAGGCTTCCTACTGCTTCATCATTATACTGTTCAATGACAACAATAAATTTACCGGTTTCCTCTTCTACCTGGTGTACAGTATCAGAATTTACGGTAATAGTGATCGGCGCTTTCTTTGTCTCCTGGTATGTGCCTCCGTCTGCAACTTCATTCAGTGGAACTTCCTTTCCGTCTTTTAAGAGGGCATTTTCAAATCCTACCTGTACATAATTTTCCGGCGCTTCCACTTCTTCAATCCGGTAAGTGCCACATTTTAACTGCTCCGGTGTAATCAGGTATCCCTCTTCGTTGGTCCTGAACACAGATACCACTTCTTTTTTCGGATATCTTACGATCATTTCCACATATTTTTCTGCTTCCACATCATAAATCTTATAAGCTGCACTGTTATCCAGCACCGGCTTCTGCGTCTGGGCATCTTTTTTCACAATCTTGAAGTAATACTGCAAAGGACGGTCATCAAACACACGCCATACCTGGGGTTCCCGGCTGTCTTCTGAAATCTGTACGATAAATGGACGAATCCCTTTTAAATTTTCCGGAACTGTAGACTCAAACACCACATAGGTCCATAAGGAAGTTCTGGACTCTTTAAATATCCTTTCTTATCTGTAAACAGCTCTGGTACCGTAATCTTTTTACCATTCTCCCAATAAGAAGCGGTTTCGTCTTTGCTGTAATCATAGGTGATAAAATCTTCCGGGGTATAATAAGAACCATTTCCCGGCTTCAAACTTCCATCTTTTACACCAGACAGCTCACTGATGAGGAATACCTTAAATCCAGCTCCTTCTACCAGTTCTGTTTCTGTCTGCTCCCCGTCTTCTGAGATCTTGATAAGCTGAAAGGCCTGTTTCTTTACAGTTTCCTTTACAGTTACTTCCCGGTGTACAATCTGTACCTCCTGTCCTTCATACGAAACCTCTACGGGATACTCTGTTTCATCTAACAGATACCCTTCTGCCGGCTCTATTTCTTTCACGAAATAATTTCCAAGATACAGGTTTTTGAAATCTACAGTTCCTTCACTGGAAATCGTACCCTGCGCTACAAGTTCCCCTTTTTTATGGACAATCCCATCTTTCTTATTGGGGTGTTCAATATCTTCTGCAGCATATAATCCGTATTTTGCCCCTACTAAGGTTGCGTCACCCTGGGAAATAAATCCCTGGGAATCCTGATCAATCTTACTTACATGAACTTCTCCCCGTACTTCCTCATTTTTAAAATCATGAGAAAAAGTATATGTGTAGGTGCTGTCGTCTTTATATTCATAGAAGAAACGATACACCTCATCTGTCATATAATACTTATCCGGTGCCTGGATTTCTTTTACGCTGTAATGGAAATTCAAAGGAATATCCGCATGGAACACAGCCATTCCTTCCCTGTCGGAAACAGCACGTTCCACCAGGCTTCCCTTTTCTACAAGAACCTTTCCGTCTGCCGCTGTCAGGTCTTCTTCTGCATACAATCCAAACGTCGCACCCTCCAGGGTAACGTCATCATGTTTCGATTTTTTCACTACATTTACGGAAATCTCCGGTCTTGCATTGGTAAAAGTGGTTTCCCCCTGGGATAACTCTACATTCTGTCCTGCATAGGACAAGGTTACAAACTGGGTACGTTCCTGTTCTGTTTTTCCAATCACCAGATTTTCCGGTGCTTTCTGTTCTACAACCTTATATTTTCCAAGATACAATTCTTTGGAAACAGCACTTCCATCTTCCCCGGTTGTCAGACTTTCTACCAGATCCCCTGCTTTATGCACCTTCGTCACTTTATCCTGGCTGTAAATATCCTCTGCCGCATAAATGTTATATTCTGCCCCTGCAAAGTCCGCATTTCCATATACAAAAGTCAGGTTCCCCTCTTCTCCGGTTACTCCAGTCAGAACCTCACCTTTTTTACGGATTGTGATTTTTCCTTTCTGTTCCTCATTCGTCACTGCAACAGAAGTTGTTTTTCCTGTTTCCAGCTTCACATTAAAAGACTCTGTATTCAGCTTATATCCTTCTGGAACAGAAATTTCTTTTAAATATACCGTATCCTGGGTTTTCGGAAGCTCCACCTCAGAAGTACCGTTGCTGTCTGTGGCCGGCATCTGCACAAGAAGATTTTTACATGCACTGTCTGAATAAATACCAAAAACAGCGCCGGACAGATTTACTTTACTGTTCTTATCTTTTTTTGTTACCTTTACCCTTGCCAGGTCCAGCCACTTCACCGTAATTTCCACAGAAGCACTTTCTTCTTCAAAAAATGCCCCATACCCAATGTCCTGGGAACCAGAACCCGTAGACAATACTAAGGTCTTCCACTGGGTTCCCCTTTGTCCTTTCAGCTTACCGCTGTTCCATGTACCCGTTACAGTTTTGGGAGCGCTGAAATAGAATGTGGTATTCCCATTGATCTTTACGGTTCCTGTCTGTTTTGTACTTCCACTGTGATAAGTCACATTCTCTGGCATTTTTAAAGTAATATAGTTTCTATGGTCACCTTTTAAAGTAAACTCCCCGGTACGCTGTTCCTTTCCACTTTCATAAGCCTTTGCTTCCTTTGGGGACAACGTGATTGCTGCTGTCGGAGGTGCTTCCAGGCTGTAAATATGCTGGATATATCCCCACACACCGCTTGCCTTAATATCTTCAAAGGTACAGCCATAAAAACCGTCCATGCCACAATAAGAATAAGCGGCAGCTAAATGCGTAAAAATATACTTTGTCTTCCAGTCAAAAGAGGGCATATACTCCCCGGTAATGTCCCCAGGACCGCCATATCCATAATAAAGGACTTTCTGCAATTCCGGGTTGCTTTCAAATTCATTTGCTACATAATCCGAGGTCGGCGGGGAAGCCTTCATAGACTCCAGACAATATGCTACATGGCCATTTACAGTGAAATAGGAAGTAGAATAGTTCCCCACGTTAGAAGGGTATGGGATTTTTTCTCCCTGTACCAGATGTACATTGCTTCCTTTTTGCTGCTCCATTGCTGCCGGAACAACCGATAAGAACATTCCCTTATCCTCTTTTGGTGTCAGATCAATCAACTCTGCCCCTGCATCTGGCATTTCCGGTTCTTCCGTCAGTACCTCCGGTATCTCCGGGTCAGGGTCCGCCTCACCGTCCTCACCGGAGTCATCTTCGGTATGCTGGCTTACTTCTCCCTGGGGTTCCTGTGTGCTGTTTTCCCTTGCTTCTACCACAATTCTTCTCATAATCTGATAGGAAGGGCTTCCGCTTAACGGATCAACACAATAAAATGCCTGGTAAGAACCTGGGGTATTGAAATCAAAAGAATTGCCGGAGTCCCCTTCTGCTTTCAGAAACGTTACCTTTACTTTTTCATCATTTTTCTGAAAACCCCTGTAATCTGTTTCCAGGTCAAAGGGCTCTCCTGCTTTTATGGTAAGGTCCTCTGCATACACCAGTTCTTCTTCTGTCAGTTGCTCCTTTACCTCTTCCAACTCCGGTAATGTTTCCGAAGCAGCCTCCTCCTGTTTTACTTCCTGTATCTGTGCATGTTCCTCAGACTGTTCAGAAGCCAGTGCGGTGATCCCTGTATTGAGTAACGTAGAACAACTAAGAAGAAGTGCCAGCGTCCCAGCCAGCAGCCTTTTCTTTTTTCCTTTCATCATAGCTTTGCTCCTTTTCATTTTTTCGTCAAAAAAAAGCAGGCCACACAAGCCTGCTTTCCATTTTCTATCTTCTTTTTTCTATCATTTGTATACGGTCTGTCCCGTATCCAATGCACCTGTCAATCCCCTTTCTATTCCCTGCTCCCTGCATGGAACACTGCCAAAACAAGCTGCAGAACCAGCAGAAACAAACATATCACCAGTTTCCCTGTCAGATACAGCAGTTTCCCCACTGCAATGAAAATCCCTTTTACAACTTCCCATACACTTCTTCCTACTGCCATATCTTTTTCCTCCTTATTCTTCAAATGCCCCATAAAATTCCGCAAACCGTAAATCTTTTTCCATACAGGCTTCTTCCTTTTCCCTGTTCTCTGCTATCGTTCCACCGTCAGAAAGTTCTCCCTGAACGGCCTTTTCCAGCACACCCTGCTTCTCAAAGGCTTCTTCCTGTGCCTTTGAAACCGCTTCTTTTACGATTTTACAAAATTCTTCTTTCTGGTTCTCCAGAAGAGTATTTAATAGTTTCATCTGCTGTACTTCTTCTTCCTGCTGTAGATACTTGGCAAAATAAACGATTGCTTCTGCTATGAAGTCGTCTTTTGTCTTGAAAATATCTTTGTTATACTCCTTCAGATACCGATAAGCCTGATGATGTACCGGTCTGCTTTTATACAGCCGCAGTGAAGTTGTATATACTTTTTCCGTATCCATAAATTTTCACTTCCTATCATGCTGTCCGCATTTTCCTCTGTTTTGCCCGGATAATACTTTTCACTGCTTCTTCACAGCCCCTTGCATTGGCATGTATATCTGTTACAAACTGTACATCTTTTCCATCATTGGCTCCAAAATGCTCCACAATGGAAGAACCACCGCCCATAAACACCATTTTGGTCAGATCCAGATTATAATGGTTTGCCTGTATGATACCATAAATTTCCTCTGCGTAGGACTTCAAACAATTTTTTATGACATCCTGATACTGCTTCGGGCAGTCATAGCTTCCTGTCCTCATAAATGCTTCTGTAATATATGCCGGTACCCCTGCCCCTGTTTTAGCAATGGCTTCCTCATTGACTTTTCCGATACAGTACAAAGCTGCCTTATCCGAAATCGAATACTTCCCGTCCGGCATTCCGTCAACAAACTCTACCAGTCGGTAGTCCCTCCACCAATATCTACTAAAAGGCAATAACCGGGAACCGCTTCTAAAAGCGTATGGATCACCACATGCCCCTGCATAAAAACAAACACATTTTCCAAAGATACATGATAATGTACCCCTTCATAGCGAAAATGCAGTTCCTTTGTCTTTAACAAATATTTCTTAAAACTTTCTTTCTGCTGCTGAAATCTTCTGGGCGGAAGGGCAGCTCCCATTTTTACGGAAGCGTCTGTCAGGCTCCGGCAGCGCATTTCCTGCGCCAGTGCTGCAAGGGTAAGAAGATAATAATTTTCATTCTCTGTCTTATCCACGCACTCCTTTTCCGGCACTTTCCCTCCCACATAATAAAACTGGTTCTGGTATTCCAGAATGTGCTCCAGGCTGTCCGGCCTTGCCTGCAAAGGCTGGATTGCTGCTGAAAATACCGTATTTGCAGTTTTCATGTTACGGTTTCCATGATCAATTCCAATAATCATTTTAGTTTCCACGTTCTTATCCTCCTGAAAGTTATAGTTTGTATTTTATCTTGTTCTCTTTGGTTCTTGACCTGTTTCTTTCTTTTCTTCTAATGTCATTTTATCTCCTGTTTTTATTTAACTAGTTCTTTTACTTTTTAATTATCTTCCTTAACTAAGTTATATTGCTAGTACTGTAGACTTCCCGGTTATCTTTAGCATCTACAGGGATACTGCATAAAGTCAAGCTACCAATACCTTTTTACACCCTCTACCAATAGGTTTGTAATAATCAAATGTGGCGTTCTGAGTTTGTGAGAAATAAGCTGAAATGGCATCCTTATTTTGATAATAAGGATGCGACCTTGTCCACCCTATCCGGCACCAATAATTCGTCTTCCTTAATTCCCGCCTCCTCCAATTTCGGAATCAGTAGGTCTAGGTCAATTTCTCTCAAAGCTTGGCCTATAGACATTTTATCCTTTTTATACGCTCTTGGCAAGATAGTTTGATCAATATAACTGCTGGTATATCTGTCAAACATTACCTGTTGGGCATTAAATCTGGAAAATAAT
>ENA-OQLB01000696-OQLB01000696.1-human-gut-metagenome-genome-assembly--contig:-NODE-696-length-17647-cov-3.256450_pt1 | contig 17647 bp, 27 predicted proteins | sample MGYA00242656_ERZ504813 | MGnify/ENA primary metagenome ERZ504813 (study PRJEB26092, sample SAMD00036388) | human gut metagenome | host: Homo sapiens | study: EMG produced TPA metagenomics assembly of... | reverse complement strand
GCTCAATCTTTTCATTCTGTGTATAATTCATTTGGAACCTCCAGTGCTTGATTGTTTTGTTTACATCCGCCAAGATGCAACTCAATCATACCTTGAGGTTCTTTTTTATTCAATTGGCGCTTTTAATGAATTACAGGAATGCTCCTTTCAAGCATATTCAGCACTTATATATTGCTTCCCAAATATTTTAAAGAAAAGCGTACCACTATTTTAATGATACGCTCATCATTATTAAATCACTTCAAAATGCTTCAATGCATCCTTTATTGCTTCAACCTTCTCTGGAGTTGGATGCTTCCTCGGCTGTTTCAATTTCTCTACCGCATTAGGAGCATCGTACATCGGCAAGCCTAAATCTCTCTTTACCTCTGCAATATATGCGGTATGTACTTTGAAGCCGTATTTAGCTTCTATGTACTCCTTTATCATTTTGTAGGTCACTCGCTCTTTGGGCTTGTATGTTTCGGCTCTTTTTGCTATATTATCAAGCGGAACTTTTCCCTCACCCTCACCAAACTCAACTTTTACGTTGATATGTCCGTCTGGCTTTTTGTGGGAAAGCAGTACTACCGTCTCCACGTGGGCGGTGCAAGAGAACAAATCCATATATTATGGAAAGAAAACTTTTAATTTTGAAGTGTAGTAGTCACCTGGTAGAACCCGATTAACGATTGCCCCTACATTCCCGAATTTAAAGTCGTTTATTTGTAGTCTCCTGGTAGTCTCACCCCCGGCGGACGCCAAATTATGTCCCAGTTTACCCCATTATTCCGAGGGTTGCGAGTAGTCATGGAGTTCTGCCGTGGCAAACAAATAATATTTTTATCATTGTTTTGTTTCTCCTTATTTTGCCCCGGAATGCCCTGTTTTGCAAGGGTTTCCGGGGTTATGATGATATGCTCTGAAAATGCAGATTGTGGCAAATCAGAGCAGAATTGAGTACGTTGTTACTACCTGTTAGTAGTAAAACGAGGTATGCTTACTACTAAGAAATTTATTCTCCTTGTTCAAGTATCTCTTTAATAATATTCTTAAATTCTAATATTTCACTAGATTTTATATAATACCCTAAATTCACCATAACGCCAGTATGTGATTCCACAACTTGATTTGATGTTGGTATATCTGTTACTACCAATTTCCCTGTAGCATCATATATTGGTCCTGAGAATAAAGTTCCGATGAAAATAATTCTACTTTGTCCCCAGTTAAGATTTCCTACTTTGTCTTTATATCCACCTTCATTTAATATATATATAGGAGAACCCGATGACCCTGGGAAACAAGCCATATCTACTAATCCAATACCCGACTCATTAAAATCTATTGCCGGATGAGATGCAGTATACCCTTTTCTAAATATAGGGAAATTATTATTTTTATCCCACAGTCCAATCGGATACCCCACCATAACTAATTCTTCTAAAGCTGATAATTCTTCCAGCACTTTTTGAGATGGTAGTATAGTTTCATCTATGGCAATATAAAATACGTCCTTACCTGTTTGTTTTTTTACAAACTCAAACACCGGATTAACAAAGCAAAAACACAAATCTTTTTTTTGAATGAAATATCCAATTTAATGTCAACGTTACTTGATAACTCTCATTACTTTCATTTTCACCATTACGCAAATGCAAATAAAATGTCATAGTTTCATTTGCATTATAATTAACAACATGCTTATTTGTAATAATAACTGGAACAATTTTATTATCAATCATAAAATTATAAAAATAGCCTGTCCCTGAAGATCTATCACTTGCAACTAAACGAACTGTATTAAACATCATTCTTTCAGAAATAGATATAGGTTTCATATTTTTCCTCCATTAATAATTTATTTAAACATATTCAATCTTTATTTTATTGGTTTCACAATAGCACATCAACTCTCTTTTAATCTTTTCACTACATTTGCTTCCAATCATTATTTGCGAAATAGCCATATTAAAATCTGTATACAATTTTGCTATTCCCTTATATCTCATTCGCTCTTTTATATCATATTCAAGTATGCCATTATTAAATTTAGCTAAATCATATGGACAATATAACATTCTTATTTCCTTTTCTTTCGTGGAGTCTAGATTCGATGTCTTATTATACTGATTTTTAATAACCCATGGAATTATAGATAATTCAGCACCACCATTTTTTAAAGAATTAATAACCATCTCTGTGAAATCAATTGTATCTTTATCGCAATATTCAACTGGATACAAAAAATCATAATTACCAATATTATATTCTATACATACACCATTCCCATTTGATGCATATTCATCCCACATATAATCTTCATATGCGTATGTTAGTGAAAACACATCATACATTTCCGTAAGATAATTAATAAGAAATTCTATATGCTGTTTGCTATATCCTGTTCTATCTACGACTTTTTTCATCTTATAATCAATACTAAATTCTGTTTCATCATTCAAAGTTTTATAAAATGAAAACCATATTTTATTATCTTTTAAAGTTTGTATTTTAATATCTGCATTCTCTTGAAACGAAATATACTTATACACCTTATTATTCTTTATTATTTTTTCAGATATTCTATTTTATATGGTGTTGCCATATCAGATTTATCTTTTAAATTACCCATTCGTTTTAAGTATTCATCATAAAAGCCTATTCCATACATCTCTCTCACCTTCCTTTGTATATTATATCGCCATTTTCACTTCTTTTCCACAGAAAAAAACGCCCCAGCCTAATGCTGAGGTTTTATAAGGCAGTATGATAAACCTTAATAAAACTAAGGCATTGCAATGGCAGATGAGACTTTGACTGTAAAAGGTCAGAGCCTTTTTCTGTATCAGAAATTTGCACATTCGTCATTTTATTTTGCATTCGGTATAATTAAATTACCAAATACAAGGAGGCTTCGATATGAAAACAAATTTTGAAAATATAGCGGTAGTTATTCGCAACAAGGCGATTATCTTTTGCCAAATCTTACGCTACTTGATGAAAACCAAAGGCAAATCAGTGTGTGGGCAGTGAGGCACAGACGCTATTTGAAATCAAGTCATCGAGTGCTTTATTACAATCTTCTTACATCGGGTGAGCTTTACAATTACCTTGCCGATGTTGAGCGTCAGGCAGAGAATTTGTTTGAACAGACAATAAAATCACTTGCTGAGCAGGAACAAGTTACGGAAAAACTCAAAGCCGAAAATATGATGTTGTGGGTGCAAAAGATGAATAATATTCGCAACAGAGCAACAGAAATCGTTAATGAACAAGTGATTTATAAATGAGAAAAAGGCACAACTTACGGAGAAAATTTCCGTAGGCTGTGCCTTAAATTTTATTTGCCAAGTTGCAATGCACAATCTTAGCGAGCAGACCATTTGGTTATCCAAACGGTAATTTTCTCATAGGACACCCTAAGACCCGCTTTTTGTATTCGACTTTAATATTGAAAAAACAAAGTGGCTCAATGTTGCAAAGGAAAACATTATTGACATATAGTCAAAGAGATAAAGCAGTAGGTGTTCGTTATCGCCAAGGAGGAAAAACTGATTTTTCAGGAACAGGTAAGATGCTATATCCCGTTTGAAAAATGCGTAAATTCCGTATGCAAAAATGAGTATGAATATTATTTTGAAAGCAATCTTCACTTTTGGTGAGAGTTGCTTTTTCTTTTTTATCATTAGCAAAATCATATTGAAATGAAGTCCGAGGTGGAGCGACATAAATATAAATCCCCAATATGCAGAAAGCATATGGATTCTGTTCGCTGCATAGTTGATTTTATATTCAAAAATGTAAACAGATGCCTTGAAACAATTACCCCACTGACGATTGAGCCGACAAATGATATAAGTACAATCAAAACAAGAATATTTTGAAAAATTCTTATAGGTGTTTGCCTGCCTTTTGTTAAATGCTTTGCCCAATTTATATTGAGTGCGTGATGAACAACAAAAAGCACAAACATAGCAACGCCAACTACCTCGTGTGCAGTTGAACCTAAAAGCTCGTAGGACATCAAAAGAAGCAGAGCAAATGTCATTAAAATATCAATTATCGGCTTTAGTTTTAATTTTGTTTTTGAATTCATACGGTTTTGTTTAAGTCTTCAGCCTCTTTGCTGTTCGTTGCCATTCCCATATATTCCATACCATAAAGAGAGGCAAAGCGTTTCATCGTGTATTCGCCTGCGTCAAGCATCCACTTTTCGGGTGCCGCACCTTGGAATACAAAATATAGCTTTCTGCCTAAGAGCTCGCTCTCGTCAACCTTGCCGTAAAAACGGTCTAAAACATTACGAACAGAGCCGCAAATATTGTGCCAATAAAGCGGAGAACCGATAACGATTGTGTCAGCCTCTTTCATTTTTTCAATCACTCTGTCAAGTCCGTCATAAGGTAAAGTTTGACCGTATGAGCCGATTGTTAAGTTAGTTAAATTAAGTGTTTCGTATTCCTTGCCGTTCAAAAGAATTGAGGCAAGATTAGCAGTATTTCCGTTTTCGTTCGGACTGCCGTTAATAAAAAGAATTTTCATAATATTACCCTCTTAATAATTTAATGTTCGCCGAAAAGCCAAGACATAATGGCATCGTCCTCGGCGAAAAGTCCGCCTCCGCCATGTTCGTTTGGAGCGTTTCGGCTTGTAAAATAATCTCTTTCTTTAATATCAAGAACAAGAATTTTGTTGATTTCATCCTCGGTCAAGCCTTGCTTTTTGTAGAGATTATAGAGCGTCTCGTAGGCATTTTGAGATTTTTTCGAGCCGTAGTATTCGTCATCTCTGCCGATAGCTATATAAACGGGCAGTTTTGCTTTTGCAACGCTTTCATATTCTCCGTCCCATTGAGAGCTGACCTGCAAATATGCCGTGAACAAATCAGGTCTCTTGCCGACTGCTTGCGACGCAGTTTCGCCACCACCTGAATAACCCTCTATATAACCTTTGATTTGTCTATATTGTAGGCAGACAAGAGATATTCGACAAGAACGATAGTTTCATCTGCTGAGTCTTCGTCCCAGCCGTTTAACTGAGGTGCGACAATAATCATATTACTTTTATATTTTTGTGCCTCAAAGCCAAAGTTTTCCTGACGGATATTTACACCGACACCTTGAAAGTACAAGCCCTCATAACCGGGCAAGGTGATGAAAAGAGCGTAAGCCTTACTGCCGTCATAGCTTTTTGGAATATAAAGATTAAAATGAATATCGCCGTTATTTTCACTGTGCAAAATATTGTTAACGCTAAAGCCACGGTAAGTGTCCGTGCCGTTTGTGACGGCATAATTTTGTTCGGCAGGCTGAGTAGCTTGTGCTTTTGACGAGCTTTCGGCTGTTGTATTTGTTGTATAACTGCTCGGAGAATTGCTTTTAATTGAACAAGCTGAAAGCGTAGTCACCGTAACAGTAACCGCCAAAAGCACAACTGTAAATTTGTGGATTTTATTTAAGGTCAAGACCGTTTACCCAAGATTCAACCTTGCTTGATGAGGCACCTGAAGAAAATCTTTCGCCGTCCTGCCGATTGCCTGTGCCTGCCATATCTGCTAAAAGGTCACCACTCTGACCTAAGCTGATGATGTTGATGTGCAAAATGGAATAACGGTTTTGCCGCTGAAATCATTGCCCTTAACAAAATTGTTTACAGGCCAAGCAGCAATGCCCCACCAAATCGGATAGCCGATAAATACTGTATCATAATCTGCCCAATTATCAGGCGTAGTCTTTGTAAGTGGTACATCACGCTTGCTTTCGTCGTTGTGCTCAACACTTACACGGCTGTTGTCATCAGTCCAGTTAAGGTCATCGCTTGTGTAAGGGTCAACAGGTGTAATCTCAAACAAATCTGCTCCGGAAGTGTCAGCTATAGTTTCTGCAACAGCTTTTGTGCTACCTGTTGCAGAATAATAAACAACTAATATTTTTGAACTTGTATTAGAATTTTGGGTATTTTCATCGGTAGATTTTGAAGTATCTGCCGCTTGTGAAGTGCTTGAGGTTGTATTTGAATTATCGCTTGAATTATTAGAGCAAGCTGCGAAAGAAAACACAAGCACAAGTGCCAAAAGAATTGAGGTTAATTTTTTCATAATCTTAATCTCCTTTAGTTTAATTATTTTTGTTCGTCAACAGGCGGTATCATCTCGACATACTTTTTAAGCATTTCCGGTGTTGAGGTATAATATCTTACACCCTTATCAAGTAATGATATTTTTGCCATTTCTTCATCAGTAAGTGAAAAATCAAAAATATCAAAATTAGCCTTTATATGGTTGCTGTTCTTTGAACCCGGAATAATAATGTTGCCCTCCTGAATATGCCAACGAAGAATGATTTGAGCTGTCGACTTACCGTATTTTTCCGCAAGGCTCTTAAAGAGTGGTTCATTGAGAAGTGCATTATCGCCGTGGCCCAGCGGATACCAAGCCTGAATTTTAATATCCTCGTGAGAAAGGAACTTTTTAAGCTCCTTTTCCTGATAATATGGGTGCACCTCGGTTTGAAGAACGGACGGCTTAACCTCGCAGATATTTAGGATTTCGCAAATCTCCTTTTCGTTAAAGTTTGAAAGACCGATTGCACGAACCTTGCCTTCCTTGTATGCCTTTTCCATTTGCTTATATCCTGCAATGTAGTTTCCGGCAGGCTGATGAATTAAAAGCAAATCAATATAATCTGTTTGAAGTCTTTCAAGAGTTTTGTCTACTGCATCGTCCTGCTCATAAAATGACGGCCAAAGCTTTGTTTCAAGAAAAATATTTTTTCGGTCAGTGCCTGCGTTTTTCATTGCTCTGCCTACTGCTTTTTCGTTGCAATAAGCATTTGCTGTATCAATAAGCTGACATCCGTTTTTGAGAGCGTAGTTTGCCGATGCCTCTGCCTCGTCAGGTGTGAGCAAAAATGTTCCGATACCCTGCATAGGCATTTCTACGCCATTGTTTAATTTTATAAATTTCATACTGATTACTCCTTTTCTGTTTGAAAATTTAAATATCTAAAATTAGATTTAGATTAAATAGTTATTTGCATTCTTCAAAAATTTGAAGAATTTCTTCGTGTGTCATCTTTTTGTATGCACCCGGTACAATGCCGCATGAGTCTGCAATTTCTTTAAGGTTGATGTTTTCATCAATTCCAAGTTCCTTAAAGGTTGTCGGCATACCGATTTCCTTAATAAAATCTGCCAGGTCCTCAATACCTGCCTTTGCAAGCTCTTCGTCTGTTTTGCCGTCTTTTGAAATGCCCCAAACATTAACTGCAAACTGAGCAAATTTCTTTTCGCCTGCCTTGCAAATATGTCTGTAATAAACAGGATGAAGAACGGCAAGACCTGCACCGTGGTTGCAGTTAGTGTATGCGCCGAGCTGGTGCTCCATTTGGTGACATTCAAAATCCGTCTTTTTGCCAAGTTTGATGATACGGTTTTCTGCCATTGTTGCGTCCCACATCAGGTTACTTCTTGCTGTGTAGTCCTCGGGATTTTTGATAGCGACACGCAAATTGGTGATAACATTTTTCATAAGAGCCTCGGATATATCGTCCGATACATTGCTTTCATTCGGCTCGCTGAAATAAATTTCCATAATGTGTGAAAGCGTATCAAAAGCACCCGACACCATTTGAAATTCAGGAACGCTGTAGGTGTAGGTCGAATCAAGCATAACGAATTTTGCGTTAAGCTGAGGATAGTCTTTGCCTGTTTTGATTTTAAGTTCTTCGTTTGTGATTACGGCACCGCCGTTACACTCACTGCCCGTGCCTGAAACAGTGACGATCATACCAAGCGGCAACGGTTCAAAATCAATCACACCCGGTCTTGCCCAGAAGTCAGCCCAAATGTCGCCGTCATATTTTGCACCGAGTGAAATTGCCTTACAGCAGTCCATAACACTTCCGCCGCCGACTGCAAGAATCAAATCGGCGTTGTTTTCTTTAGCAAGCTTAACCCCAGCAAGCACCTTGCTGTAAGTCGGATTTGACGGAATACCGCTAAACTCAACAACTGCCTTGTTTGCTTTTTTGAGTACGGTTATAACCTCGTCATAAATGCCATTTTTCTTAATCGAGCCACCGCCGTAGCAGAGCATAACCGTGTCGCCGTAAGCTGAAAGAATATTTGAAAGATATTCTTTTACACAGCCTTCACCGAAATATACCTTTGACGAATTTTCAAAAATAAAATTATTCATAGCTTTCTCTCCTATCCTGAAAATTTGATTTAATTATTTCATCGAGTGATACATTTTCATTCCTGTATCGCTCGTTTTTGTTTTTCTCGTGCTTAATGATAATTGCCTTTTGAGGGCAAGCGTGAACGCAGGCAAGGCAGTATTCGCATTTTTTGCTTCGCCTTTGTGCGTAATCCGTCAGCACAATTATATTGCCTGTCGGGCAAACCTTTTCGCAGACCTTACAGCCGATACATTTATCGGTTATTTTAATCATATTGCCGTTATTAAATGACGGAATGATTTTATTCAGCGTTGCCACTTGCTTGTGGAGTTTCCTGTCTGCGTCTATTGCAGTTGGAACACCTTTTTTCATCAGTCTGATGTTCTTGATTATATGTGCAATTTGAACATCTGTATCTTTGTCAATTTTCTTTTCTTCTGCCATATCAAAAACAGGCAGGTAATTATCAACGCAGTGAACGGTATCTATATAATCAAAGTTGATACCGAGAGCCTTAAACTCGTTATATGTAAACTCGGGGCAGTCGCTTGCACTGTTGCCATAGGTTAAAATGATATACATATATTTTGTATCAAACTTCGATTTTTTTAAAAACTCTTTTACCGAATTCGGTATTTCGCCGCAATAAACAGGGCAAACAATACCGATTTGGTTGTCTGAATAGATTGACGAATTTTTGATAACCTGCGGTATGCTGACAGGATATTCGTCAATACACTTTGCAACATAAAGGCTGTTGCCCGTTGCGGTGAAATAAAATACCATAATTACTTCCTCTTTTTTATCACTTTCGACCCACCGAAAACAGCGGACATATTTATATTATCAAGCTTATTATCAATCGCTGATACCTCATCGCTCGTTAATATAATATCTGCCGAGCCTGCGTTTTCAATCAGTCTGTCAAGCTTTCTTGTACCCGGAATAGGTACTATATATGGTTTTTTGCACATCATCCATGCAAGCGAAATTTGTGCAGGCGTTGCGTTTTCATCCTTTGCAAGCGTGTTTAACAGCTCAAGCAATTCTTTATTTTGACGAACACTGTCGACAGTGAACTGTGGCATAACTGTTCTGTAATCCGTGCCTTTTTCAAACTTTGAGTTTTCGTTGTACTTACCGCTTAAAAATCCATTTGCAAGCGGCGAAAATGCAACGAAACCGATATTAAGCTCCTCAAGAACAGGAAACAGCGATTCATAATGCCTTGCCATCATTGAGTAGCGATTTTGTATAGCAGTCAGCGGACAAACCGAATTTGCTTTTCTTATATTTTCCTCGGTCGCTTCGCTCATACCCCAATGCGTTATTTTACCCTCTTTAATCAAATCTGCCATTACTCCTGCTACCTCTTCGATAGGAACATTAGGGTCGAAACGGTGCTGATAGTATAAATCAATATGATCTGTGTCAAGTCTTTTAAGCGATCCTTCAACCGATTTTCTGATAACCTCCGGTCTTGAATTGGGTATAAGAGGTGGGTTTGTGGCATTGCTTATTTTGTCAAATTCAATGCCAAACTTTGTTGCGATAATAACCCTATCACGGTATGGCTTTAACGCTCTGCCTACAAGTTCCTCGTTATCGTGTGGATTATTTGCCGTACCGTAAATCTCTGCCGTGTCAAAAAAGTTATAGCCTAAATCAACAGCCTTTGTGATAAGCTCGCACATTTCATTTTTATCGGCAGGTGAGCCGTAAGCGTGGCTCATTCCCATACATCCGAGACCGACAGCCGATACCTTTAAGTCTTTGCCTAAAATTTTGTAATCCATTATTTCTCCTTAGTGGTGAAAATTTGTAAATGTAATCTGTTCTTTTTCGGGCAGTCCGAATTGCTCCTTGCCCAGTGCAATACTCTTTGCCATAAAAGCAATGTTTTTGCCGAGCGTTCTCATAGTCTGCAAGCCCTCTTTGTCCTGCAAAACTTCTTCTGCCTGACCACCGTAAACCATATTCCAATACTGACTTGTGGCAATCGGCATAGAGCTGATTGAAAAATATTTGTTGAGCACATCGTATGATGCTGTGTTACCACCTCTGCGACAGGTTGTTACTGCTGCGCCAACTTTCATTGTCTTATCAACATTCGCCGTACTGAAAAACAATCTGTCAAGAAATGCGATTGCTCCACCGGCAGGAGATGCGTAATAAACAGGTGCTCCGATAACAAAAGCGTCTGCCTCGTTAAATTTAGGTGCAACCTCGTTTACAATATCATCGAATACGCACTTACCAATTTCCTTACATTTTCTACAAGCGATACAACCGTGCACATCCTTGTGACCTACATGGATAAGCTCAACCTCCATACCTTCTTGCTCCAATGTGTTTTTTAGTTCGGTCAATGCCGTGTAAGTACAGCCCTTTGCTCTCGGACTGCTGTTTACAAGCAGTGCTTTTAACTTTTTCATATCTGCTACTCCTTCGTTGTTTTTTTTCAACTATATTATAAGAAAAACGAGACCTCGTATGAAGTCTCGTTTTGTTATTCAGTATATACCTTTGGGTTATAACTGCTTATTTAGTTTTAACTATATTCTTAGCCGCATCTAAAACCCGTCGAACATTTTCGCTTGGAGTCATCGAATGTAAAAGACCGTACGGAATGCTGTATTCCCACTCAACAGGAATAACTTTCAGCAGAGGATGAACATTTGCCCAACCCGGTATCGCAAGCAAAACATCGTTCGTGTTTTTGCATCTGTTAAATATGCTCATACTGTAAAAATCGAAATCAACAATATGAATCTGCGTATGATTTTGCCAAATATCGTCACGCAATTGGTCAACATAATTGCTCCAGCCACGGTGCATAAGCATTAAATTTTCGCCGTATAAATCGCTGATTTGAAGCTTATCCTTTTGTGCAAGCTTGTGGTGAATGGATACGGCACAACAAAACGGCTCACAGGATAATTGCAAGCCCTCGCATTTTCTGAGTTTAAGCATTGTGTCGTCAAATATTCCGCCGATAATATCAATGTTCTTTCCCAAATTCGCAAGTATTTCTTTTGCGTTTTCGGGTGTGTTCTCAAATGGAACAATTTCAAATTTTATATCCGGCATTGCTCTTGAATTTTCGGCCACATTTGCATAAGTAATTGGGCAGGAGTTGTAGGTGACGAGCCGATACGAATAATATTTTCGCCTTCGCTCATTGCGTTTTTCGCCCTGACAACGCTGTCCTTGCAATAACCAATAATGTACTTAGCGTCCTGATAAAGCGACTTGCCTGCGTTAGTCAGTATCAACCCACGGTGCGTACGCTCAAACAAAACCAAGCCAAGTGAGCTTTCAAGCAAATTGATTTGCTTAATAACGGCAGTCGGCGTGATATACAATTCCTCTGCCGCTTTGTTAAAACTTCCTGCGTCCGCAACCTTTATAAATGTTTCTATCTGTGGATTATACATCATCCCACCACCTACATAACAAAATTAAATCACAATCTGTTGTATATCAAAATGATAAATCTTTTTCTTAATTATACTTTAAAACTCTCAAAAAATCAAATTGACTAATAAATAGCCGTCTGAACATACAGGCGGTTATTTTAATTTTTTAACTTTTTCATCTTATGGTGGTACAAAACGCTTCCCCCTGTTCAAACAAGTGAGGGGGTAAATAAAAATGTTTTGCAAATCAAGAAAATGGGTGTGCATTTTGACACCTCTTGTCCAAATGAATAGAGAGGTAAATATTAAATAATATAAATTTTTCAAAAACACCCCCCCAAAAGCGTTCTCAGTTCTAACAAGTGAAGGGTAATAAAAAAATATTTGTCAGAGGGTTAATTTTTGACCGTTTTCGTTGCCTACCAAGTGAGAGGGAAAATTTATTTGCAAATAGGGGGTGCAAAATGCCTCTCCCGGTTCAAACAAGTGAAAGGAGTTTTTACAATGCCGAGATTATCAAAGAAAGCAAAGCAAGAATGGGATTTTTTCATAAATCCCGAAACAGGCAGACGAATATACAACAGCCTTTGTCTTAAATGCAAAAACAAATGCAAGCAGAGCCACAAGACAATCGTTGTTTTCTGCCCGAAGTACAAATCCAAAAGAGGTGCAAAAAGCGTTAAAAATTGCCGTGAATATGATGACAGCGGTTAATTTGATGTAGCGATACTTGTTTTCAATAAATAGCCGATACAAAAGAAAAAATTACCGATTTTGGCACCAAATCAATACAGAAACAGAGGTGATACAGTGAACAAATATTTCAAAACATCGGACGCCAAAAATTTTGCTTTCTACAAAGTACCGAAAGCGTTATTTGAAGAAAAGTACAAATCGGTTTCAACAGATGCAAAAATGCTGTACGGGCTTTTGCTTGACCGAATGTATTTGTCCGTCAAAAACGGCTGGATAGATAAACAAGGCAGAGTATATCAATATTTCACAATAAAATCCGCTCAGGAAAAACTGCATTTCGGTCACGAAAGATATGCAAGTTATTCTTCGAACTTGAAGTCGCAGATTGATTATTCGCAAAAGACAAGGTCAGGGGAAGCCGAGCATTATCTATCTGAAACAATTCTGATTTTCGGTTTTCTTAATTTCCGAATAACGGAAGGTAATAAGACTTAGAAGATTAAGACTGTTACCGGCCGAGAAAAGAATATATATGGAGGTTAAAATGATAAAAAACATAAGTATAGATTTGCTTGTTCCCTTTGAAAATCATCCGTTTAAGAAAAGAAGCGGAATTGAGCAACAAGAATTAACAGAAAGCATAAAAGAAAACGGATTGCTTGAACCGATAATAGTTCGTTCTTTTCCGGCGGGTAAATATGAAATTATCAGCGGACACAGACGAGTTGAAGCCTGCAAAGCGTTAGGGATAACAATAATAAAAGAACTTACAAAAGACGAGGCAATTGTGCAAATGGTGGATTCAAACATACACCGTGAGCATATTTTACCGAGTGAAAAAGCTTTTGCCTACAAAATGAAATCAGAGGCTTTGAAACATCAAGGGAAAACTTCGTGCCAACTTGGCACAAAGTCAAGAACAGATGAAAAGATTGCAGAAACCGTCGATGACAGTGCAAGACAAATACAGCGATATATCCGCCTGACATACTTAATACCCGAATTACTTAAACTTGTTGATGAAGAAAGAATAGCCTTTACTCCTGCGGTGGAAATTTCATATCTGTCGGAATATGAACAGCAAATATGCTTGAACAATCGAATTTACCGACGCTACACCGTCATTATCGCAGGCACAGCGATTAAGAAAATTCAGTAAAGACGGCAACTTTTTCGTCGATACGGTTTTCGCCGTTCTCAATGAAGAAAAGCCAAATCAAAAAGAGCAAGTTAGATTTATGGAAGAGGATATACGCAAATATTTTCCGAAAAGCTACACCAAATCCGATATGCAAAAGACAATCATTTCCCTGCTTGAAAAATGGCAGAAACAAAGAGAAAGAAACAGGAGGGACGAAAGATGACAGATAAAAACAAATCAATATATGCACCGTATTTTGAAAAGAATGATGAAGCGTTCTTTATGAAAATAGGCAACACAACTTATGAAGTCAGTACACATTTTAATCCTAACGGCAGAGAAAATGTGCTTCAACAATTTGAAGATTTACTTACAGAATTAAAGATAGCATAAGTTTGCACAATCGACACTGCGGCATTGCAAGTGTACAATACCTATACATTGTAATGCCCTGTTGTCCACAGAAAGGAGCAAATAGTTTATGGCAACAAACAAAAATATACAAGGGCAAGAAGAAAGAATCACCGCTCTGTATTGCCGCTTATCTCAAGACGACAATTTAGAGGGTGAGAGTAATTCAATATCAAATCAAAAGGAAATTCTTATGACTTATGCAAAGAAAAACGGATATTTACATCCGCAATTCTTTGTCGATGACGGTATCAGCGGAACAACATTTAACCGTCCCGGTTTCAGGAAATGGAAAGCCTTATTGAAGCAGGTAAGGTATCAACCGTAATTGTAAAAGACTTATCCCGTTTTGGCAGAGAGCATTTGCTTTGCGGTCATTATACGGAAATTGTCTATCCGACCTTAGGTGTCAACTTCATAGCCATACAGGAAAATGTTGATACCACGAAAGGCATGGGAACGGAAATGATGCCGTTTCATAACATTTTTAACGAATGGTATGCTGCACAAACTTCAAAGAAAATCCGTGCCGTTAATGAAATGAAAGCCTCAAAGGGTATGAGGATTTCTTCAACAGTGCCTTATGGTTACAAGAAAATTGAAGGTAACAAGGAGCAATGGTACATAGATGATCCTGCGGCTGAAATTGTTAGAAAGATATTTAATCTTTGCATTTCGGGTAAAGGTCCGTCGCAAATTGCAAGACAACTTGAAGCCGAAAAAGTGCTTACGCCGACAGCATATTTCAATTCCGTAGGTAAGAAAACAAGCAATCCTATGCCTGTTAATATCTATCATTGGAGAGAAAATTCTATTGTTCATATTCTTGAAAATAGACAATATACCGGCTGTACTGTAAACGGCAAAAGTACAACAGTCAGTTATAAAGTGCATAAGAAAATTGAGAAATTACAAGAGGATTATCAGATTATTCCAAACACACAAGAAGCAATCATCAGTGAAAACACTTGGCTGAGAGTGCAAGAACTCAGGAAGAATAAAAGGCGAAATACTGCACCAGGAAGAAGGAGTTTGTTCTCAGGTTTAGTATATTGTGCCGATTGCGGTTCTAAACTTCACTTTTGTGCTTCTAAAAGCTTAAAGAAAAATCAAGAGTTTTGGAGGTGTTCTTCCTACAAAGACGGTCGTGGTACTTGCACAATTCACTTTATACGAGATGTTGTACTTGAAGCAATCGTTAAAGAAGCCATATCCGAACTTGCGGATTTTGTTCGTTGCTACAACAGTGCATTTCTTTATCTTATCTCCGAAAAGAAAGGTGCAGAATCTATAAATCGAGAAAAATCTTTGCGAGCCAAAACCGAAAGTGCAAAGCAAAGAATATCCGATTTGGACAAGTTATTCTCAAGAATTTATGAGGATAATATTCTCGGTAAGTTATCCGATGATCGTTATTCCCGTATGGCAAATGAATACGAAGCTGAGCAAAAGCGACTTATATCAGAGGTTGAAGAAAATGAAAAAGCTCTCATTGAACTTCAAAAGCAAACTGTTGATATGAAGATGCTCTATCAAGGCTTATGGAATTTACAGAGATGAAACAGCTTACTCCGACCGTTGTAAACAAACTTATTGAGCGTATAGAAATTCACAACAATGAGAAGAAACATTCTCACAATAATGTTAAAGTGGATATTTATTTTACGGCAGTCGGGTTATTTGACATCCCAACAGAGCACCAGCTTATTAATACAATGGAAAGAGTAAAACAGAAAAAAGCGGAAAAATCCGCTTAAATAAAGAAAAGGTGTAACCCCCTTTATCGGATTACACCATAATTCCTTAAATACTGCCTTATTAGCCCGTGGCTAAGCCGGAGCGTCATCTCTTTTCCATATTAAACTACCTTAAACATCTTCTGCGACATCGGTTTCTCTTTCTTCTGCTCAACCTCCGCCTGTGCCTTCCTAAACTCTTCCATCCGCTTCAATTCTTCCTCAGCATCATCGAATCCGATATGCGTGTACACATTCATTGTGACCGATATATCCGAATGCCTCATGAGGTATTGTAATGTCTTTGGATTCATTCCCGATTTTGCCATATTTGAACAATAGGTGTGTCGGCATACATGAGGTGTAATATTTGGCATCTGTACTCGGTAAATGTCATTGTATCTGCCGACCATACGATTAAAGCGGTGTTGCCAATGCATTGCAACAAGTGGCATTCCATTATCATCGTAAAATAGAAATCCACTATATCCATCTATGGTTTTCTCCACTTTCGGTGCATTTCTGTCCTCGATGATTGCCTGAAACATCTGTGCCACATCCTCTGATCTACTTTTTTCACTTTTTGGAAAAGTTTTATCCCATTCAGATACTAGTTTTAATTCTTCTGCTTTCAACATAAATATAACCTCCATATGCAAATTGTCTTATAAATATACTTTTTTCAACCTTCCTATTTTAGTTTTCTATATTCTTCATCACTTACCGGTTCAAGCCATTCATTGGAACTATTTTCGCCCGGAACTTCTATTGCCAGATGTGAAAACCATTCATCCGGTGCTGCGCCATGCCAGTGTTTTACTTCTGACGGAATATTGATGCAGTCGCCTGGCTTCATTTCTACAGCTTCTTTACCTTCTACCTGATAATATCCTCTTCCGGCAACGCATACCAGAATCTGTCCGCCTCCACTTTTTGCATGATGGATATGCCAGTTATTTCTGCATCCTGGTTCGAATGTCACATTGAAAATTCCAACCTGAGAAGTAGAAATCGGTGCAAGAAAACTTCTGCCCGAAAAATACTGTGCAAAGCCATCGTTTGGTGCACCAATTGGAAATACCATCCTTTTTGCATGCGCCCGCATCGCTTCCTCTTCGTATGACAAATCTCCTTCGCCTGTTTCCCACACTTCCTTTGCAAGATTGAAAACAGCCCATGCTTTTGGCCAACCTGCATAGAATGCGGCATGTGTGATCACTGCAGCAATCTCTTTTTGTGTCACACCATGATTTTTTGCATTTTGAAGATGATATTTTAAAGAAGAATCCGTAATTCCGGAAGCCATCAGAGCAACCACGGTAATAATACTTCTTGTTTTTACATCGATATCCTGGTTATTCCAGTTTTCACCGAAAAGTACATCATCATTAAAATGTGCAAACTCCGGTGAAAATTCACCAAGTGCATTTCTTCCTGCTGTCTGTACTATTTTTTCCATATTCTGTATACCTCCATAGCACTGTTATTTATAAAGATTTTACCCACTCACTGATTTCCTGTTTTGTTCCACGATTTAACAGACTGCCTTCTGTGATCACCGCATCTGGTGCGGATGTCTGCAATTCCTTTACAGTATTACCAAATCCACTTCCACCGGATGTTGCAAAAAGCACGATCTTTTGCCGCTGAAATCATAAGTTTCCAAAAATGTATTGATGATTGTCGGAGCCACATACCACCAGATTGGGAATCCCAAAAGGATCTCGTCATAAGAACTCATATCGATCTCTTTTTCCATAATCTCCGGTCTGTATTTCTTATCACTCATTTCCACACTGCTTCGGGATTTTTTATTCATCCAGTCAAGATCTGCCCTTGTATATGGAATCTTCGGCTCAATCTCAAATAAGTCTGCTTTTACTTCCTCTGCGATCATCTGTGCTACTTTTTTTGTTGTTCCGCTTGCACTGAAAAATGCCACTAATTTTTTACTCATAATAAAAAGCTCCTTTCTAATACGTATTTTTCACAAAAATAGATGTATAAGATTTACATTCATCTTACACATCTATTTTAAGCTCTATCGCTTCATTATTGTCTAATGCTTATATTGAATTTTGT
>ENA-OQLB01000694-OQLB01000694.1-human-gut-metagenome-genome-assembly--contig:-NODE-694-length-17663-cov-1.620381_pt1 | contig 17663 bp, 25 predicted proteins | sample MGYA00242656_ERZ504813 | MGnify/ENA primary metagenome ERZ504813 (study PRJEB26092, sample SAMD00036388) | human gut metagenome | host: Homo sapiens | study: EMG produced TPA metagenomics assembly of... | reverse complement strand
TCGATCATGCCAGACGTACTAGTGCTCGATGGAATGTAGACGTAGGTGCTGTTACATGATCGTGCTCAGACGTACTAGCTGACATCGATCGATGCTCAGAGTACGTAGCTGTACATCGATCGATGCTCAGACGTACGTAGCTGTACATCGATCGATGCTCAAAGGCCGCGCACGTCGTCGCCTTGCCAGCAGTGCAGAGAGACCGGCACGCTTTTCAGCGTGTTGATGGCAGCGTCGGCGTCCACACCGCGCTCGGCATAGCGCTTTTTTGCCGCCTCATACTGTGTCATATCGTTCATCCTTTCCTAAGCGTGTTGATTTTTGTTAAAATGCGGTCTGCCGTCTCATCTTTTGAGAGCATCGGCAGCTCCTCTGTTTCGTCTTTTGTCAGCAGCGTCACCACGTTCGTATCGCCCGCAAAGCCCGCACCTTCGTGCGCAGCTGTTCGCCGTCGATCATATCGAGGTTCTTGCGCTCGAGCTTTCCACGCGCGTTTTCAATGAGATTCTCGGTCTCCATCGCAAAGCCGCAGAGGAACTGCCCCGCGGGCTTGTGCGCGCCGAGGTACGCCAGAATGTCCTGCGTGCGTTCAAGCTCAATGCTCATGCCGCCGTCGCGCTTTTGATTTTCTCCTCGGCGACCGTCTTCGGGCGGTAATCCGCCACCGCCGCCGCTTTGATGATGACGTCCATCTCCGGCGCACGGCTCGTCACCGCGTTGAACATGTCTTCCGCAGATTCCGCTTTCACCACCGTCACAAACGGGGGCGGTTCCACGGTCATGTTCGCGCAGACGAGCGTCACGTCCGCACCGCGCATCGCCGCACGGCGTGCAAGCGCGCAGCCCATTTTACCCGTCGAATGGTCGCTGATGATACCGCACAGGGTCGATCTTCTCCGCCGTTGCGCCCGCCGTCACGAGGATTTTCTGCCCCGCAAGGTCTTTCTCCGCACCGATCGTCTGCATGATCCAGTCAAACAGCGTCTTTCGGAGGGCATCTTGCCCGCGCCTATATCACCGCAAGCCAAATACCCGCTGTCCGGCTCGATCACCGTGTACCCGAAGCGTCTCAGTTTTGCAAGATTATCCTGCACAATGGGGTTCAAGAACATATTCGTGTTCATCGCAGGCGAAATCAAAATCGGGCAGCGGCACGCCATCACGGTCGTCGTCAGCATGTCGTCCGCAATGCCGTTCGCAATTTTGCCGATGACATTCGCGCTCGCGGGGGCGATGAGCACAATGTCCGCGCGCTTTGCCAGCGCAACGTGCTCCACGCTATACTGGAAATTGCGGTCGAACGTATCGATGAGGCACTTGTTGCCCGTCAAAGTCTCAAATGTAATGGGGTTGATAAAATTCGTGGCGTTCTGCGTCATCAGCACCGTAATATCCGCGTGCTGCTTTTTCAGCATACTCGCAAGCCCCGCAATTTTGTACGCCGCAATGCTGCCCGTCACGCCCAGTAAAACCGTTTTACCTTTCAGCATTTTATCGTCCTTTCCGTTTTGTTTTTACTCTATTGTAATACACTTTTCAGGGTTCGTAAATTTTAATTTCAAAGCTGTCCTGTATCACGTCGCGCGCCTGCTGTACGCTCGCAAGCTCGCCGTCTGCGATCATCTGCACGATGAGATTACCGATGGCCGTACCCTCTGTCGGGCCCGCATATACAGGTAATTTGCAAGCTTTCGCCGTGAGTTTATTCAAATATTCGTCCCGACTGCCGCCGCCGACGATATTTAAACTCGTATATACTTTGCCCGTCAGCTTTTCAAGTGCCTTTATCGCCTCGGCATAGCTTTCCGCTAAGCTGTGGTAAACACAAGAAGTATCTCCGGCACCGTCGGGTCTTTGAAGCCCTGCTTCATAAGCTCGTTTTTCACCGCTTCGCACATGCTTTTCGGCGCCAAGAAGCACTCTGCGTTCACGTCCACACGACCCTTATAGTCCGCCGCGCTCTGCGCAAGCTCCGTCAACTTATCAAAGCTGTTCTCATCTCCAAGCTCCTGCCGCATATTCTGCAGCATCCAAAGGCCCATGATGTTTTTCAAATACCGATAGCGGTACTCATACCCGCCCTCGTTCGTAAAATTCTGCGCACGGCTCTCGTCGTTCGTCACCGGCGTTTTCAGCTCCACGCCAATGAGGTCCATGTGCCGCTCGAAAGGAACACCGCGTTCTCATCCTTCGCCGGCACCGCCAAAAATGCGGAAGCCGTGTCGTGCGAAGCCGCAAGCCGCACCGTCAAATCAAAGCCGACCTTCTCCTTCACGCGCTCCGTCAGCCCGCCGAGCGCTTCACCCGGCTTGTGCAGCTCGCCGAAGATTTTTTCCGGCAAACCCACCCGCGCTATGATCTCCTTGTCCCATGTCTTATGTTCTGCCGAGACCATCGCCGTCGTGCTCGCATTTGTGTATTCGTTCACGGCCACACCCGAAAGCCTGTATGCCAGATAATCCGGGATCATCAAAAGCTTTTCGGCCTTTTCAAACACATCCGGCATTTCTTTTTTCTGCGCCGCCAGCTGATACACCGTGTTGAACTTCTGCATCTGAATGCCCGTTCTCCCGTACAGCCACGCAAACGGCACCGTTTTTTCCAGCTCGTCCGGCACCGTCTCCGTGCGGCTGTCGCGGTACGCCACCGCCGGGCAGATGCGTTCTCCGTTTTTACCGAGCAAAACATAATCCACTGCCACGTGTCCACCGCCACGCTCTCGGGCGCAGTCTCACACGCCGCAATGCCGTCTATCACTTCGCTTTCAAGGCGGTCAATGTCCCAGCACAAATGGCCGTTTTGGTCTTCCGCCCCGTTTTTAAAACGTAGATTTCTTTCAGCTTCAGTTTTCCGTCCTCGAGCCACCCCAAAATGTGCCGTCCGCTTGAAGCCCCAATGTCCACCGCCAAATACGTTTTCATATAAGCCCTCCGTTTTTTCGTTTACAGCAATAGTATAGCAGGAACCGTGTTCAAAAATAAGGACGTTGTTTTCACTTAAAACTATCTTTATTTTAACTTTTCTGCCGCACAAAATTTTCTCCCGCCAAACTGCACAAATCCGCGCTTCACTTTTCGGCACACAGCAAAAGAATTCCGCCGAAATAGGTTGACAATCCAAGGCTTTCAAGCTAAAATGAACACATAAATTGTACATACAACTTCTGAGGAGAGATCAGGTCTATGGCAAAACAGGCAAAACTCACCATTGAAAAGGATTTCCAAATTTCTAAAATCGATAAGCGCATCTACGGCTCGTTCATCGAACACCTCGGCCGTGCAGTATACGGCGGCATCTGGCAGCCGGGCCACCCCACTGCCGATGAAGACGGCTTCCGCCGCGACGTACTCGACCTCGTGCGCGAGCTGCAAGTGCCGATCGTCCGTTACCCCGGCGGCAACTTCGTCTCCAATTTCTACTGGGAAGACAGCGTAGGCCCCGTAGAAGACCGCCCGAAGCGTCTTGAGCTTGCATGGCGCAGCACAGAGCCGAACTATATCGGCATCAACGAGTTCGCAAAGTGGGCGAAAAAAGCCGACACGCAGATCATGCAGGCCGTCAACCTCGGCACACGCGGCATTGAAGCAGCGTGCAACCTGCTCGAATACTGCAACCACCCGTCCGGCACCAAATACAGCGACCTGCGCGTCAAGCACGGCGTCAAAGACCCGCACAACATCAAGGTCTGGTGCCTCGGCAACGAAATGGACGGCCCGTGGCAAACCGGCCACAAGACCGCCGACGAATACGGCCACCTTGCCGATGAGACCGCCAAAGCCATGAAGCAGATTGACCCGTCCATCGAGCTCGTGCTCTGCGGCAGCTCCAACACGGGCATGCCCACATTTCCGGAGTGGGAAAACACCGCGCTCTCTTGGGCGTATGACAGCGTCGATTACATCTCCCTGCACCAGTACTACGGCAACCGCTTCAACGATACCGCAAACTTCCTCGCCCAGAGCGACGACATGGATCACTTCATCCGAACCGTCATCTCCACGTGCGATTTCGTCAAGGCGAAGAAGCGCGCAAAGAAAAACATCAACCTCAGCTTCGACGAATGGAACGTCTGGTTCCACGCCGATGCCACCGATGCCGACACCATGAAGAACCGCCCGTGGCAGATCGCGCCGCACCTGCTCGAAGACCACTACGATTTTGAAGACGCCCTGCTCGTCGGCCTCATGCTCATCACGCTGATGAAGCACTCCGACCGCGTAAAAATGGCGTGCATGGCACAGCTCGTCAACGTCATCGCACCCATTATGACCGAAGAAAACGGCCCCGCATGGTGCCAGACGATTTATTATCCGCTGCTCCACGCCTCCAAATACGGCCGCGGCATTGCGCTCCAGCCGGTGCTCACCTCCACAAAGCACGATACCATCGATTTCACCGATGTCACCGACGTCGAGTCCATCGCCGTGTGGAACGACGAAAATAACGAAGTTACCGTCTTCACCGTCAACCGCAGCCTGACGGATGACATCGTTCTCGACCTCGACCTGCGCTCCTTCGGTGATTACCGCCTCGCAGAGCACATCGTCCTTGAAAACCTCGGATATGAAGCCGTCAACACCGCCGAGCACAGCGCCGTCACCCCGAAGCTTCATACGGACAGAACCGAAAAAGACGGCAATTTCTAATAAAGCGAACCTCACGAAAACCTCGTGGAATGTTTTGAGTTCGTGAGTAAACCGCGCTTCCGAAAAGCGTAGTTAAAAGTTTCGCCCGCCTTTTCAAAGGCGCAAATTCTTAGAAATAAAGCAACGCCGCACCCTCGTTTTCCTCATCGAGCGTGCGGCGTTATTTTATGCGTACTAGCCTCTCTGCCTCAACCGATACTCCCTTGGTGTCACGCCGTACATTTCCGAAAACGCCCTGTAAAAATAGCTCGTGTTCTCATACCCCACCGCCATGATAATATCGCTCACGGAAAGCTTCGTGCCGGAAAGCAGTGCCGCCGCTTTCTCCATTCGCTTGCGCCGCAAAAGCGATTTAAACGTGAACCCCGTCGTGCTGTGTACCGCCGCGCTGAGGTACGAAATCGTCACACCGTACTTTTCCGCAATGTCCGTCAAGCTCGCCGTGCGGTAATTTTCTTCAATCTCCCGCAGCGCCGTCATCACAAGTGCGCTGTGATCGCCCTCGTTTTCGCTCGCTGCCAGCTTATCCGTGCAGTTCAAAAGCTCCAAAAACAGCAGCGCCATCGTGTTCTGCGTAATGCGTCTGCGGTTTTTCGTGTCGTTCACAAGCGTCCAAACGAGGTTTTCAACGAGATTCTGCACCGGCAGCACATCCGCAACTCTAAACAGTAAAAAATCCGAACCCCCCGCGCGCTGATGCTGTTCGCGATGAACCGCCCAAGCGCGTTGTCCGCGCCGATGCGCTCCAACGCCGTATCAAAGAACTGCGGCAGCACAATGAAATTCACCGCAATGTCCTCATATTCCGCACGTTCTATCTCATGCGAAGCGCCGCGCCCCAAAAACAGCAGCTCGCCCGCATGTACGGTGATGGGCTCGCCGCCGTTGATGCGGTGCACCGTCTTGCCGGAGCACATGTACATGATTTCAATATAGCTGTGCGCGTGTCTGGGGAACGGTGCAAACCGCGTGTGCGCGCGCACAGAGATGAGCCGCCCGCGCTCCAAAAGCTTCTCGCTGTCCACCGTAAACACCGCCCGCGCCGTGTACGCCGCCTTGTCCACCGCGCCGCCGTCCAAAATGCGCTGTTCCTCCGGCGTGATGACCCGTAGCCTGCGCATGAGTTCCTCGGTCATTTAGAGGATCAGCTCGCTTTCGTAGTATTTTTCCTGAAAATCGAGAATTTTCAGGATTTCCTCCGCCGTGTAAACGCCGGTCTTTTCCGCCGCCACCCACTTGTCTTCCATGTCGTTAAAGCGATGCACCACTGCGATCACCACGCCGTCAAAGGTTTTAAGCGGCTCCGTTGGACCCAAAATGTATACGTCCTGCTCGGCGTTATCCCCCGCCATTACGCCCGGCACATAGCCGTAGTTCACGGGGTAGATCATCTCCGGATAGCGCGGGTGCGCAGACCCAAGCGGCCTGTCCGTCACGCAGTGCACGGGCTTTCCAAGCACATTTTTGTAATCCTCCCGCGTCCTGTGCAGCGCATTTAGGCGCGCATCTTCTTTTCCTGCCACGCTTCGCGGGTAAGCTTCTCTCCGTCCACCGCAATCTCTTTCACGCCGTTGTTTTCAAAAATCATCGCCGCAGCGCTTTCCACCGCTTCCGTACGCTCGGTGGAAAATTCACCGAAGTCCGTCACGACTTCCACCGTATCACCCTTTTCGGTGCAGATCACCGTGCCGTATTCGTTTTTATATTTCTTGTGCACCGCGCGCCAGCCGTTCGCCAAAGGCATCATCAAAAGCGTCGGTGTCTTTTTCTCCTTAAAAATCATGCGTTTTCCTCGCTAAAATTCAAGATGAGCTCCACCGGGCAATGGTCGCTGCCCATACGTCGGAGAGGATCTTGCTGTCCGCCAAATTCTTTCTCAGCTCCTCCGTGATGAGAAAATAGTCAATGCGCCAGCCGACGTTTTTTTTCTCTTGCCTTGCCCATATACGACCACCAGGAATACGCGTCCTTTGCATCGGGATACAATTCGCGGAACGAATCCACAAAACCCGCCGCGAGCAGCTCGGAAAACTTCCCTCTTTCTTCGTACGAAATTCCCGCGCTGCCGATGTTCGGCTTGCGTTTTTGATGTCGATGCGCCTGTGTGCCACATTCATGTCGCCGCACACAATAACCGGCTTCGTTTCGTGCAGCCTTTCGAGATACGCGCGGAACTTATCCTCAAACGCCATGCGAAAATCAATGCGCACAAGCTCTCTTTGAGCGTTCGGCGTGTACACGGTCACAAGGTAAAACTCCGGGAATTCCGCGCAGATCACGCGCCCCTCGCAGTCAAACTGTTCGTCGCCGATGCCATACGTCACATTAAGCGGCTCTGTTTTTGTAAAGATTGCCGTGCCGGCATACCCTTTTTTCTCGGCGGAGTTCCAGAATTCCGTGTACCCCGCAAAATCAAAATCCGCCTGCTCGCGCTGCATTTTCGTTTCCTGCAAGCAGATAACATCGGGGTCTTCCGCCGCTAAAAAATCATTAAAACCCTTTGTCATGCAGGCGCGCAACCCGTTTACGTTCCAAGAAATCAACTTCAAAGCAAAATCACTTCCAATTTCAAATTAAATATGGTATACTGAATTTTACGAACGGTCTTTCTTCCCGAAAGACTCTATGAAAGGAGTTATTCGGTATGCAGAATCCTATTGTTACTTTCGAGACCACCCGCGGCACCATCAAGGCGGAGCTTTACCCCGAGATTGCGCCGAACACGGTCAACAACTTTATTTCCCTCATTCAGAAGGCTTTTATGACGGCACCATCTTCCACCGCGTCATCCCTGGCTTCATGATCCAGGGCGGCGACCCGGAAGGCACCGGCATGGGCGGCCCCGGCTACGGCATAAAGGGTGAGTTCGCTATGAACGGCTTCAAGAACGACCTGAAGCACACCACCGGCGTACTCTCCATGCAAGAAGCCAGCGCCGAACAGCGCAGGCAGCCAGTTCTTCATCATGGTCGATGACGCTCCGCATCTTGACGGCCAGTATGCCGCATTCGGCAAGGTCACCGAGGCATCGATGTCGCACAGGCCATCGTTTCCTCCCCGCGCGATTGGTCCGACCGCCCGCGCGAAGATCAGGTCATGACGAAGTCACCGTCGAGACTTCGGCGTTGATTACGACGAGCCCGTCACCGGCCCCGAGCGCGGCTGATTTTAATCGCAAACGTTAAAACCGAATGCACAGAAACCCGTACCTTTTCGGGTGCGGTTTTTTTATTTTACTCTACCCTTGCCAGTACAAGTGGGCATTCTTCTGTTTTCTCGTCGCCGTAGCGGAACGCCCCGTGCAGCACGCTTTCCGCGTCGCGGCACTTTTCTGCGCTCGCACCGTACAGCTCGGCGATCACCTCGCCTTTTTGTACCGCGTCGCCCACCGTCTTTTTCAGCACGATGCCCGTGCCGTAGTCGAGCACATCGTCGGCCTTCTCGCGTCCGGCGCCGAGCCGCACGCTTGCCATGCCCACCTGCTCCGCGTTGATATGCACCACATACCCGCTGCGCGGCGCGCACACGTCTTTTTTTCACCGGCGAAAGCGCAAACCGCTCGGGTTCTCTCAAGTACCGCACATCCGCGCCCTGCGCCTCGGCCATTTCGCAGAATTTCTCGAACGCTTTGCCCGTCTCCAGTGCCGTTTTCGCTTTCTTCCGCGCGTGTTCAAGGCTCTCCGCCTGCTCGCCAAGCCAGATCATGTTTGCCGCAAGCTCCAAACACTCTTCCGTAAGGTCTTCCGGCCCGCGTCCGTGTAGCGTCTCCAAAACTTCCAGCACCTCCAAGGTGTTGCCCACGGCGTGCCCAAGCGGCCTGTCCATATCGGTGATGAGCGCGCTGCGCGCTGCCGGAAAGCTTCGCAATCTCCACCATTCCTCGGCGAGCGTAATCGCATCCTCCGTTGTCTTCATAAATGCGCCGCTGCCCGTCTTCACGTCCAGCAAAATCCGCTCTGCGCCGGAAGCGATCTTCTTGCTCATGATGCTCGAAGCGATGAGCGGTACGCTCTCCACCGTCCCGGTCACATCGCGCAGCGCGTAAAGCTTCTTGTCCGCCGGGCACAGCTCGCCCGTCTGTCCGATCATCGCGCACCCGATCTTATTGATCTGCGCTGTAAATTCCTCCGGAGAAAGATCGATCCGCATACCGGGAATGCTCTCAAGCTTATCCGCCGTGCCGCCCGTGTGTCCAAGCCCGCGGCCGCTCATCTTGGCAATCTTCACCCCGCACGCCGCGCAAACAGGCACAATAACCATGCTCGTCTTGTCACCCACGCCGCCCGTGGAATGCTTATCCACCGTCACGCCGTGTATCGCGGAAAGGTCGGCCATGTCGCCGGAATGCGCCATCGCCAAGGTCAGCTCCGCCGTCTCCTCGTGTGTCATGCCGTTTAAATAAATCGCCATCAAAAGCGCCGAAAGCTGATAGTCCGGGATACTCCCGTCCGTGCACCCGCGCACAAAATATTCAATCTCGTCCTTTGTCAGCGTCCCGCCGTCCCGTTTTTTGCGGATATGTCCAAAATATGCAGCACAAAAAATCACCGCCCTTTTACCGCTTCGTTTTTTCGCCCAGGACGTCTCTCGGCGAAAAAGCTCTGCGGCAGCAAATCCTTTAATGTGTAAACCTTTTCTTCACCGGGCTTTGCAAGAACGATCACAAACGCGTCCCCGCAAAACTCCCGCATCACCTGCCTGCACACGCCGCACGGCGCGCAGAAATCTTCGGGCTCCTCGCCCGCCTTGCCGCCCGCGATTGCAACAGCGACGAAATCTCGCTCGCCCTTTGCAACCGCCGTAAAAAAACGCCGTGCGCTCCGCACAGTTCGTCGGCGTAAACGCAGCGTTTTCAATGTTCACGCCCGTGTATATTTCACCGCTTTTCGCAAGCAGCGCCGCGCCCACCGCAAAGCCGGAGTACGGGCAGTACGCTTTTTTCCGCACATCAAGCGCCGCTTCCGAAAGCTTTTTTATGACCTCATTTGTCATGTCCGTCCACCGCCTCAGAGGCAACCGTCAGCGCTACCTCCATCATCTGCGTGAACGTCTTCTGTCTCTCCTCGCTCGAGGTCGATTCCCCCTTCAGCGGCAAATCGGATACCGTCGTGATGGAAAGCGCCTGCTTGCCCGCGCGCGCCGCCGTCATATACAGCGCCGCCGTCTCCATTTCCACGGCCAGAACGCCCATTTTTTTCCATTCGGCGGTCTCATTTTCACAGTCGCCGTAGAAATATCGCTCGTCACCACGTTGCCGACGCGATAACGTAAGTTCTTCTCCCGCGCCGTCTGCACCGCTTTTTCAAGCAGTTCAAAGCTCGCCGTCGGCGCAAATGTGCCCGGCAAACGATACTGGTGCGCAAAGTTCGAGTCCGTGCACGCGCCCATCGCCAATACTAAATCGCGCAGCTCCACGCCGTCCGCAATGCCGCCGGACGTACCGATACGAATGATCGCCTCCACATCGTAGCAATGATACAGCTCGTAGCTGTATATGCCCATAGAAGGCATACCCATGCCGCTGCCCATTACGGAAACACGCTTGCCGTTATACAAGCCCGTGTAGCCCAACATACCGCGTACCGTGTTAAAGCACACGGCGTCCTCTAAAAACGTTTCCGCAATAAATTTCGCTCTAAGCGGGTCACCCGGCATCAGAACTACCTTGCAATATCGCCCTTTTTGCTTCGTTATGCGGTGTCATAAAATTTTCCTCCCGAATTCAAATTTCAAATCATGCAAAATATGTTTCGCCGTCTTTATAATAAACTTCACTGCATTCCGGCGTCTCAAAAACGTGCACTAAGCCTCAAAGCTTTCCACCGTCTGGTGCTCGAAAAGCTCTTCCCGCGGCAGCCAGAACGCATCGCCTTCTTCGGAGCCGTGCAGCTCACCCGTAAATTTATCCGCGCGGAACAAAAACACAATGTACCGCACACCGTTATCAAGCCAGAACTGCTTCACACCGCACAGCGTCGGGTTTTCGATCGTCAGCCCGGTCTCTTCACGGATTTCGCGAATGACCGATGCCGTGATGGATTCCCCCGCTTCCACGTGCCCGCCCGGGTAAACGATACCCGACCAGTTCGGGTCAAGACGGTTCTGCACGAGTACGTTGCCCTTGCCGTCCTCCACCATGCACATGTTTGTCAGCTCCACCGTTTCTTTTCTGCCCATTTTTCTCACTCCCCAAATAGCACAATGCCGCGCAGAACAAACCCTCATTTCCTGCGCGGCACCGTTATTATTAGAATTTACACAATGCCCGCTTTTGTGATGGTCTCAAGCTCCGCACGCGTCGGCAGACCCTCATTGTCACCCCGGTGTGTAATCTGTATCGAGCCGATTACCGTGCCGCGCGCCGCAGCCTCCTGCAAGGCATGCCCTCCGCCACAGCGGAGAGGACGCCCGCCGCAAAGCCGTCGCCCGCGCCAACCGTGTCCACAATTTTTTTCACCGGGAATGCCGGCACCGTGCCGTGCTCGCCGCCCGTGGACCAGTACGCGCCCTTGTCGCCCAGCTTCACAATCACGCTGTCTACGCCGCGCTCGTGGTAAAACTCCGCAATACCCTCCGGCGTGTCACGCTTTGTGAGAATTTTGCCTCACTAAGGCCCGGCAAAACGAGGTCTGCTTCCTGTGCGAGGCTGTTCAGCGTGCGCACCATCTCTTTTTCGTCCTTCCAAAGCTGCGGGCGCAGGTTCGGGTCAAACGAAATAAACATATCCAGCGCCTTCGCGCGGCTCATCAATCGTTTCACCGCGTCCAATGCCGACTTCGACACCGCCGGAAAAATACCCGTCACGTGCAGAAAATCACATCCGTATAAGTCGAGCTTATCGATGTCATGCGTCGAGATCTGCGAAGCCGCGCTGTTCCGTCTGAAATACGCGATCTTCGGGTCGCCCGCCTCGGTCCTGCCTTTCATCATAAACCGGTCGAAGCCGTGTCCGTCACGGTCACAAGTGCGTCGGAAACGTGGTTGCCTTTCATGCTCTTTAAAATGCGTTTTGCCCACCGGATCGTCGCCGAGGCGCGTGCAGTACAGCGCTTCATGGTCAAGGCGGGAAAGCCCCACCGCCACGTTATATTCCGCACCGGCCACGGCCGCCGAAAAGTGTGTCACATCCTCCAGCTCGCCGAGCTCCTCCGCAATGAAAAGCCCCATCGGCTCGCCGACCAGCACAATGCGCCCGCGCACCTCGTCCTCCGGCTCTTCCGCAGCTTTCTGCAGTTCAGCTTCGTCTACAAACTCCATCTTCATAGCGTTTCCCCTTTTTATACCGTCGTCTTCACCACCGTACAGTGGCCACTAATCTTAATTTTGCCGCTGCCGGCCGGTACAAACAGGCTGTCCGCCGGCTTGAACTCCACTTCGTTCTCGCTGCCGACAACCTTGCCGCTGCCCTCCGTCACAACAAGCGACGCAAACGAATCGCCCGTCACATCCATTTCGACTTCGCCGTCCACAACATATTTCTCCGTCGTAAAGTACGGACAGGAAGCCAGCGCGCACTTTGTGCCTCCGGGAATCTCCTCCGGCTTGCCCTGCTTGTCGGACGTATCGCTCGGGGTCAGCTTGGAAACGTCAATGGCCTTATCAATATGCAGTTCACGCAGCTTGCCGTCCGCACCGCGGCGGCCGTAGTCGTACACGCGGTACGTCGTGTTGGAATTCTGCTGAATTTCGCAAATGAGAATTCCCCGCGCCGATTGCGTGGATCGTACCGGACTGAATGAAGAACACGTCGCCCTTCTTCACGTCGGCCTTGTAGAGCACATCCGTCAGCGTGTTGTCTTCAATGCGCTTTTTGAATTCCTCTTTCGTCAGCGCACGGTTCACGCCGAAGTACAGCGAAGCGCCCGGCTCGCAGTCCACAACGTACCACATCTCGGTCTTGCCGTATTCGCCCTCCACGCGCAGCGCATATTCGTCGCTCGGATGCACCTGCACGGAAAGCGGCTGCTTCGCATCGATGAACTTGATAAGCACCGGGAACTCCTTAAACTTCGCACCGTTCACACCGAGCGCCTTCGCACCGACTTTTTTCCAAATACTCGCCGAATTTCAGTCCGTCATATTCACCGCCGTCTATCACGCTCTGGCCCGCCGGGTGCGTAGAAAGCTCCCAACTCTCCGCAACCTTTTCATAGTCGCACTTTTTGCCGTAAACGTCGCGCAGCTTTGTGCCGCCCCACAGATAGTCCTTAAATGCCGGGGATAATTTCTCAATCTTCATATTCATTCGTTCCTTTCAAACTGTTTTATATCAAAATTTATCGTCTTGTCGATTCTTTCTCGTGCAGCGGCATGTCGAGCACAAGCGGCTGCTCCGGGTCGCCGCTGCGCAGCATGTGGATGAGCTTATTCGCCGCGGCTCTGCCCATCTCCACCTTCGGGTGCACGAAAGAGGTGATTTTCACCGGCGAGTATTCCGAAATGCTCGAGCGTCAACCCGACTGACGAGCACATCCTCCGGCACACGCACATTGTGCTTCTGTAAGAGGTCAATCACCCCATACGCAATCTGGTCGTTGTAGCACACAATGCCGTCACACCCGCGCAGGCGCTCAAACATGTAGTCGCTGTTGTCGGGGCGAAAAAGCCTGCTGCGCTCGGCCGTCGTGTACCAAACCACATTATCGTCGCCAAGGACGCATCCGTTGTGGATAAGCCCCTCGGAAAACGCCGCGTAGCACCCGTGGCCCTGCATGTCGTCAGATTTAAACACGCCGCCGATACGTCTGCACCCCTTTTCAATCAAGAGGTCTACCGCCTGCAAGCCGGCCTTGCGGTCGTCCGTTACCACGTAAACGGAATCGGGTAAATCGCGGTAATAGCTGTTGAAAAACACCACCGGCACGCCCATTTTTTCAAGCTTGCGGTAAAGCTCCACGTTCGGGTTCGGGAACGCCGTCTTCGTGCCCTCCACAATCACCCCATCCACGCGGCGGGAGATGAGCGACTGCAAAATGCGCGCTTCCTCCTCCACGTGGTTGTTCGTCACATTCAGGGTCAAATCATAGCCCGCGTTCGTCAGTGTCTCCTCAATGCCGCGGATGATCGTCGGAAAAATATAGTCGGAAATATACGTCGTCACAATGGCGATGCTGTTGCCGCGCGGCGTGCGTCGGCTCTCGGAGCTGATATACGTGCCGCTGCCGCGTCTGCGCTCAATGAGCCCCTCCTGCTCGAGGACGGAAAGCGCCTGCCGCACGGTTTGGCGGCTGTACCCGAACTGCTCGGAAAGCGTGTTTTCAGATTCCATGCGTTCGCCGGGCTCATATTCGCCGTTTTTGATCTTCTCCTTGATGGTATCCACCAGAAAGCGATATTTCGCAGTTTTCTTTTCTGTGTCTGCCATGTCATCGTTCCTTTCAAAAAGGATACCTGTTTGCACAGGTTCAATACAACCTTATTATAAAAAGCCGTACAACTTTTTGCAATACCTTTCGCAAATTTGTACGGACTTATTTTCAAGACATTTTGCAAAATCCCTCAAAACCCAAAAATTCTGCGCAAACCGCCGTCTTCCATCGCGCCGCAGCGGTTAAAACCCTTTGAAAAGGCTGGAGAACACTTTACTCGCCCGCTTACACACAACTACACAGAAAAACCGCCGTGCGGAAAAACTCCCACACGGCGGCTCTGATTTATCAAAATTTTGCCCGTCTTATTCCACGGTCAGGTCAAACTTAAACGTGAACGTCTCGTCGTCAAACTGCATCGCCTTCGCAAGGCGCGGACGCAGCTGTTGGAGCCTACGCCGCTCATCTTGCAGTCGAAGCAGAACACATTGTCGGGGCTTTCCGTAAGCTCGTAGTTGTGCATCTTCTCCGTCATTTCCTCCTGCGTGTAGTGCGAAAGGTTGAACGAGAAGTTCTCCGGGCTCGTCACGGTCACAGCGCCCGCGCCGTCTGTGATCGTCACCCGCGCACAGCCGAAGTGGCTGCCGTTCTCCTGCGGCTTCACGTAGTCCTCAAAAAGGTCGTCCGCCGTCTGCGCAAAGTGACCCAGCGAAGACGCATGGTGCTTGTCGCAGTACGATTCATACGGGCCGTAGCCGTAATACTCCGCCGTGTCAAACGACTTCGGCAGGAACATTCTAAGGCCGAATCTCGGCAGGAACGGACGCTCCATGTCGCGCTTACCGTTGATCTCCGCTCTTACCTTGCCCTCGGCGTCCACCGTAAAACGGCAGTCAAGGTGCAGGAACGGTCTGCGGTACACCGCCGCAAGGCTCAGCTTGCAATCGATCACAACAACGCCGTCTTCCTCTTTCGCGTTGCAGGCATAGACTTTTATCGCGGGTTCGTTGTAGCCGGCCTGCTCCCATTCCTTGCGCACAAACTGGTCGTTGTCCGTCGGTGCACGCCACACGTTCCACGTCATCGGGCGGGTCATGATGTTCACATTGTTCTTCACCATAGACGTAAACACGCCCTCGGTCTTCGAGAACACATAGCGGAAGCTGTCGCCCGTCACCGTCACGGCGCGGCTGTCCTCCACCGCAACAACAAAGCCCTTTCTAAGCGCTTCTTCCTTGCGTGCCCCGCGGGAAACGATCAGCTGGTCAAAGCCGAGCGGGTGTCCCTTCTCAAAGAACACGCTGTCGTTCTTCTTCGCGCTGTACTGCAGAAGCACCGCCACGTCGCCCTCCGTCGGAATTGCATCCGGCAGCGTAATGACACCGCTTTCGTGCGGGGCAATCTTGATGTCGTCCATCACGCCGCAAGCCACCGTATCGCCGTCCTGCTGAATCTCCCAGGAAAGCGTCAAAAATTCTTCCGTGTTCGTAAAATCGCGGTAATTCGTCAGCTGAATTTCCCCCGTTTCGCGGTTCACAAGCGCCGCGCGCACCGGGCGAATGACGTTTTTATATTCGAGTAAACCCGTATGCGGTGTGCGGTCGGGGTACACAAGGCCGTCCATGCAGAAGTTGCCGTCGTGCGGATATTCGCCAAAGTCACCGCCGTAGCGGAAAATATCGCGGTTGTCGGGCGTCGTGCCGCCGTAAACGGCGTGGTCGCACCATTCCCAAACAAAGCCGCCCATAAAGCGGTCATACTTCATGATAAGCTGCTGGTACTGCTCCGCATCTCCGGGGCCGTTACCCATCGCGTGGATATACTCGCAAAGCACCAAGGGCTTCGTGTACTTCGGGTCGACCATATATTCATCAATCCACTCCGGCGCCGAGTACATGCGGCTCTCCGTCGTCAGGGAAGACAGGTCGTTCTTGTGGCCGCGCGCATCGTAATGCGTGTTCTCGTAGTGCGTCAAGCGGGACGGGTCATATTCGCGCACCCATGCGCCGGCCTTCTCAAAGCTCGGGCCCCAGCCGGTCTCATTGCCGTAAGACCACATCAGCACGCACGCGTTATTCTTGTCGCGGATGACGCTGCGCTGAATTCTGTCCATGATTGCCTTGTCGAAAATCGGATTCAGTGCGTTGTCCGCATATTCGTCCATGCCGTAGCCGCCGGTTTGCACCGCCGCACCGTGGCCCTCAATGTCCGCCTCGGCAATAACATAGAAGCCGTATTCGCTGCAAAGCTGTAAGAACCACGGCGCGTTCGGGTAATGGCTTGTGCGCACTGCGTTGATGTTATGCTGCTTCATCAGGAACAGGTCGCGCTTCGCCTGCTCGCGGCTGATGGTGTAGCCCGTCACCGGGTCGCTGTCGTGGCGGTTCACGCCGCGCAATTTGATTTTCACATTGTTGAAATACAGAACGCTGTCGCGGATCTCAATTTTGGAGATGCCCACCTTCTGCTCAATCACTTCATCCGCCGTGCGGAACACGATCGTGTACTGGTACGGGTCCTCGGCATTCCAAAGGTGCGGGTTTTCGAGCGCAAAGTTCGGCTCCGCGCCCGCCGTGCTTTCGAGCAGAGCACCCTCGGCGTCATACAGCTCCGCCGTCACGTCCGGCAGCCCGATAAAGTCCATCTCCACGCGGATATCCGCATGGGGAAAGGTCATCGCTCACCGTCGTCTTTACAAAGTAATCGCGGATGTGCGCCAAAGGTCTGCGGATGAGGTACACGTCACGGAAAATACCGCTCATGCGCAGCTTGTCCTGATCTTCCAGGTACGAGCCGTCACACCACTTTACAACCAGCACCGCCACGGAGTTTTCACCCTCGCTCAGCAAATCGGTGATGTCAAACTCGCTCGTCGAGTGCGAAACCTGGCTGTACCCTGCAAACTGCTCGTTGATCCACAGATAGAAGCAGGAGTCCACGCCCTCAAAGTCCAAATAAATTTTCTGCGTCAGGTCTTCCGCGTTCATGCAGAAGCGGCGCAGATAAAGACCGCAGGGGTTCTCGTCCGGCACATACGGCGGGTCATACGGGAACGGATAGCGCACGTTCGTGTACTGGTGGCGGTCATAGCCCGCGTTCTGCCAGCAGGACGGCACCTCAATCTCATCCATATCTTCCTCGTCAAAGCAGATCTCACCCTCGGAGCCCTCCGGGAACACGTCTAAAAACGAGTCAAAATACCGAAACGACCATGTGCCGTTCAAAAGACACACTCTTGTGGATTCTTCCCCGTCCTCCGGTGCCTTTGGCAAGAAGTAGCTGCGGTTCTGGCAGGTACCCACGTGCAGCACGTCCGGATTTTCGTGCATTTTCTGAAATTCCATTATCAATACCGTTCCTTTCCTGCGTGAAAACGTTTTCCACGCGTGTGTTGAAACACACCAAAATTCAGTTGAAGCGATTTAGAACCTATGCTATAATGAGCGTACACAGATGGGGATTTTCCGCATCCCCTCTGCTACAAGATTACATGAAAAAAAGGTGCGGGTCAAGCCCGTAACCAAATAAATTTTGAGAAAGGAACAAAAACCATGACGATACAAATTCTGCTCGCCGCCCTGTTCCTTGCGGCAGTGCTGTGGCTCGGCTTTCGTGCCGCGCCGGAAACGGAGGCGCCCCCGTCCGCCGCGCCCCGTATAAAGGAAGCTACGGTCTTCGGCCTGCCCCCCGTGCCGTCTTCTGCGCCGTG
>ENA-OQLB01000693-OQLB01000693.1-human-gut-metagenome-genome-assembly--contig:-NODE-693-length-17668-cov-2.020979_pt1 | contig 17668 bp, 25 predicted proteins | sample MGYA00242656_ERZ504813 | MGnify/ENA primary metagenome ERZ504813 (study PRJEB26092, sample SAMD00036388) | human gut metagenome | host: Homo sapiens | study: EMG produced TPA metagenomics assembly of... | reverse complement strand
ATGGGACTTGAACCCACACAAGCGCAATGCTTACAAGATCCTTAGTCTTGCTCGTCTGCCAGTTCCGACACTTCCGCATTCATCTTTGCTCTCTCGCGAAGACAAGATATATAATACATCGAAATTGTTATTGTGTCTAACAGTTTTTTTTGAATTTTTTTATTTTTGAACTATTGCATAAACTGTTAATATTTCTTCTGTTTCAGAAGGACTCTCTTAATATACCGGAAAGTTTTTTCCTCTCCCTCTTCTGCCAGCATTTTCAACAATTCGTGCAGAAGGCCTGCTGTATCCGGATGGATCATTTTTCCAAGCCGCCCGGCTCCCTTCTCATAATACTCCAATGGATGACTGTCTCTGTATGCGTCCCCCTGATATGTCTTAGATGCCGCAATACGATCCATGAACATCTCCACAACATATTGAAGCGGCATCTTAAGGCCTATGATACCTTCCCCCGGATCTACACTATAATCGATCCAATATTCATAATGATGTTTGTTACGTCCTTTATGATGTAACCATGCCTTAGAATAACCCGTTGCCTCCCGTTCAGCATTATTCGGACTTCTATTTCCCTGGTAATACCTGCATCCAACTAAAAATTCTGTCGGTGAATATTTGGACAGGTCATGAAGAAGTCCCTGTCTGTAAAGTCCTACTTTAAAGCATTCCTTCATAACAAGATATTTATGATGATTGATCGTCTGTAAGTGTTGTAATGTTTTCATTTTTCTTCGTTTCAACCTCCACAATCCGTTCTGCTGTAAGCACTGTAACCGACCGCTCTTTTAACTCTAATTTTCTCTGATCTTTCAAAAGCACCGGCACATCTAACATCCCCCGTTCCGTCGTCGCTTTCACATACCAGCCATATCCCTTTGGTAAAGCCGGCAGTGCAAATACATGTTCCAGCCAATGCATATTATATGCAACATAACAGTCCTCGCTTTTTGTCTGTGCTCCACTGTAATATACGCCCAATTGCCTGCTCGACACCTCCCCCGGTATCTGCCACGCCTCTTCCCCGTGATAAGATACATCCGGCACACCGCAACAGCTAAGATCTATCCCCTGCAGTTCTCGCTCCGGTGTGAGAATCGGATGCGATTTACGGAATGCAATCAGTTCTTTTACAAAATCATGCAGTTCTTTCTTCTTTTCCAGTCCCCGCCAATCTGTCCATCCTATCGGATTATCCTGACAGTATACATTATTATTACCTTTCTGAGAATTTCCAAACTCATCTCCTGCAAGCATACACGGAGTTCCCTGTGCCAGAAAGAGCAGGAAAAATGCATTAAATATCTGATGATTCCGCAGTTCCATTACTGCCTTTTTCCTGCTCGGTCCTTCCGCCCCGCAGTTCCAGCTATAATTATAATCCGGTCCATCCTGATTATGTTCACCATTCTCCTCATTGTGTTTCGCATCGTAAGACACCAGATCATTCAGGGTAAATCCATTCTGATCAGTAATGTAGTTAAAGATTCCCTGCTCTTTTGAATGGTGTTTCAGCCAGTAGATCACGTCATGGATCATCCCTTCGTCACCTTTCAGAAATCTTCGCATGACTGTCTGGAATCCCAACTCGTGTTCCATAATCTTGGTGTTTTTCAAAAACGGATCCGCATGCACACTCTCCATCGAAACCACAAACGGATTCAATATAAATCCATCTATATGGTATTCCATAACATAATACCTCAGACATTCTAACATCATCATCTTATCTGCAGCCGTGCAGAATGGCATCTCCAGAACGACCTCTATTCCGGACCGATGACAAGCCTTCACCATATCTTTCAGTCCTCTAGCTCCGTCTCCATCTGCAGAATATGCGCTTTTGGGTGCAAAATAGCTTCCCGCACCGTATCCCCAGTAATTTCTATATATCTGGCATTCTTCAAATTCATATACCGGCATACAATGGATCTGGTTAATCCCAAGATCTTTCAGATATTCCAGTTTTTCAATTACTCCCTGAAAAGTTCCTTTCGCCTTTACTTTTGATGATGGATGTCTTGTAAATCCGCGTATATGCAGACTGTACGCTATTACCTGATGATATGGTATCTGTAATGTATGATCTCCTTCCCAGTCATAATCACTCATCTGCAGCCGTCCCCGGATCTCATGTTCTGACAGTTCCTTTTTTACACCCCAGCGTTCTTTGCCGGCAATTGCTTTTACGTACGGATCAGTTACAACTTCTTTATTGATCAGATAATTGTATTCATAATCTCCCGGCTGGATATCCTCAAGTGCTATACACCTCACTTCACCGATCATTGGTTTCATATCAAACTGCCTGCACGGTTTCTTTCTCCCTGTGCGGTATAATAACAGTTGGCAGTCCTTATCTGCCGGAACTGCAATGGAAAAATTAACCCTGTCTTTACTTATCTGCACTCCCAATGGTAATGGATATCCTTGAACCTCTCTCATCTCTGTTATGTCCTTCCCGTTTCCCGTCTGCGCCTATTGCCATCCGTCTGCGCCATACATTTCAACATTATCTTTATTAATCATAAATACGTCTATTGCCGTTCTCCGCTTCAAAATCTTTTCCGTCAAGAACATTCAATGCAATATCTACTGCTTTTTTCCCGATATTGATCGGAGACTGTGCGACTGTCCCTGCGATCTGACTATCCGCTTTCATTAATTCCTTCTTAATATCAGGCGAACCATCTACACTGTAGACAACAGTCTGATCATTATTCACAAGATTCAGTGCTGTCTTTGCTGCAACAGCCATCTGGTCGTTTCCACACATGATTGCCGTCACATCCGGTTGTTCCTCCAAAATCTTCTTGGCTGCTTCCAGCGCACTGTCAAATGTTCCGTTTGTATCTTCTCTCGCTACAACTTCAAACCCTTTTTCCGCCTTGGCAACTGCCTGCTCAAACCCTGTAATACGGTCATTCACCGAATTCTGTGTCGTAGCCTCCAGGATTGCAACTGTACCGCCATCCGGATACTTTTCAATCAGATCATTGCCACAAAGCTTCCCTGCTTCTGTATTATCAGAGCCCACATATGCATCAATATAATCTGTGTCTTTTACCTGTGAATCAATATTAATAATTTTTACCCCTGCGTCCTGCAATGCCTGAAGCGAAGGTGTAATCTTCTCCCAATCGACCGGGCAAAGGAAAATTGCATTGATCCCCTCATTGATCATCTCCCTGATCTGCTCTGCCTGTGTATCCGCATCAGATGCCGGATCTTTTACCAACATGGTACATTCTTCTTTTTCTACGATCTGTTGTGCAGCTTCTTCCAATGTTATAAAATATGGATTCTGCATATCAATCACAGAGAACCCAAACTTGTACTTTCCTGCGTCTTCTGTCTGATCCGTATCCTCTGAATCATCTGTTGTATTCTCACTGACTGCATTATCCACCGGCTTTCCAGCCTCTTTCTTGCATGCAGATAATGCGAAAATGCATACGAGTAATACTGCAATCACTCCTAACATTCTCTTCTTCATCATGTTGTTATTCCTCCTTATTATTGCGTTACATACAGCTACATTCTACAACATTTTTACCTGTTTGACTACTATCATCTTGCTTTTTATCCGTTTCTTTGTTAAAGTTAAGATAAGTTTTAATGTTAGTAAAGGAGACTATGATATGAGCGACACAAAGGAGACTGAAAGCTACACAACCGTAGAGCTTACACTCGATAACGATGAGATCATTGAATGTGCAATCCTCACAGTATATGAAGCTGCAGGCAAAGAATACATTGCCCTGCTTCCTCTGGATGAGAATCTTGAACCTAATGAAGCCGGTGATGTTTATCTCTATCAATACAATGAAACCGAGGACGGCGAACCAGTCTCGGCAACATCGAAGATGATGATGAATACGAAATTGCCGCTGATGCTTTTGATGAATGGATGGATTCCCAGGAATTTGATGAATCAGACGTCGAAGAGTAATTCAGACACAAAACGGGAAGGAGTCATATCTTTCCCGTTTTTTTCTTTTACATAACTAATGATCAGTTTTCTCTTCGCCCTGGTCATTGCTACATAAAAAAGCCGTCTCTCTTCTTCGATTTCCTCATCCGTCACCGCTTTCTTATACGGACTGCTGCCCTCATCTGCCTCGATCACAAATACCGTATCAAATTCCAGCCCTTTTGCCGCATGCATTGTCATCAGATTCACACCCTCTGCCGCATTTTTTTTACAATTCTGCTCCTTTAATATTTCCCCGTATCGTTCTACATGTTCAAACCAGTCACCGATCGTTCTATATCCTTTGGAATTCTGCCATATCTCTTCCAGCACCGCAAAAAGATCTTCCACTGAAATCTTCCGGTATGCCGCATAGTCTTTTAAAAACTCATCATAACCCATATGTTTCCGGATATATTGGATTGCTGCATATGGTGTTTTGTCTTTTATCATCTTCATGTCCCATTCCAGCTGATCCACTCTGTCCGTCATCCAGTTTTTATCCCGGTAATATTCTCTGAGCGAATCATAGGTAACTGTTCCGCCTTTCATACTATCCCTTGAGAAAAACCTGTTTGGCCGGTTTGCGATCTGCAAAAAATATTTCCGGCTATATTCCCCCTGTGAAAGGTGAAAATAACTGCTGATATCCTGTGCAATAAAATGTTCGTAAATATTATTCAGATGTTCTTTCATCACGAACGGAATCTGATATTCCATCATAAGTTCCGACATTGCCCTTGCATCTATATTCGTCCGGTACAACACAGCTATATCTGTATAAGCAATACCTTTTTCCTGACATTCCTTTATTTTTCCCAGCACATATTCTGCCTCCTGCACAGGGTCTTTTACTTCCTGAACATGAACTGTTTCATCTGCTTTCTGAAACGCTTCGATCTTTTTTTCAAACCGGATTTTATTATTACCGATCACTCTTAAAGCACCATTGACAATATAAGCACTGCTGCGGTAATTAATATCCAAAAGTACCCTCTTGGCCTTTGGATAATCTTTCATAAATTCCATCATGATTCCCGGCTTTGCTCCACGAAATCCATATACCGACTGATCATCATCCCCCACCACAAACAGATTATTCTGCGGTTCAGCCAGCATACGAACCACATCATACTGTGCCTGATTCACATCCTGGAACTCATCTACCAGAATATACCGGAATTATCCTGCCATTTTCATGAATATCCGGATAATTTAAAAAACAGATCCCTGCACTGGATCAGCATATCCTCAAAATCAATCTTCCGGCATTTTTTCTTTTCTTCTTCGTAATCTTTGTATAGTGCACGGAATTTTTCTGTTGTATATTTTACCGGTTCATAGGCTTCAATAGCCATACAATTATTCTTTACATTTCCAATTTCTGCGGCCAGTTCCTGCAAATAGTCTTTTTCTTCATCCGTTTCCGGCTCCTGATCCCATCCGACTTTTGGCAGAAGAGTTCTTAACATCCGATATTTTTCTTCATCCGTAAGGAGATTCGATGGTTCCAGACGGTACGCCCATTTCAGGATTCCGTAATAGATTCCGTGAAACGTTCCGAATGTAACAGCATAAGAAGACGGACCGCAGATCCGTCTGGTTCTTTCTTTCATCTCCTGAGCTGCATACTTAGTAAAGGTAATGACCAGAATTTCTTCTGGCCTTACCTTATACTTCGTGATCAGATATTCTATTCTCTTTGCAATGGTTAGAGTTTTCCCCGATCCGGGGCCGGCGAGAACCATACATGGTCCTTCATTATGGGCGACTGCCTCTGTCTGAGCATGATTTAAACTCATAGAATCCCCTTACTTGCTTAATAATTCAATTCCATCTTTGATTCGTTTTACAGATTCTTCTTTTCCAAGAATCTCCATAATCTCTGTGGCTCCACCGGTGTACTCTGCTTTCCTGATACAGCGGTACGGATTGGCCACATTACATAACCGACTTTTACACCCTTCTCGTCAACATAACTCTTAAGAAGCGCAAACAGTGCATCATTACTATAGTCTTCCTGTGCTTCCAGAAGCGGAAGAACTTCTCTTAATACTTCCAGTGAATTTTCTTCATTGGTTTTCATCTTCTTATGGCAATACATTGCTGTATCATATTCCGGTACTGCTTCAAAAAAGTCGATCTGCTCTGCAATATCCGGAAAGATCTCAATTCGTGATTTTACCAATGCTGCGATTTTCTTCAGGTCATAATCTTTTGTAATAACTTTGCGGATATACCTTCCGCTCTTTCATAGAACTTATCAAAATCCATAGCTTTGATATATTCACCGTTCATCCATTTTAATTTGCCAAGATCAAATACAGCCGGTGATTTATTCATGCGGTGGAAGTCAAATTCCTTTACCAGTCTTCCAGTGAGAATATCTCCTGATTGCCTTCCGGCGACCAACCAAGCAGTGCTACATAATTAACAACTGCCTCTGTCACAAATCCCTGCTCGATCAGATCTTCATAAGAAGAATGTCCACAGCGTTTGCTGAGTTTCTTATGGTTTTCATCTGTGATCAGCGGGCAATGTACATATATCGGCACTTCCCATCCGAATGCTTCATAAATCTTGTTATATTTTGGTGCAGATGACAGATACTCATTACCACGTACAACATGTGTGATTCCCATCAGATGATCATCGACAACATTTGCGAAGTTGTAAGTCGGGTATCCATCTGATTTGATCAAAATCAGGTCATCGAGTTCTTCATTCGGAACTGTGATATCGCCATATATCTCATCGTGGAATGTAGTAGTTCCTTCTGTTGGCATGTTAAAACGGATTACATGCGGTTTTCCTGCTGCAAGGTTCGCTTCAATCTCTTCTTTACTTAAATGCAGACAATGTTTGTCATATACAACAATCTCTGTTCCGCCATCCTCGTCAGACACTTTGCTTTTCAAAGATTCCAGACGTTCTTTGTCACAAAAACAGTAGTAAGCATCCCCCTGTTCGATCAGCTGTTCTGCATATTTCAAATAAAGTCCCTGTGCATTCCGTTCACTCTGCACATACGGTCCTACTCCGCCATCTTTATCCGGACCCTCATCGTGAACCAGCCCGGTCTCTTTCAATGTACGATAAATGATATCCAGTGCACCCTCTACAAAACGTTCCTGGTCTGTATCTTCAATCCGGAGGATAAAATCTCCATCTTCATGTTTTGCGATCAAATAAGTATACAGCGCTGTCCTTAAGTTTCCTACATGCATTCTTCCTGTAGGACTTGGTGCAAATCTTGTTCTTACCTTACTCATAACTGTCATTATCTCCTGTTTCATTATTATTTTGAAATGTATGAAATCTATGTATTGCTACATACATTAGAACACTATCCGTCTCTACATTGTAGCACAAATCCAAGGCGGACAGCAACCTTTTATATCAGATCTTTCATCTGTGTCTTTCACCCGGAAGATTTACCGGATTCCTCTTTCCATTTTTCTGTTGTTTTGCAGTCTTTCTTTCAACCCAGTATTCTTTCTGGAACACTTCTCTCGGAACAGATACAATGCAGACAATTCCAAGCACAATTCCAAAAGCCACTTTTATTGCTCCGATCCCTTTCACAGCAGCCATTGCAAACTGATTTGTCACCAGATAATACGCCGTAAAATAGATGCCCGCTCCCGGCACCAGTGTAATGATACCCGAAATCATAAAGATAGTGATCGGGCACTTCAAGCGGACCGTCAACATTCTCGCAACCAACACAGCACATACCGTTCCTATAAAGGAAGCAACTGCAACCGAACAATATACAGACGCAAACTTGTACATCATCCAGCCAACCGATCCGGTAATCCCGCATCCGATATAGAATCTTCTCGGCACCTGGAACATAACCGCATATGCAATCGTACCGATAAATGAACATGCCAGATTCGCTATGATTTTTATGATCATTATAAAATGCCTCCTAACACATGATGATATACCGACAACGCCGTTCCCACGCCGATTGCAATATAGACAAATACCATAACCGCATCAATCATCTTAACCGTACCCGCAAGATAATCACTGTCTGCCAGATCACGGATTGCATTCACAAATGCAAGTCCGGGCACCAGCGGCATAATCCCGCCGGTCACGATCCCTTCCATCCTAAGTTTTCCCAAAACGGAATCTGCATTGCCGCCAAAGCCATTGACGCAATAATGATCCCCCCACAATGTGAATCAGGATCTTTGAAACACCGTGTTTTCCGGCAAAAGAGACCATGAGAACACAACACAACCGACAAAAAATGCCACAAAAGCTTCCATTGCTGTCCCGCCAAGCAGATACCCCAATCCGCCGGCGCTTAATCCAGCCGCCGCAATCTGATAAGGAATACGCTTGACCGGCATCTTGTCGATCTTCTTTAACTTCTTTATTGCTTCTTCAATTCCGACATGTCCTGCTGCAATTTCCCTGGACAGATCATTTACTTCTGCTACGATCCCCAGATGCGTGGAGGAAAGCGGTACCTGTTTTACTTTTGTGTACAGCTTTTCTTTATCCGTTCCTGCACAGATAAACAATCCATGGCTCAAAGTAAACAGCTCCACATATTTCACCCCGAATCTACGGCAGATTCTCATCATCGTCTCTTCTACACGAAAGATCTCACCTCCGTTTTTCAAAAGCATTCTTCCCGCTTCCATTGCAAGATTAATTACACGTTTTGTGTCGATTTCCGACATCAGTTCCTTTTTCAGATATATCTCATCTTCATCTGTAAATCCACACTTTTCACAGAACTCCATGATGTCCCGGCATCGGTCTTTTTTCATATTATCCCCAATCATACTGTGAGCAGTAATGTTCACAGATATAATGGATCATATACCGGCCATACCCCTTGCCACGGTCTTTTTCTATGGTTACAATATTTTTTATCTCACATTTCTTTTCTTCCGAAAATATAACCACACACAATGTACGGAGTTTTCCATGTTCTTCAAGTAAAAAAAGTTCACCTTTTTCCAATACTTTACGGATTCTGGATTCATCCGGATCTCCCATGCGAAGCAATTCTATATAATCTTCTTTGCCGTCTGTTACCTGTCGAATATTCATGCCTTTTCTTTCTGCTCCTTTTTGCTGTAAAGAACTCCATCTATGCTTTGATATGCCGGATTATCCGGTGCAACCTCTATATACATAAGATTTTCCAATTTTTCCAGGGCTCCGGGTTCAATCCATGTAATATTGGCCGGAATATAAATTTCTTCCACTCCCGTAATTCCAGTGAATGCTTCTGCTCTGATCCCCTTACATCTGTCTCTGATGGCAATATAATAATCCCATCCTCGACAACCAGAGACGGATTCTCACAACGTTCGATCAAGCCATTTTCTCCTATGATAAATCCACCAAGTTCCAGCATTTCGCCCTGCTGTTCTTCTGTACTGCCCCTGTCCTCTTCACTGCTCTCAGCTGCAGCCCCGGCAGCTGTTGTATCTGCCACAACAGGTGCAGCTCCCGCACTCTTTCTGTTTTCAGGATCTCCACTCCACCTTCCAAAGCAGATGTGTTCATTTCTTCTGCAGCAGACAGCTTTGTATTCCGGCTGTCATCTTTTCCCGCATCAGCTGTTGGAATGGTCACATTCATAGCTGTTTCATTCGGTGTCGCAGCCTGAGCACACAAGCTTCCGGCTATATTCTTCGCGTTTGAAATGCACAATGCTTTTATTTCCACATATCCTTTTACAGTTTCCTGTCCGCAGCTTTTCATTGTACTGCCGGCTATCTTATACCCGTTCCGGCTTTGGATAAATCTTTCCCCTGCATATTCCAGCCTTGTCAGACACTGTAGCGCAACTACGATCACAAGTATCATTACAAGGTCTGTGTATCTGCAGCTTCTGACCCGGTATTGCTTTTCTGATGCTGCACCATTCATCATAGTCCTAATCTTTTCCATAGTCTTTTCCATATATCCGCTTTCTTCCCCCTTACACTTCCATATGGATTCATTATAAATCACATATACAAGAAAAGAAAGTGATGTTCCATTGTTCACTGAAACTCCACTTTCTTTTTCACATTTTTGTCTGTTACAGAATCTTATACATTGATTTCTGCTGTTACTCCAAGAATATCCTTATTTGCTTCCAGCACCGGATTCACAACGTTCTTCAGATATGCATCAACCTGAACCGGCGCACGTCCCACATATTTTGCAGGATCCATTGTCTTCTGCAGTTCTTCAAGCGAAAGGTTGAATGCAGGATCTGCGGCAATCAGTTCAAGAAGATTGTTGTCTAATCCTTTTTCTTTGACATTGCGTCCGGCTTCCATAGACAATTCACGGATTCTCTCATGAAGTTCCTGTCTGTCCCCACCTGCTTTTACAGCATCCATCATGATATTTTCTGTTGCCATGAACGGAAGTTCTGACATCAGTCTCTTTTCGATAACTTTCGGGTATACTACCAGTCCGTCTACAACATTCAGACACAGATCCAGGATACCATCAATTGCCAGAAATCCTTCAGGGACACTGAGACGTTTGTTCGCAGAATCATCAAGTGTTCTCTCAAACCATTGTGTTGCGGATGTGATTGCCGGGTTCATGGCATCTACCATCACATATCTGGAAAGTGAAGCGATTCTTTCACTTCTCATCGGGTTTCTCTTATATGCCATTGCAGAAGATCCAATCTGAGTCTTCTACAAATGGTTCTTCAATCTCTTTCAGATGCTGAAGGAGACGGATATCATTGGACATCTTATGTGCACTTGCCGCAATACCTGCAAGTACATTTACCACTCTGGTATCTACCTTACGTGAATAGGTCTGACCAGACACCGGATAACATGTCTCAAATCCCATCTTTTTGGCGATCATCGGATCGATCTTATCAATCGTCTCCTGATCTCCGTCAAAGAGTTCCAGGAAGCTTGCCTGTGTTCCGGTCGTTCCTTTTGATCCGAGAAGCTTTAAACTTCCTTTTACATATTCCAGGTCTTCCAGATCCATCATGAATTCCTGCATCCAGAGTGTTGCTCTCTTACCTACTGTTGTAGGCTGTGCAGGCTGGAAATGTGTAAATGCAAGTGTCGGAAGACTCTTATGTGCATCCGCAAACTTTGCGAGTTCGGCAATCACATTGATCAGTTTCTTTCTGACAATCTCCAACGCTTCCGACATCAGAATGATATCTGTATTATCGCCTACATAGCATGAAGTCGCACCAAGATGAATGATTCCTTTTGCATTCGGACACTGTTTTCCATATGCATACACATGAGACATAACATCATGACGGACTACCTTTTCTCTTTCTTTTGCCACATCATAATTGATATCATCTGCATGTGCTTTTAATTCTTCAATCTGTTCTTCTGTAATATCCAGTCCCAGTTCTTTTTCCGTCTCAGCAAGTGCGATCCAGAGTTTTCTCCATGTACGGAACTTCTTATCCGGCGAGAAAATGTACTGCATCTCTTTGCTTGCATATCTTTCTGAAAGTGGATTTGTATATCTGTCATTACTCATACTAATAATCTCCTTCGTCAATTCTTCCACCCGACTATTTTAACCTGTTTTCTATTCAAATGCCAGCGAAACATCTCTTCCAGGTACTTCCATCGGATAATTACCGGTGAAGCATGCGTCACAATATGCCAGATCACCGACATGTTTTTTAATTTATCAACTTCCATATAGCCAAGCGAATCTGCCCCGATCATCTCACGGATCTGCTCTGTTGTATGGGAATGTGCGATCAGTTGTTCATTCGAAGGCACATCTGTTCCGAAATAACATGGATGCAGGAACGGTGGTGAACTGATCCTTACATGTACCTCTTTCGCTCCGGCCTTTTTGAGCATCTTGATAATGTTCGCACAGGTTGTTCCTCGTACAATAGAATCATCTACCATAACAATACGTTTTCCCTTTACAACCTCTTCGATCACGTTCAGCTTGATCTTCACACTGCTTTCCCGCTGACTCTGTTTTGGCTTGATAAATGTTCTTCCGACATAACTGTTCTTGTGGAATGCCATGCCATACGGAATTCCCGACTGTTCCGAATATCCTTTCGCCGCAACCAGCCCGGAATCCGGTACTCCGACAACCAGATCCGCATCAACCGGATAAGATTCTGCCAGAGCTTTCCCTGCAACAATTCTCGCATGATATACATTCACATCATCGATCACGCTGTCCATTCTTGCGAAATATATATATTCAAAAATACATCTTGCCTGCTTTTTGGGATCGATTGCCATAGTTTTATCTGATTTCATTCCATGTTTTGTAAAACTTACAATCTCTCCAGGCTCTACGTCTCTTACAAATTCTCCTCCGACGGCAGCAATCGCACAGCTCTCCGAAGCCAGGAAATAAGTATTATCTCTTTTTCCAATACAAAGAGGTTTCAATCCAAATGGATCTCTGGCACCGATCATCTTTCTCGGCGAACTGACAACCAGTGCATACGCCCCCTGTATCTTCTTCATCGCATTTTTTACCGCATCTTCTGCCTTCTCTACATTCAGACGTTCTCTGGCGATATGATATGCGATTACCTCCGAGTCAATCGTTGTCTGGAAAATAGCGCCTGTGTACTCCAGTTCATGGCGAAGTTCAATGGCATTTGTCAGATTGCCGTTATGTGCAATTGCAAGGATCCCTTTCACATAATTGATAACCAACGGCATCGCATTCTCAGCTCTGGAAGCACCTGCTGTCGAATATCTTACATGTCCGACACCAAGATTTCCCTTCAATTCCTGTAAAGACTCTTCATCGAACACTTCATTTACCAGTCCAAGTCCTTTCTTGGAATGTACTTTTCTTTCTCCATATGTATCCGTTACCGCAATACCACAGCTTTCCTGTCCTCTGTGCTGCAATGCAAAAAGTCCATAATAAACGGATGGTGCAACATCTCCGCCATCCATATCATAGGCTCCAAACACACCGCATTCTTCACCCAGTCCTGTTGTTACTTTTTCAAATTCACTCATAAATGCAGACTCCATTCTTTTCAAATTTTTCATTTGTCAAAACTGTCTTTAAAAAGCATTTTGCTATATCAGTATAATACAAGGCAAACGGAAAAGCAATATTTCCATCTACCTTGTATTCCTGCTGATACATTATTTATAACGCGTCGTTTAATAAGCGCAGCTTATAAATTTGCTCTATTCATTAGTTTTCCCGCGGTTAATCATTGAATTTTCCGAGAAATTCTTTCATTCTTTCATTAGATGAATCGAACACTTCTTCCGGAGTTCCTTCTACTGCGATCACACCTCCATCCATGAAGATTACATGATCCGATACGTTTCTCGCAAAATTCATCTCATGCGTAACAATCACCATCGTCATATGCTCCATCGCAAGTTCCTGATAACTTTCAGGATCTCTGCAGTCAGTTCCGGATCCAGCGCGGACGTCGGCTCATCAAAAAACAGAATATCCGGATGCAGTGCAAGTGCTCTCGCGATTGATACACGCTGCTGCTGTCCTCCCCGACAACTGACAAGGATATGCATCTTCCTTGTCGGCAAGTCCCATCTTCTTCAAAAGTTCTCTCGCTTCTTTATAGACTTCTTCTTTCTTTCTCTTCTGTACTTTCAGCGGTGCATCAGTGATATTCTTCATCACCGAATAATGCGGAAACAAATTAAAATTCTGAAACACCAGTCCAAAGGTTCCGGAATAATGGATTTCCCCTGCATCCGCAGTCTCAAGCCCCGTTGCACATCGAAGAAGGGTTGATTTTCCCGAGCCGGAAGGACCGATGATACCAAGGACTTCTCCCTTTTCCACCTTCAGAGAAATGTCTTTCAGAACTTCGACTCCGTTAAAACTTTTTTTGATATTTTTCATTTCAAGCAGACTCATGATTCTATTCCTCCTAGTGGTAATAATTCAACTTTTCTTCAATCTTTTCCATAATCATCGCAACAAGCAAATTAAATACATAATAGAAGATACCTGCTGCAATATACGGAACCATGGAAGTCTGTGCCGCCGCAATCTGTTTTGCCATTGTAAACATCTCCGTTACAGCCAGCACAAATGCCAGTGAAGTGTCCTTTACCAGCGTGATGATCTCATTGGTCACTGCCGGCAGAATATGCTTACATACCTGAGGAAATACGATCCGGAAAAATGTCTGGCTTTTGGAATATCCCAGTACCTTTGCCGCTTCATCACTGTCCTACCGGAATTGCCTCAATCCCGCCTCTGTATATCTCAGCAAAATATGCCGCATAATTAATTGCAAAACCGATCAGCACCGCAGTCATACGGTATCCTGTGGAAATGCGCATTCCAAACAGATAATATGGTCCGAAATACACTACCATCAACTGAAGCATCAGCGGGGTTCCTCTCATAATCGATATGTATAATTTTGATATCCATCTGACCGGTGCAATCTTCGACATTCTCCCGAATGCAACACTAGTCCAAGCGGCAGTGAAAAAAGTAATGTCAGAATAAATATCTCTGCCGAGATCCACATTCCTCCGCCAAGTTCTCTTATCAGTGTTCCTATCTCCATCTATAATGTTCCTCCAGTTTTTTCACGCTTCTTCCGAATGAATGGCGAGCCAAAAGGGACCAATCCCCTCCGGGGTTGGCCCCTTCATTTTACTTGCTGTTCTTTCCTATGCAAAGAGCTCCCGGAACTCCGTAATCTGCATATTTTTCTGCAATTTTATCAACCGTTCCGTCTTCGGCCATCTCATCCAGTGTCTTCTGAACTTTATCTTTCAGCTCTGTGTTTCCTTTTTTGAATCCGACTGCATACTGTTCAGATGAAATTTCTTTGTCTAGGATCTTGTAATCATCCGGATTTTTCCTTGAATTCACCTGATAGTTTGCAACTCCGATGTCCATAGCGATTGCATCACATGCACCGGATTCCAGATCCATGAATGCTGTATTGTATTCTGCAACCTGATTAAGATCTGCGAAGGTTGCCGCCAGGTCCTTCTGATCTCCTTCCAGAGCCGCAAGTGCAGAAGAGTCTGTCTGTACTTCTACATGTTTTCCTTTCAGCCCCGAAAAGTCATCAATACCCGAATCACTTCTGACTACCACAACCTGCTTGTTGTCAATATATGGATCTGACCATGTATAATCATCTTCACGGCCATTCATAGTGAATCCATTCCAGATACAGTCAATTGTTTCCGAATTTAGTTCCGCATCCTTAGAATCCCAGTCTATCGGCTGTTTTACCAGTTTCCAATCATTTCTATCACATACTTCCTGTGCAAGATCAAGATCGAATCCTACATATTCTCCGCTATCATCTTTATAACCATACGGAGGGAAAGAAGCATCAAACCCAACGATCAATGTGTCATCATCATTTTCTACTTTTGATTCTTTTGCCGATTTCTTTCCACTGTCAGATGAACCTGAATCTTTACTTCCACAGCCTGCCAATACCGTTGTAGCTGCCATTGCCGTAACAAGGAGCAGTACTAATCTCTTTTTCATAACATATATCCTCCTGTATTCCTTTTACGTGTGCCAAACAGCCGCTACGCTCTTTTACCAGTTTAGCAGTTGATTACTTTACCACACTAAAAATCTTTGGATATATTATCATATTCCACGGTGTTTGTCAATCCTGCGGTACTCCTTTTTCCATTCATTCAGCTTTTCTTCCGGAATATCCGCACCTATCTTTTTCTTTGTTTTTTCCATTTCATCACGCAAAACGGTGTCCAGACTCAGAAGGATTGGATTGCCCGACAGCATTTTTAAGTATTCATCATGCGGAAGAGCTTTATAACAGCTATAAAGATACGCCTTCAATATATCAGGCTGTTCACATATCTTATACGCTTCCTGATAAGCCTTTGCCGCTTCTTTATACAGGAACTGATGACCATATGCAGATCCCATGCTTGCATACACACGACCGTTAAAACTTTTATCTACCGATTCATCCCAGTCTTTGTTAAGGATGGACTGATATACTAGAATCGCTGATTCGTATTCTTTACTGTTTTGAAGCGTATCCGCCTTATATTTTTCTTTTTCTACGTCTCTCTGTGACTGCAGTTGTTCCAGAACACTCTGCATCTTATGAATTTCTGCCGCAGCATAGATATTAGATTCCTTCAGGATCGTAAGTACAAATTCTTCCATCGATCCATTCTCCCGAAGAAGCCTTCTTAATTCCTCTGCCAGCTTCGGCAGTTCCAGTTCATCCCCAACCCACCGGCACAATCGTTCATTGACGATCGTATAATCGATCAGATACAGATTATTACAGATGTAATAACACAATTCTTCTATCGTGTAAATCCGCATATGAACTCTGGATATTTCAAAAGGTCGTTTGGCCCGTTTTTTATGACAAAGAATTAAACTGCCCATTGATACCTCCTAAATGTAATTCCTTTTCTACAAGGAAATCTGATGCCGGATAAAATTCTCCGAAACCAACATCTTTAAAACGCAGCCTGCAGGTACGCTCATCCATAAACATGACTTCAATCTGAAGACGCAAAGAATAATCTGTTCGTTCCGGCAGTTCTTCCAGTGACACTGTCTCAACTTTAAGATCCTCTCCGTCAAGTGTCTCTATATGGATCTCAATATCCGATGTATCTTCCAAAATCACTTCCCACTGTCCGTCTGCCTCATACCAGTGTGTTCCCCATGCAACAATCGGATACCATCCTTCCTGTCCGCCAATTCTCATACGCAGGCAGATCTGTTCTGTCATCTTTGTTCCATCCAGATAAATCGGACCATCATCATACGGATCTGCATAGCGCATGGATGAATAACATGCACCCTTACTGTATAAGTTATTTCCAAGGAAAGCCCTCCGTCCGTTACACAGTACCTTCAGGGAATTCGGATACCAGTTATTCTCAAATCCCTCTCCTGTCAGATAAACAGACGATACCACTTTTTTATCAAATACATTCTGGATGAAAGACTTAAAACTCTCATCCGCATCTTTGGCTTTATCTACATTCAACACAGGATAGATTGCTTCCAGTTCTTTCATGTGCGCATTGGCGACTTCTTCTACTGTCACAAACATATCCCTGCTCTTGGTGCTTACTGTATTCAGGCGGCGCAGCATATATGCACGGATTTCCTGCGCATCACAATAAAACAATGCTGATTCATATTGCCACAATTCTTTCGGCTGATAAAACATATACTGACAGAAACTTTCCTTATAATCCTGTACAAATACACATTCTCCCGGTACACCGATATATTTTCCGATTCCCTTTAACATCTTCGACATATCAACATTCGTATACGGAACGGAAAACGTAATATAATCAATCTGTTCGAATTTCTTCAATGTCATGGAAATGAACTTTGCAAGAAGCCATACGCCATCATGGATTTTCCCGCCTACACGTACTTTTTTTTCTTTTTACAGCTTTACGGAACAGATGAGTGACAATATCTCCCTCTCCCGCTTCTCTCAGTCGTTTTGCTTCCTGTCCATATACCATCGTTCTTTATAATAGCCAAGGATCAGAGGAATCTGATAATTATCAACTGCTGCTTCCATCGTTTCCGGTTCTTCTTTATTTTCATCATAATAACTGATCTGACAATTCTTTTCATTCAGATCATAGCCCAGAACACTTCCTTTTTGCATTATCGTCTCCTCCTTCATTTTAATATATCTTAAATATCTGATCTGCCATCTGTTCTTCTTCTTCAAAC
>ENA-OQLB01000692-OQLB01000692.1-human-gut-metagenome-genome-assembly--contig:-NODE-692-length-17675-cov-4.299350_pt1 | contig 17675 bp, 15 predicted proteins | sample MGYA00242656_ERZ504813 | MGnify/ENA primary metagenome ERZ504813 (study PRJEB26092, sample SAMD00036388) | human gut metagenome | host: Homo sapiens | study: EMG produced TPA metagenomics assembly of... | reverse complement strand
AAAAGAAAAAGGAATCTAGCAGATCAAAGATACATAAAGTATCAAAAGGGTTTGCAGATCCTTTTATTATATTCTAGGTTCAACTCAAATTTAATTCTTAGCAGTGAGGGCTTCACTCTCAGCAGCAAGTATTTCATCTTCATCTTCATCACTCATGGAATAAGCAATATTCACACTATGATCAGCAATACGCTCTAATTCAGAAAGCATATCGGAGAACAATAAACCAGCTCTTGGCTCACATTCGCCTTTGGCAAGACGTTTGATATGGTGTTTTTGATATCTGCGTTCCATTTTGTCAATCGAAGCTTCCAGAATTGCAATCTCAGCAAGCTTTTCTTCAGGTTTGTTGACACCATCTTGTTCCATGAAACATTCCAGGGAAAGTTTTAACAGTTTGGAAACAGCAGTGTACATCTTTTTGATCTCTTCTTTTGCATCTCCAGTAAGTCCAGTGTTATGTTTGATCTCTGTTTTTGTAAAATCAGCAAAATTTTCTGCGTGATCACCGATACGTTCGATATCATTAACAACATAAAACATGGAACCCAAGATCTTCTGATCGGCTAAAGGCAGTGATAGCTGGTTGGACTTTACCAGATAATCAGTGATCGCATGACTGACATTATTGATATCTTCCTCGCGATGATAGATTTTATCAACAAATTCATCGGATTGATTTAGAAATCCGTGGATGGCATGGTCTAAATTCTCCTGTGCCATATTAGCCATACGTCTTAACTCATTCTTCGCCTGAGGGATCATTGTTGCAGGAGATTTTAAGGAAATCTCTGTAATATACTGCAGTTCATTATGGTGAACTTTTTCATCTTTTCCACGGATGATCTTCTCTGTTAATGCAACAACTAAAGGTGTACATGGGAACATAAATAATACTTCAATGATCTTAAATGTTGTATGAGCATTTGCAACACTTCGTCCAAGATTTCCACCGGAAATACTTAAGAAAAAGTTTGTGATAGGAGTAAGTGCAAAGCTAAGTCCTGTAAAGATGATGATACTTCCAAATATATTAAATAAGAAATGAATCATCGCAGCACGTTTTGCACCTTTGTTACCACTTAAGCTGGCAAGCAATGCGGACACACAAGATCCCATATTACATCCAAGAATAATAAAGAAGCAGATTGGAAGATGTAATAATCCCTGAGATGCCATCAAAAGAACGATACTTACAGTAACAGAAGAACTCTGTAAGATCGCAGTCATGATAAATCCAAATAAAACACCAAGGAAATGGTTATCCAGTGTCTGAAGGTAAGATGTGATCAAAGGTGAATCCCTTAACACAGACATAGCACTTGACATGGAAGTTAATCCCATAAATAAAACACCAAATCCAAGAATAACTTCTCCCACTTTCTGGACGGTAGGATTATTCATAAATAATACCATAATAACACCCGCCATTAAAAAGACAGGGGCAATCTCAGAAAGGTTAAAAGAAACAAGCTGGGAAGTAACAGTAGTACCAATGTTAGCACCAAGGATAACTCCAGCAGCCTGAGACAGGTTCATAAGCCCTGCATTTACAAAGCTGACTACCATAACAGTAGCAGCACTAGAGGACTGAATAACAGCGGTAAAAAAGATTCCGACTAACATACCCGTTAAACGGTTTGTAGTAAATATTTCAAGAATCCGGCGAAGCTTCGCACCGGCAGCTTTCTCAAGTCCATCGCTCATCAGTTTCATCCCATAAAGAAAGAGGCCAAGGCCTCCCATCAGAGCAAGTATGATAGTATAGTTCATACGATAGTTCTCCTTCTTAACAATAACTTAACATAAACATTACTTATATTTTACTTTAAACGAAGCAATGTGACAAGAAAAATTTTAGTTTGATAGTGTAAATTATTGGTGGATTTTTATTAAAGATTTAAACAACCGATAGATTTTAAAAGGTCTAAACAATCTGGTCTGGCTCCCTTATTCTGTTGTTTCGTTTTTCTCATATACATTGCATGACTCATTTAAATTTGTTATAATTAACGATACTGTAAAAATAGAGATGAATTATAAAAGTAGGAGAAATAATAGAATGGAACAGTTAAAGAACGAGTCGTCAAGACAGTATGAATATATGGAAGAAATGAAAAAATGGGTTCAGAAAAAGTCTGAAGAATTGGGAAGAAAGCTCACATGCCATGTAACCACATTTGGCTGCCAGATGAATGAAAAAGACTCTGAAAAGTTATTAGGGATCTTAGAAACGATCGGATATGAAGAAGTTGAAACAGAAGAAGCAGACTTCCTGATCTTTAATACATGTACAGTTCGTGAGAATGCCAATACAAAGTTATATGGACATTTGGGGCAGGTTAAGAAGATGAAAGAGAGAAATCCACAGATGATGATCGGGTTATGTGGATGTATGATGCAGGAAGAGCATGTGATCGAGAAGATTCGTTCAAGCTACAAATTTGTAGATATCATCTTTGGAACACACAATATCTTTAAATTAGCAGAATTATTAAAAGCAAGAGTAGACTCCAAGGGAATGATCGTTGATATTTGGAAAGATACAGACCAGATCGTGGAAGATCTTCCAAGTGACCGTAAATTCTCATTCAAATGTGGAGTTAATATTATGTATGGATGCAATAACTTCTGCAGTTACTGTATCGTGCCATATGTAAGAGGAAGAGAAAGAAGCCGTAAGCCAGAAGATATCATCAAAGAAGTAAAGCAGGTCGTATCAGAAGGTGTCAAAGAAGTGATGCTTCTTGGACAGAATGTAAATTCTTATGGAAAGACATTAGAAGAACCAATGTCATTTGCTGAATTATTAAGAGAAGTAGAGAAAGTCGAAGGACTAGAAAGAATCCGTTTTATGACACCACATCCAAAGGATTTATCGGATGATCTGATCGAAGTGATGGCAACAAGCAAGAAAGTATGTAAACATATGCATCTTCCAATGCAGTCAGGAAGCAGCCGCCTGTTAAAATTGATGAATCGTCATTATACAAAAGAACAGTATGTGGCACTTGCTAAGAAGATTCAGGAGAGAATCCCTGGAGTGTCTTTTACAACAGATATTATCGTAGGATTCCCTGGAGAGACAGAAGAAGATTTCAAGGAGACATTAGATGTTGTAAGAGAAGTTGGATTTGACAGTGCATACACATATGTATATTCGAAACGTTCCGGAACACCAGCAGCGAGCATGGAAGATCAGGTGGACAAAGATGTGATCAAAGATCGTTTTGACAGACTTCTTGCCTTATTAAAAGAGACATCTGCAAAGAATTGCAAGAAGAAAGTCGGAGATATCGAGAGAGTTCTGATCGAAGAAGAGAATACGCACGAAGAAGGAATGTTAACAGGAAGATTGGAAAATAACCTGTTAGTTCATTTTAAAGGATGTAAAGAACAGATTGGTACAATGGCAGATGTTAAATTAGTTGAGGAAAAAGGTTTCTATTATATGGGAGAGCAGATCCATGGCTAAAAAAGGAAAACTGACACCAATGATGCAGCAGTATATGCAGATCAAAGAAGAGAATAAAGATTGTATCTTATTTTATCGCCTTGGAGATTTCTATGAGATGTTCTTTGATGATGCACTGACAGCATCCAAAGAATTAGAAATCACATTAACAGGGAAGAACTGTGGACTTGAGGAGCGTGCACCAATGTGTGGCGTTCCTTATCATGCTGTGGATTCCTATTTAAATAAATTAGTAGAAAAAGGATATAAAGTCGGGATCTGTGAGCAGGTCGAAGATCCAAGTCAGGCAAAGGGAATCGTAAAACGAGAGATCGTACGTATTGTAACGCCAGGAACGAATATTTCCCAGCAGAGTCTTGATGATGAGAAGAATAACTATCTGATGTGTATTTTTGCAAATGATGGAAGTTACGGAATTTCATTTGTTGATGTTACAACGGGCGATTTTAGAACAACAGCAATGGATAGTTTAGCGAAAGTCAGAGATGAGATCTTCAAGTTCGAGCCGGCAGAGATCATTTGTAATGATGCATTTTTGATCAGCGGCATGGATTTTGATTACTTAAAAGACAAGATGTCGATCGTGATCTCAAGCATTGAGCCATACCATTTTGATGAAGAACAGGCAGAGGAAAGGATCAAGCGTCAGTTCAAAGTAGGGAATTTAGAAGGCCTTGGACTTGTGGATCATCCAATGGGAGTGATCGCAACTGGTGCATTGCTTGGATATCTTCATGAGACACAGAAGAGTTCTCTGGATCATCTGATGCATATTGAAGCTTATGAGACAAGTGAATTTATGATCATCGACAGCTCCAGCCGTAGAAATTTGGAACTTTGTGAGACATTACGTGATAAACAAAAAAAAGGTTCACTCTTATGGGTATTAGATAAGACAAAAACAGCTATGGGTGCCAGAATGCTAAGAAACATGGTAGAGCAGCCATTGGTGGATAAGAAAAAGATCGAAGAGAGATATGATGCGATCACAACACTTACGGATCAGACGATCGTAAGAGAAGAATTAAGAGAATACTTAAATCCGATCTATGATCTGGAACGTTTAATGACAAAAGTAAGTTATAAGACAGCGAATCCAAGAGATATGATCGCATTTAAAACATCGTTGGAATTGCTGCCTGCGATCAAAACAGTTCTTGAAGAATGCAAAGATCCATTATTGTCTGGATTAAGAGAAGATTTAGATCCATTGGAAGATATCCACAATCTTTTGGAAGATTCCATCATTGAAGAACCACCGCTTGCGATCAAAGAAGGTGGGATCATCAAGGAAGGATTCAAGGAAGATATAGACAAATTAAAACGTGCTAAAACAGAAGGAAAGCAATGGTTGATGGAACTTGAGGAACGAGAACGTGAAAAAACAGGGATCAAGAACTTAAAGATCAAGTTCAATAAAGTATTTGGTTACTATTTAGATGTGACAAATTCCTACAAAGATCTTGTACCTGATCATTATATCCGTAAGCAGACACTGGCCAATTCCGAGCGTTACACAACCGAAGAATTAAACCAGCTGGCAGATACGATCCTAGGTTCCGAAGACCGTCTGTATGCGTTAGAATATGAAACTTATGTTATGATCCGTGAAACATTAGCAGGAGAGATGGAACGAATCTCAAGAACAGCGAATGTGATTGCACAGATCGATGCACTTGCCTCCCTTGCATACGTCGCAGAACGCAATCATTTTGTGCGTCCGAAGTTAAATGTCAGAGGGACGATTGATATCAAGGATGGAAGACATCCGGTTGTGGAGCAGGTGATTCCAAATGATATGTTTATTTCTAATGATACATATCTTGATAACAAGAAGAATCGTGTAGCGATCATCACGGGACCAAACATGGCAGGTAAATCAACTTATATGAGACAGGTTGCTCTGATCGTATTAATGGCGCAGATTGGTTCTTTTGTACCAGCGGCGAAAGCAAATATCGGTATCGTAGATCGTATCTTTACAAGGGTTGGAGCATCAGATGATCTTGCTTCTGGACAGAGTACATTTATGGTTGAGATGAGTGAAGTTGCCAATATTTTAAGAAATGCAACGAAAAACAGTTTGTTGATCTTAGACGAGATCGGACGTGGAACGAGTACATTTGATGGGTTGTCCATTGCATGGGCAGTTGTGGAATATATCAGCAATTCCAAGCTCCTCGGTGCAAAAACTCTGTTTGCGACACATTATCATGAACTGACAGAGTTAGAAGGTAAGATCGACAGTGTACATAACTACTGCATTGCTGTCAAAGAACAGGGGGATGACATTGTGTTCCTGCGCAAGATTGTAAAAGGTGGTGCAGATAAGAGTTATGGAGTACAGGTTGCAAAACTTGCCGGAGTCCCAGATGCCGTGATCAATCGAGCAAAAGAGATCGCAAGAGAATTAGAAGAACATGATCTGACGTCAGGAGCGAAGGATATCATGCCATATGGAGAGGCACAACAGTTAAGTTTCTTCAGAGAAAGCGATGAACCAACGATGGAACATCCATTTATGGCAGAACTAAGAGAAAAAAGACCTTTCTGACATGACACCGCTGGAAGCATTGAATTATTTATATGTGTTACAGGAGAAGTTAAAGAACGAGGAGTAATTTTATGGCGAAGATACAATTACTAGATCAAAAGACGATCGATAATATTGCAGCAGGAGAAGTTATTGAACGGCCAGCTTCTGTTGTCAAAGAGCTTGTGGAAAATGCAGTGGATGCAAAAGCGAATGCAGTGACTGTGGAGATCAAAGACGGCGGAATGACATTGATCAGGGTAACTGACAATGGGATCGGAATTCCAAAAGATCAGGTAAAGACTGCATTTTTACGTCATGCGACAAGCAAGATCCGTTCGGTTGAAGATCTGTTAAGTGTATCTTCGCTTGGATTTCGAGGAGAGGCATTATCAAGTATCAGCGCAGTTGCACAGGTTGAGCTGGTAACGAAGACTGCAGAAAGCTTCAGTGGAGTATCCTATAAGATCTATGGAGGCGAGGAAGAAGCTTTTGACGATATCGGAGCACCCGATGGAACAACATTTCTGGTAAAGAATCTGTTTTATAATACGCCAGCAAGAAGAAAATTCTTAAAGAGTGCGACAACCGAAGCAGGGTATGTAGAACAGATGATGGTACACATTGCCCTAAGTCATCCGGAAATTTCATTTAAATTTATCCATAACAATAAAAATAAGATTTATACTTCTGGAAATGGTAAGGTAAAGGACATCATCTATCATATTTATGGGCGAGATGTGGCAGGAGCATTGATCCCGCTAGAAGCACAAAATGAAGATGTGAAAGTCACGGGATTTGTCGCAAAACCGTATGTTTCCAGAGGAAACAGAAACTATGAGAGTTACTTTATTAATGGAAGATATATCAAAAGCTCGATCATTTACAAGGCAATCGAAGAAGGATACCGCACCTTTACGATGAAACACAGATATCCATTTGTGTGTCTTGATTTCAAGATCGATCAGGAACTGCTGGATGTGAATGTTCATCCGACAAAGATGGAGATCCGTTTCCGAAATGGAAGAGAAATCTACGAGCTTGTAGTAGATGCAGTCAGAGCGGCATTACTTCAGAAAGATCTGGTGCAGGATGTATTAAGAGAGACACCGAAGAAGAAAGAATTGCCGAAGACAAAAAGAAGTGAAAAAGCCTGAGCCATTTGAGGTGAACCGAAGGAAAGAAGAGGTTCAGAAGGTAGATCAGCAAGGGCAAGGTGTACAACAGCAGGTTGAAAAGCAAAGGCAAGCTGTACAACAACAGATTGAAAAGCCGTCACATCCTGTAAAGAAAACACCAACAGCCAGCGAATCATCAAAAAATACAAAGAAACCGACCTATGCAGGCTTAAACTACAATACTCAGAAAAAAGACTTTCCACAATACAAGACCGATGAATTAAGTAGCAATCAGATGACACTAAGAGAAGATCCAGTATTTTCAGTTCAGGCAAGACCTGACCGCAAGATCTTAGGTCAGCTCTTTAAGACATATTGGCTTATTGAGTACGAAGACCAGTTATTTATCATGGACCAGCATGCAGCACATGAAAAAGTCAATTATGAGAGGCTGATGAAGAATTTCAAAGAAAAAGAAATATACAGCCAGAGATTAGAACCGCCAATGGTTGTGACGGTTTCTATGACGGAAGCAGAAGCGTTAACAAGATACAAAGATGCATTCGCAGGTTTAGGATTTACGATCGAATCTTTTGGAGGGAATGAATATTGTATCCGGGAAGTTCCAGCCAATCTCTATGGGATCGGGGAAAGAGACTTATTTATGGAACTTTTAGATGCGGTAAGTCAAGAAAATGGTACCTTGGATACAGAAGTGATCGCATCAAAGATTGCGACAATGGCATGTAAGATGTCGATCAAAGGAAATCAGAGAGTATCGTTAATGGAAGTAGAACATCTTTTAGATGAACTGATGAAGCTGGAAAATCCATACCAGTGTCCACATGGAAGACCAACGATCATCAAGATGAGTAAGTATGAGATAGACAAGAAGTTTAAGAGAATCGTATAGTGAAACCAGACAAGGAGGGAAGACTATGACAGATCAGGAATTATTAGATTTTGCAGATAAAGCAAAAGAGAAAGCATACGCACCATATTCCAGATTTCAAGTAGGAGCAGCAATTCTTACCAAAGAAGGAAAAGTATTCACCGGGTGTAATGTGGAGAATTCTTCTTATGGAGCAGCCATTTGTGCAGAGAGAACAGCGGCAGTCAAAGCTGTCAGTGAAGGATATCATGACTTTGAAATGATCGCGATCGCATCCAATGGCAGTGACAAAGAAACGGTTTATCCATGTGGGATCTGCCGCCAGTTTCTACATGAATTCAATTCAGATCTGAAAGTAATCTGTCAAAGCCCAGATGGATTTGAAACATATCGATTATCAGAACTTATGCCGAAAGGATTTTAAATAGATGAACCAATGGTAATTTTAACAGGACCGACAGCAGTTGGAAAAACAGAACTGTCGATCCGATTAGCAAAGATCTTAGATGCAGAGATCATTCCGCAGATTCTATGCAGGTTTATAAGAAGATGGATATCGGAACTGCCAAGATCATGCCGGAAGAGATGGAAGGGATCAAGCATTATCTGGTGGATGAACTTGATCCTAAAGAAGAATTTCATGTAGCGAGATTTCAGCAGATGGCAAAAGATGCCCTAAAGGAAATCTATGCAAAAGGCAAGATTCCACTGATCGTTGGTGGAACAGGATTCTATATCCAAAGTCTTTTATATGATATTGATTTCACAAAAGAAGATGGAGACCAGGAATACAGAAAACAACTGGAAGAAAAAGCTAAAAGAGAAGGAAACGACAGTTTATACGAGATGTTAAAACAAGTCGATCCCAAATCTACAGAAAAAATTCATAAAAATAATGTAAAGCGGGTGATCCGTGCATTAGAATTTTATAAATTAAATGGATATCCGATCTCAGAGCATAATGAGAAGGAAGCAGCAAAGACCTCACCATATAATTTCGCTTATTTTGTATTAAACCACAAAAGAGATATCTTATATGACAGAATCAATCGCCGCGTTGATATTATGGCGGAACAAGGATTGATCGATGAAGTAAAACGATTAAAAGAAGAAGGATATGAAAAAACAATGGTTTCCATGCAGGGAATCGGGTATCGTCAGGTGTTTGAGTATTTAGAAGGAAATCTTTCTTTGGAGGATACGATCGAACAGATCAAGAAAGACACCAGACATTTTGCAAAGCGTCAGCTGACCTGGTTTGGAAGAGAAAAGGAAGTCTGTATGGTAGATAAATCACAATTTGGGTCAGAAGATGAGATTTTAACATATATGCTTACAATATTAAAAGAAAAGGGGATCTATGATGGATCAGTTAAAGAACTATTATAAAGAAATGGGCGTCGATGAGAAAGTCTTCGACTATGCACAGGAAGTAGAAAAGGGATTAAAAGATCGTTTTGAAACGTTAGATGCGATCGCACAGTTAAACCAGATCAAGGTATTAAATGCGATGCAGAAACATCAGATCGCGGAAATGCATCTGGGTGGCACAACAGGATATGGATACAATGATTCTGGAAGAGAAGCTGTGGAAGCATTGTATGCGGATGTTTTTGGAACAGAAGATGCACTTGTAAGACCGCAGATCACATGTGGAACACATGCATTAGGACTTGCATTATCAGCAAACTTACGTCCGGGAGATGAGATTCTTGCAATTTCAGGAAAACCATATGATACCTTAGAAGAAGTCATTGGAATCCGTGAATCCAAAGGTTCCCTGAAAGAATACGGGATCACATATGCACAGGTCGATCTGTTAGAAGATGGAAGCTTTGACTTAGAGGGGATCAAAAATGCGATCAATGATAAAACAAAACTGATCCATATCCAGAGATCAAAAGGCTATGCAACAAGACCAACCTTATCTGTTGATGTGATCGGGGAAGCGATCGCATTTGTAAAAGAGATCAATAAAGACCTGATCGTAATGGTTGATAATTGTTATGGTGAATTTGTCGAAGAAAAAGAACCATCGGAAGTTGGAGCTGATATGATCGTAGGTTCTGATCAAGAATCCGGGTGGAGGACTTGCACCGATCGGTGGATACATCTGTGGAAGAAGCGATCTGATCGAGCAGTGTGCATACAGACTTACAACACCAGGCTTGGAAAAGAAGTAGGAGCCAGTCTTGGAGTTAATCGTCAGTTTATCCAGGGATTCTTTATGGCACCAACGGTTGTCAATGCAGCAGTCAAAGGAGCGATCTTTGCAGCCAATTATATGAAAAATTAGGATTTAAAGTGATTCCAGATGGAAAAGAAGACCGACATGATATTATTCAGGCAGTGGAATTCCATGATCCTGAAAAATTGATCGCATTTTGCGAGGGAATTCAAAAAGCATCACCGATCGACAGTCATGTAACACCAATCCCATGGGATATGCCAGGATATGATAGCCAGGTGATCATGGCAGCAGGAACATTTGTATCGGGCGCATCCATTGAATTAAGTGCTGATGGACCAATGAAAGAGCCTTATGCAGTATATTTCCAGGGAGGTCTTACATATCCACATGCCAAATATGGAATCATCATGTCCCTGCAGCGAATGGCAGAAAAAGGTTGGTAGAAATTCCAGAGATTTCATAAAATAAAATAAGAAAAATTTAAGGAAAACAACGGTTTGATTTCTATACATCAGTGAAAAGTTATGGTAAGATTTAATGTGAGAAATGTTTTGACCATGGAGATTTTTCGACAGAAAGGATCAGATATGGAAGAAAAACATCAGACATTAAAGGAATTACCAGTGTCAGAAAGACCTTATGAAAAGTGTGAAAAGAATGGAACAGCAATGCTGTCAGATGCAGAACTTCTGGCAGTGATCTTAAGAAGTGGGACAAAGGATCAGACGGCGATCGATCTTGCAACGAAAGTGTTGTCGATCGATCCGTTTTATGAGGGAATACTGGGAATTTGCCACACTTCAAGAGAAGAATTACAAAAGATTCCCGGGATTGGGAAAGTAAAGGCGATGCAGATCTTGTGTATTGCAGAATTGTCTAAACGATTAGCAAGTGCGAAAGTCGAAGATAAAATAAGCTTTCATTCACCAGCATCCATTGCAGATTATTATATGGAACGGATGCGGCATTTAAGCCGGGAAGAGATGATTTTAATTTTTTTTAATGGAAAGAATAAAGTTATAAAGGAACTTACGGTTTCTGTTGGTACAGTGAATCAGACAGTGGCATCACCAAGAGAATTATTTCTGGAAGCACTTCGATGCGAAGCGGTTTCCGTACTTATGATCCATAATCATCCATCTGGAGATCCAACGCCAAGCCGCCAGGATATTCTGACGACCAAGCGGATGAAAGAAGCAGGAGAATTTCTTGGGATTCCGCTATGTGATCACATTATCATCGGAGACCAGACATATTTAAGTTTTCGAGAAGACACATGATGTAAGGAGCAGAACATGAAAACGGCACAATTAGGAATTGAACTTGGAACCAGACATTTAAGAATCTGTACAAGAGATAAAGAAGAATTTTTAAAGATAAAGAACATGATCGCATTTGATGAAGATGCAAAACTAAAAGCATTCGGCAACGAAGCATTTGCGATGTATGAGAAACAGCCATACAGTATTCATGTAGTGAAACCAATGGAACACGGCGTGATCTCAGATTATACGAATATGAGATATCTGTTAGGAACGGTATTGGACCATTATTTCAAACGGATCAGGAAAACCGGTCTTATGATCGCAGTTCCAGTGGATATTACGAATGTTGAGAAACGAGCATTTGAAGATCTTGCATGGGAATCAGCTTCAAGGGTTAAGGATGTAACTTTAGTTCCCAAGCCAATCCTTGCGGCAATTGGAAGCGGAATTGATGTCAATGCGCCATGTGGAAATATGATCATTGATATAGGAGCTTCAACAACAGAGATTTCTGTGATATCTTTAGGTGGGATCGTAACAAGCAGACTTCTTCCATATGGAGGAGACCAGATCGATGAGTGGATCAGAGATTATGTAAAGAAGAATTATAAATTAGCGATCGGAACACGAAGTGCAAGACACTTAAAACTTGCATATGCGAAGATAGAAGATAAAGAAGCAGCTATGATCAAGGGAAGAGATCTTGTGAGTGGACTTCCAAAACAAGAGAAGATACCAATTCAGATCGTTGAAGAAAAGGCCCACAGTCAGGTCAGAGACATTTGTGTGCAGGTAAAAGCAGTGTTAGAAAGCATTACGCCAGAACTTGCATCAGATATTATGAATCAGGGAATCTATGTATCTGGAGGCGGGGCAGCATTTCCAAAGACGGCAGAGTGGATCAAAGAAGAATTTAAGATACCGGTTCATATTGCTGACCGGCCAGAAGATCATGTGATCTTAGGAATGCAGTCATATTTAAAACGATAGATGATGAAAGAGGATAGACGTATGAAATTGCAAAAGAAAAAATTTAATTCAAACCACCTGTTAGCGATTTTTATCGTGGTGTGTGGGTTACTGGCGGGAATCAGTGTTTTTGCCGGAGGAGTCTTAACTCCAGTCAAGAATATCTTTTTCACTGTTTTATCTCCGATGCAGGAAGCATTAATTCGGTAGGAAATGCCGTGTTTTCATGGAATGAGAATGCAAAAAGCAAGAAGACACTGAGAGCAGAGAATGAGCGTCTACAGGAGAAGATCGATGTTCTGAAGATGCAGAATCGTGTGCTACAGCAGAATCAGGTAGAATTAGAACGTCTGCAGGATCTTTTGAAATTAAAACAAAAATATAAAAAATATCATACAGTTGGAGCCAGAGTCATCAGTAAAGGATCAGGAAACTGGTTTGACATCTTTCTGATCAATAGAGGAAGCAAAGACGGCATTAAGAAAGACATGAATGTCATTGCAGGGAATGGTCTCGTAGGAATTGTCTATGATGTATCATCACATACAGCCAAAGTACGAACGATCATTAATGATACAAGTATGGTCAGTGCTATGTTCCTAAAGACAAATGATGCGTGTATCGTAAATGGAAGTCTGGATACGATGGAAGATGGATATCTGGAAGTTGTATATATCAGCAAAGATGCAAAAGTCAAGAATGGAGATGAGCTTGTAACATCTTATGTAAGTTCCAAATTTAATGAAGGGATCACGATCGGGAAAGTATCTGATCTGAAACTTGATTCTACAAAGCTTACCAAGACAGCGAAAGTGACACCAGTCGTTGATTTCAAGCATTTAAAAGAAGTTTTGGTTATCACAGATCTTAAGAAAACAAAGAATCTTGATGAAGAAACAAAGGAATAGCAGGTGAGGATATGAAGATCAAACGAATTTTATTTTATGTGATATCGGTACTAGTCTGTTTCCTTTTACAGACATCCGTCTTTAATTTTTTGAAACTTGCAGGGGTTATGCCGAATATTCTGCTGATCTTAACGGTTACGATCGCATTTATTCGAGGCAGGAAAGCGGGGATCGTGATCGGATTTGTCTGTGGACTGCTGATTGATATATTCTCAGGGAATGTTTTAGGTCAGAACGCATTTGTGTATTTAATGTTTGGATATGTCAACGGATGGTTCCATACATATTTTTATGAGGATGATATCTTGCTGCCGATCGGACTTCTAACAGCGAATTCCCTTGCGTATAGTTTTGTGATCTTCTTTTTTCTTCTTTGCAATGAGAGGAAGATTGCAGTTTTTTTCTTATCTGTTTAAAGTTATGATTCCGGAAGCAGTATATACGGGAATCGTAGCATTGCTTATATATAAGATATTGTTAGAGGTTGATATCAGGATCAGAGATGGTGAAAAAAGGAGTATGTTCTAGTGTTACGAAAAATTTACGAGAAAGCAGAAAAATTACTGGCAAACAGACTGCTTGCTTGATCATACTGATCGTTGTGCTTTATTGTGTGTTGATCGGGCGTGTGTTTGTCCTTCAGATCGTAGAAGGTCAGTCACATAAAAATGATTTTACATATAAAGTACAAAAGACAGTCAAGACATCTGGTACCAGAGGGAATATTTATGATGTGAATGGAAAACTGCTTGCATACAACAAACTTGTATATACAGTGAATTTCCAGAATGACAATGCATTTCAGACGTTGGCAGCAAAGAATGGTACATCAGAAAGTTATGAGAAGAATAAAGTCATTTATAAAGTGATCAAGATCCTGGAGCGAAATGGAGACTCTTTTATCAATGAGATTCCGATTGAATATACAGGAAGCGGAAAGTTTCGTTTTACAGAGACTGGGTCAAAATTAAAGAAGTTTAAGAGAGATGTTTTTGGAATTGGAAACAGCACAGACCTTTCAAAGTCCGAGAAAGAATTAAGAGATAAACAGCTGAATGCAACTGCAGAACAGGTTTTTGAATATTTGAGAAATGGAACTCTTGGCTCCGCAGGAACAGGAAAGATGTTTGATATTGATAAATCTTATTCCAAGAAAGATGCATTAAAGATCATGTCTGTCAGATACAGTGCATTTTTAAGTCGTTATTCTCAGTATATGAAGGTGACGATCGCAAATGAGATCAATAACAGAAGTATTGCTGAGATCAAAGAAAGAAGTTCAGAACTTCCGGGAATAGATATTGATACAAAGTCTATTCGTGTATATAATAAAAGTGAGGCGATGTCTCATGTGATCGGATATACAGGAACGGTCAATACGGATGAACTTGAAACATATAACAAAGGAAAGAAAGAAGAAGATAAAGATTACTATTCCAGTGATGAGACGGTTGGAAAGGCCGGTGTTGAGAAGCAGTTTGAGAATTATCTTCACGGAGACAGCGGAAGCAAGACTCTGGTTGTCAACAATGTTGGAAAGATCATCGACACGACCAAGACAGTCAAATCGGGAACAGGAAATAATATCACATTATCGATTGACAGCGAATTACAGGAATATGTATATAATCTGCTCGAGAAGAAGATCGCGGGAATTGTTCTGTCTAAGCTTACAAGTTCTGACAGCGCAGGAAATGACCGTGAGAATATTATGATCCCGATCAAGAAGTATATTATTCATTTATTGGCAATAGTGTGATCGACCTTGAGAATCTCAATGGAGATAAGGCGACATCCTATGAGAAGAAGATGTATCGAAAGATTCAGAATTTAGAAGATCAGGCGATCAAGGTATCAAAGGATCTTGTTTTGAAAGATACCAAAGCGTACAAAGATCAGAGTGAAGAAAAACAAGCCTATGCATCTTATGTATACAGTCTGTTGTCTAGCAAGAAAGTATTGATCTCAAGTTCTATCGATACGACGGATAAGACATATCAGAAGTGGAAGAATGAGAAGATCAGTTTAAGTGAATTCTTAAGGTATGCCGTGAACAAGGAATGGATTGATATTTCCTCACTGAATATCAGTAGCAAATACAATGACACTGAAGAGATCATGAAAGCACTGGCTGCTTATGTAGAAGATGCTTTGATTGATGCAGATGATTTTGATATGACAGTCTGCGAACAAAGCATCGTGAAAGGAAAATTAAGCGGAAGAGAAGTATGTCTCCTTCTTTATGAACAGGGAGTTTTAAAGAAGAAAGGTGACAGTGATTATACGGCATTGAAATCTGGTTCCCTAAACAGCTATGATTTCATTCGAAGAAAGTTAAAGAGTTTACAGATCACGCCAGGACAGATTGGTATGGATCCATGTTCCGGATCTGTTGTGATCACAGATTCCAAGACAGGAAAGGTAAAAGCATTGGTAAGTTATCCTGGATATGACAGCAACCGTTTATCAAACGGAACAGATTCCGGATACTACAGGCAGCTGGCAAACTCAGCATCTACACCATTATATAATCAGGCACTGAAACATAAGACAGCACCGATCTACATTTAAGCCATTGTCTGCTTTGGCAGGTCTTAATGAGAAAGCGATCACGACAAGTACAGTCATCAACTGTACAGGGTTATACGATAAGATCACACCACCGGCGAAGTGTTGGAAATATCCAGATCGCCATGGAGCAAGAACTGTGTCAACAGCGATCGAAGCATCTTGTAATTATTTCTTTTATGAAGTAGGATATAGATTAGGAGACAAATCAGGTTCCTACAGCAGTAAAGAAGGTCTTAAGTACTTGGAGAAATACGCAACACAGCTAGGGCTTAATAAGCAGTCAGGAATTGAACTGGATGAGTCATCTCCACAGGTTTCTGATGAAACATCCGTACGTTCTGCCATTGGACAGGGACGTAATAGTTTCACGCCAAGTCAGATTGCGAATTATGTGACAACATTATCCAACAGTGGAACCGTATATGATCTAAGTATCATGGACAAGATCACTGACGATAATGGAAAGACAGTCAAGAAATATGGAGTTAAGAAAGTAAGACAACTTCATTATGACACAACATACTGGAATGCAGTGCATACTGGTATGAGAGGTGTAGTCAGCGGAAAGGACAGCTCCGTAAGCAGTATCTTCCAAGGCATGAAAGTAAAATTAGCAGGTAAGACGGGTACAGCACAGGAGAATAAGAAACGTCCGAATCATGCGTTGTTTATCTCTTATGGACCATATGAGAAGCCAGAGATCACAACAACGGTTGTTATTCCGTTTGGATATACCTCATCTAATGCAGCAGCGACTGCAAAGGATATTTATGAGTATTATTTTGCAAATGATAAGACAAAGAAGACATTAGAGAAGAATAATAAATCAGTCACAGAAACCAGTGTTGGTACTGCAGGAGATTAGAGAAAGAAGAGAGGAATTGTATGAATCAGCCGGTATTGCTCAAGGGAAACAGTCTGGGACTTACCATGGTGTTAGATCCAGGAATGAAGTTTGATCAACTGATCAAAGCGATCGAAGATAAATTTGTGCAGGCAAAAGATTTCTTTAATGGACAGACACAGATCGCACTAAAGATCGAAGGCAGAAAACTAGATGCCAAAGAACTTCAGAATGTACTGCAGATCATTGCAGAAAAAACAACTTTGACGATCGCATATGTGATAGAAGATGATAAGATCATGGAAACTTCTTTTAAGGATGTATTGAAAAAGATTCAGGAAAGAGAACAAAAAAGAAGTCAGTCCATGGTTGATGAGAGAAGAAAGGGAGATGGACAGTTCTACCGTGGAACACTTCGCTCCGGACAGAGTCTGGAATCTGATGCAAGTGTTGTAGTGGTCGGAGATGTGAATCCTGGAGCTTCCGTATGTGCCAAAGGTAATGTAGTTGTTCTTGGATGTGCCAAAGGATATTTGAGTGCAGGATGTGATGGAGATGATCACGCTTTTGTCGCAGCACTTGATATGCAGCCGATGCAGATCCGTATTGGAAAACACATCGCAAGAAGTGCCGATGGAGAACCAGAGAAGAAGAAAAAGCTTTTCGGAAGATCAAAGAATAATGACAATCAGCCGATGGAAGCACAGATTGCATTTGTAGAAGATGAAAATATTTATATCGAGCCCATATCTAAAGCGCTCTTAAATGAAATCATAGTATAGTGAATGGAGGAAACAAAAATGAGTGAAGTTATCGTAATCACATCTGGAAAGGGTGGCGTTGGAAAGACAACAACCACTGCCAATGTGGGAACAGGATTAGCGAAGGAGGAAAGAAAGTCGTATTGAT
>ENA-OQLB01000691-OQLB01000691.1-human-gut-metagenome-genome-assembly--contig:-NODE-691-length-17701-cov-15.999772_pt1 | contig 17701 bp, 20 predicted proteins | sample MGYA00242656_ERZ504813 | MGnify/ENA primary metagenome ERZ504813 (study PRJEB26092, sample SAMD00036388) | human gut metagenome | host: Homo sapiens | study: EMG produced TPA metagenomics assembly of... | reverse complement strand
TTCCTCGTGCAGGGCACGCTCTACCCCGACGTCGTCGAATCCGGCGGCGGCGACGGCGCGGCCAACATCAAGAGCCACCACGAACGTCGGCGGCCTGCCGAGGACATCAAGTTCCAGCTCATCGAACCGCTGCGCACTCTGTTCAAGGATGAGGTGCGCGCCATCGGCACCGAGCTCGGTCTGCCCGACGAAATCGTCTGGCGTCAGCCCTTCCCGGGCCCGGGTCTGGGCATCCGCATCATCGGCGAGATCACCAAGGAGCGCCTCGACCTGCTGCGCGAGGCCGACGCCATCGCCCGCGAGGAACTCTCCAAGGCCGGTCTCGACCGCGACATCTGGCAGTGCCCGGTCGTGCTTCTGGCTGACGTTCACTCTGTCGGCGTCCAAGGCGACGAGCGCACCTACGGCTCGCCGATCGTCCTGCGCCCGGTCAGCTCGGAAGACGCCATGACCGCCGACTGGTCCCGTGTCCCCTACGATGTGCTCGCCACGATCTCCACGCGCATCACCAACGAATGCCGCCAGATCAACCGCGTCGTCCTCGATTGCACCTCCAAGCCGCCGGCGACCATCGAATGGGAGTAAGCCGATAGGGCTTTGACCTGCTCTTTTGAGTGCCGTGGTGTACCGCTGAGTTTCGTTTCGTACGAGAGTCATGGCAAAACCGCCAGCGACGGCAGTGAGTAAAAACGATTTCCTAGCCTCCGTTCCCTCGTTGGAACGGAGGCTTTTTCTTTGCCGTTTTACTCCCTTTCACCTGCGATTTCGCCATTTACTCCCCGTGTTTCAAGACAACAAGGCACGGGGAGGTATTCGAGGGAATGGGAGTAAGGATTTATCCAAGTGAGTTGACGCGCGGTTTTTGTCCCCGAGGGCGAAACGGGGCCGTTTCGGGGCCCGTGAAACTCAAATCGAACTCAACGGGCATTTTTTGCTGGGCGTTCCAATGTTCCCGTTCCGTGGGATACCCTGATTCTCTCTGTGGTACTGTTTGTGGTGTTTCCTCTGGCTGGCGGTATGCTGACCCGTTCGGCTGTCATCAAGCGGAAGGGGCAGTGTACTTTGAGGAGACTTTCATCCATATGTTTGACAGTGTAACTACCATTGGCTTATTGCTGACGCTGGTGATGATTTTCTCGTTCCAAGGCAATACCATTCTGGAAAAACCTCTGCACATTGTTTTGATTGCGGTACCGCTGATTTTACAGACCTTCCTGATTTTTGCGATTGCGTATATCGCTTGCCGGGTTTTGAAGCTGCCCTACAAGATTGCTGCTCCCGCCGGAATGATTTGTGCTTCCAACTTCTTTGAACTGGCTGTTGCTGTTGCAATCGCCTTGTTTGGAACGACTTCCCCTGCGGCACTGGCAACGACTGTGGGTGTGCTGACAGAAGTTCCCGTGATGCTGTTCCTTGTAAAAAAACGCAAATAAAACGAAAGACTGGTTCAAATATGAGTAAGAAAAAGGTGGCATTTATCTGCGTCCATAATTCCTGCCGCAGTCAGATTGCCGAGGCCTTGGGAAAGCACTTGGCTTCCGATGTGTTTGAAAGCTATTCCGCAGGAACGGAAACAAAACCGCAAATCAATCAGGATGCTGTCCGCATTATGAAAGAACTGTACGGGATTGACATGGAGAAAACCCAGTATTCCAAACTGATCTCGGATATTCCTGCCCCTGATATTGCAATCTCCATGGGGTGCAATGTGGGCTGTCCTTTCATTGGTAGAGCATTTGACGATAACTGGGGATTAGAAGATCCGACCGGAAGCGAAGATCAAGTCTTTGTCGAGATCATTCGAGAGATTGAAAAACGGATTCTACAGTTGAAGCAGTCCCTTATTTGATTGAAATAGCACTCTGCTTGTGGTATAATACAGATGATTCAAACCATTGCTTTTCTGCTGATAACATTGGGCTTGATAATCTTTTGATAACAGGAGTCCGACAACGCCGTATAAGTTGGATAATTGGTATCAAATTGAGCAACTAAGAGTCAAATCCCCTAAACAGTATTGTTTAGAACCAGTTTTACTTTGGCGAGTGGGAGTAAACTGGAGCGGATTTTGCGCAATCGAAATTCCGTCCGTAGAGTGTCGCAGTGTGCCGCCACGTACGAAAAAGCGTAAAGCCACCTGTGATTTTGGGTGAGTAAAAACTATTGAGACCCTCTGGAAACAACGTTTTCAGGGGGTCTCTTTATGCCTTTTGACCTGCAGTTTCAGTCATTTTTACTCTAAAAGCGCGTACACCACGGACATGGCGACACGCAGCGGACGAAGAGTAAAGGATTTTTCGGAGAGTGAACTGTCCCAGTAGTTTGTCCCACCACCCCAAAAACGCCCCTGAAACTCAAGTGAAACTCAATAGGAACGCAAGGGCGTCATCGTGCGAGCACCGCAGCCTGAGCCGCCGATACCAAGCTCGTTTGCGACGCCGTCGCTGCTTGCCTGGATCGTCAACGGCAAGTACGTCATGTCGCTGCCGCTCTACCGCATCGAGACAGACCTCAAGGCGTGCGGCGCGACGATATCGCGCCAGGACATGGCGAACTGGATGATGAACGTGCACGCGCGCTGGCTGGCGAAGGTCCATGAGAGAATGAAGGTCGAGCTGCTGTCGCATGTCAGGATTCATGCCGATGAGACCACGGTTCAGGTCCTGAAAGAGCCGAACCGCGAGGCGAAGAAGAAATCGAGGATGTGGCTGTTCTGCTCGGCGCGCTGCAACGTGCCCGTGTATGTATTCGAATACCACGAGACCCGCAGGAAGGGCGTTGCCCAGGAGTTTCTTGCGGGCTGGTCCGGCACGCTTACCGCCAACGGCTACAAACCCTACTTCAATCTCGGCAACCCCAACATCGCCAACACGGCGTGCCTCGTCCACGTGCGCCGCTACTTCGCCCAAATCGTGAAGATCGCCGGCGGCGACGCCAAGGCGGCGTCTGCGGCCAGCGTTGCGCTCGAGGCAAGGCGCAGGATCGACGCCATGTTCAAGGTCGACTCCAAGTTCGACGACATGGAGCCGGGCGGCAGGAAGGCCGCCCGCGACGCGGAGCTCCGCCCGCTCATGGAGGACTTCGGGGGATGGGCGCGGGCCCAGCTTCCCCTAGCCTCGCCGAAGCTGGCGCCGCACCGTGCGCTGCAGTACGCTGTGGAGTTCTGGCCCTACGTCATGAACGTGCTCGAAGACGGGGCACCTGGAGCTCTCGAACAACGTCGCCGAGCAGGCCCAGCGAATCTTCGTCGTAGGGCGCAAGAACTGGCTCTTCAGCGATGCGCCGCGCGGCGCGCGGGCGTCTGCGGCGATATACAGCGTCACCACCACGGCCAAGGCCAACGGGCTCAATCCCAGGCTTTACGTCGAGTGGCTGCTGACCGAGATGCCCAACGCCGGCGAGCTCACCGATGAGGTTGTGGACTCGTTCCTGCCGTGGTCGGATAGGGTGCCTGAGTCCTGCAAGCTCGACCCAGCCGCTGCCGAGAAGGCCAAAGAGATGCCTGACGACTTCATAATTAACATCGACCCCGATGCGTTCGACGACGAGATGGCGAACAACGCCGAGGAGGGCCTGTAGCGACATAGCGGCCTAAGGCATACCGCAACGCAAAGATGGAAACGTCCAGGACTTTTCCATCCGTATGCCGGAATGGTCCTGGACGTTTCCTGCTACGCGGTCATTTTGACGCTTACGCTCTAATGCCTCCACGCTTGTCGCGGGCGGGGTAGACGATCCAGGCGGATGCGTAGCTTGCGATAAGGCAGACAATGACGCAGACGATGCTTGTCTGGAACCCGAATGAGTCATTGATAACGCCCCAGATTACGCTTGCGAAGCCAATGCCGATGTCATTGGCGAGCAGGAACAGGGCGTTTGCGGCGCCCCAGCGCTCTGGCGGGGTGTTCTTTACCGCTACGCTTTGATTAAGTGGCAGGCTTATGCCAGTGGCGAGACCATAGAAGATTCCGGACGCCAGGAAGACAGGTTCCCCGTACGGTGCGGCAAGTAGCATAAGGCAGCAGAGGATGCCGCACGCGACGGCTCCGGTCATTGTTTTGATTGCAGGTACGGTGTCCATGAAATGCTTTGAAATCATGCGAATGATAATCATGCTTACCGCGCTGATGGTGTAGAAGAGACCGGCGTGGGTATAGCCGAGAGTAGTACCGTACAGACCAGCAAAGAAGACGCCAAAGCCAAAAGTGGGGCACATGATCATCTGTGGGATGGCGCCAGGCAATGCGCGCGGCTCGAAGATGTTGAATGAGTCACGCAGGGTTCTCTTGGACACCTGGTCGCCTTCAGGATACTTTTCACTGTTAATTGTTTCGGATGTAGTTACTGTGGTGGGGCTGGGTGCCTGCCCGTCTTTTGAGTCGAGTTCGAGCCGGGTTTCCATTTTGATTCGGTATGCGCTGGAGCTTGGCAGAGTTTGCCATTTACTTTCATAGCGTGCGTTGAGGGCGATTACAAGCCTGCAAACCCAACCAGGGCAAGGCGACATAGAGGTTCGTTGAGGGATCGGTTCCTACTAGGTAAAGTGCGAAGGCTGGCCGATGCTCATGGCGATAGCTGTCCGAGGCCGTGGTATCCAATGCCTTCGCCGAGCCGTTCTTGCGGTAAGACGCTTGCTGCGGCGGTCGAGGCTGCTGTTGTTGCTGCGCCAAAGCCCACGCCTTGCAGCAAACGGCTGATTGTGAAGAGGGGGGATGCCTTGAACGACAGCGGACAGTGCTGTTCCTGCTATGAGGATAGCGATGCCGGCGATGATAACGAGTGAGCACTTGCCGTTGTCGATAACAGGGCCGACGAACAGTCGTGCTAACGCGGCGGCAATGGAGAAGACGAGTGCAAGTACGCCGGCAAGGCTCGCACCGTAACCTTGGCCTGCCAGGAAGACGCTGGTTCCACTGTTGAGTCCTTGGCCCATGACGAAGCAACAGAAGGTCAGCGCGATGATAAGCACGAAAATAAGCGACCACAGCTTCGGATAGTCGTCCTTACCGATATTTGGCATGAGAACCCTCCTATGATTCCAATACCCGTATTCTACGTCTGCAAAAAGTGAGATGTAAGCGCCAAAATGACCGCGTCTTAACAACCCGCTGGGCTTGAGGCAGAATCATCGCATCGACTTATCCTGGAAACTGCCTGACGAAGGCGACAGGATGCTTGTCAGCAAGGCGGCAAATCTTAACGAGAGCCAAATCCAAGAGCTTGCAAATCTTCAGCGAGGCGTTGCAGCAATATATCAGAACGAATGGACCGAACCTGTCCTCTGTCACATCGAACCGCATGAACGCGGCCTAGAGTACTCGCCAACACAGAGCAAGCACAGCGCGAAGGACAAGGTTTCTTCTGAAGAGCTTCGCTATCTCAACTCTTGTGTGCTTAATCCGTTCAAGCTCGATGAGCCAAGGGAATACAACTTCTGCGACTGTGTGCACAAGATGGACATACCTGACTCCATGAAGGCACGCTTGATTGAGATGGCAGGGACTCCTCTGTCCTCGAGGAAGCCACTGTTTGAATGGTGTGCTTATAGGTATTTCAATATTGGACGCATCCTCGACGACGCCAGGGATTTATCTGCCGACAGCCTCAAAGAGAGGCTTTGCTCCCATCTGCTTTCAAGCTGGAAATTCGAAGATGACTCCTCACCCGAAAGCTGGGGACCAATCCAATACCTGTTCATTCAGTCGATGTTTAACGCTCATCTCAACGAGCTGAGAAAGAGGGGTACCGGCATCGAGACAACGGAAAAGGCCTCAGCACTCGCCGAAGTATCAGCGGTCTTATCTCAAACAAGGCCGGTGATCTAAATGGCGTTTGAAAATATAGAGCAATTAATGCCGGATACGACCGAAACGAGATTGGCCTTCGAGGAGGCGCAACGCACCGTTGCTGATTGTGCAGATGCCGCATGGCGGGATATTTCTTCCGGCGATGTCCTAACCGCGAGCATTTCAACAGTTCAAGAAGCCGCAGATGACGCCTGGAAAGCATGCGAGCCAACACTCAACGCTGCAGGCGAAACTGTCCGCGATGGCGCAAGGAACGGAGCTTATCTTGGCGGCAGGTTCGTACTTGGAGTTGCCGACGTTGGAGAAAACGCATATGTCGGTGTTCAATCGAATATTGAACTACTGGCCGAAGACGAAGAAGCAGCGGTGAAAACCGCGCAAACACACGCTGTTGACGATGCAGCCAACGCCTGGGGCGACTTCATGGAAGCCGATGAGCAGATACGGGAAATCGGAGACTATGTCGAAACTGGAGCGAAATCGCCACTGAAGTTGCGCTTGGTGCCGTAGCCGTCACCGCTTCTGCCCTGCGGCACTCGCTGCTGGGGCTGTACTCGTTCTTGACGAAATGGGAAAGAGCTTGGAAGCCGGCGCTGAAGACGGTGAGATATCTCAGGAGGATATCGTCGGAGAAGTCGTTGCGGGAACTGTTACGGCAGCAACGCTTCTTGCCGGACGAGGTCTAAATAACTTTCTTGCCTCAAAGGCAGCAGAATCGGGCGCAAGCTCACGAATTCTGGATGATGCCGGAAAGGCAATTTACGAAGGCGACCGACTGCTTCCCAATAACGAGTTTGCGATCGACGGCGTGAAGTGTGCAACCGACGATCTCGGGCAGCTTTACCGCGTTGGCGACGACCTCGTTCCGAACATGAGCTATGAGATCAATGGGTATAAATACGTTACCGATGCAATGGGTAGGGTCGAATCGGCCGAAGGCTTCTTACAACTAAAGACCCACGAAGGTCGTTTGACCATCAAGGACACTATCCAGTCAATCGGAAAAGGGTTTGAAGAGCTTTTTGATCAAAGAGGCCATCTGATTGCCGACCGATTCAATGGATCAAATGGCCTTGAGAATATTGTCGCCATGGGCGGCGAGGTTAACCAAAAGCCTATGCAGCAATCGAGCAAAAATGCGCCGATGCTTTGGCTGACGGCGCTGAAGTGTTTTTCAAGGTTGAGCCACTTTATGAGGGCGGGTCATTCAGGCCTAGCTCGTTTGCTATCACGGACATTATTGACGGCGAAGAGACGGTTACGTTTCTTCTTAACACTGCAAAGGAAATGTAATGAGTGAAAAGAAGATGCTACAAGGGATAGCTTCAATTCTTGAGGAAACCCTCCCCGAAGACTGGAGCAAGGTCGTGTTTTACGCCGAGTACGCCGAGGGTGCGTTCTCTATTGAGTATTACGTTGCTGGCAGCGGAAAAGACGACTTCGTTAAATGCTTTGACCAAAAAGGCGTTTCGAGGGCATCCTTGATGAAAAACTTTATGGCTATCAACAAGTTCATTGAACCTGAAAGGGCCGCGCTTAAGCCCGAAAAGAGATGGGGATCGATGACGCTTATTCTCCATTCCAACGGCAAGTTCAAAGTTGATTACGACTACTCCGACATGACAGAAAACGCTTACGCCCGAAAGAAGGCCTGGAAAAAGAAATATCTCGCCTAGCAACGAACGGTCTGGGAAATCACCGCAAAGCCACCCGTGCATACTCTTCGAGCGCACGCGTCGTCGGCAACGTTTCGACCAGCGCGTTTTTGGGAGCCATGCAAACCCCTGTTCAACATTCCTCGGGAGTAATTGCTCTCTATGACGAATGGGATTCCCCATCGGGGAATCCCATTTTTTGTTGCCGACGACGTCCGGTATAATTTTTCCGTTTACGACGTCGTTCGGAAAGGGATGCCGACCTCTATGCGCCAGGGATTCGACAACGAAAAATACATCGAGCTGCAAGCCGCCAACATCAGAAAGCGCATCGCGCAATTCGGCGGCAAACTCTATCTGGAATTCGGAGGCAAGCTCTTCGACGACTACCACGCCTCGCGCGTGCTGCCCGGCTTTGAGCCGGACACCAAGTTCCGCATGTTGGAAAGTCTGGTGGACGATGTGGAAATCGTCATCGCCATCAACGCCAACCATATCGAAAAAGGCAAGACCCGCGGCGACCTCGGTATCCCCTACGACGAGGACGTGCTGCGACTCATCGACGTGTTCCGTTCCCGCGGCTTCCTCGTCGGCTCCGTAGTGCTCACCCAATACGCCAATCAGCCCGCCGCCGACGCTACCGCCACCGCCTCGAGCAACTCGGCGTCACCTGCCGCCTGCACTACCCGATCGCCGGATACCCGCACGACATCGAACGCATCGTTTCAGACGACGGATACGGCAAGAACGAGTACATCGAGACCACCCGGCCGCTCGTCGTGGTCACCGCGCCCGGCCCTGGCTCCGGCAAACTCGCCACGTGCCTGAGCCAGCTCTACCACGAGCACCAGCGCGGCATCGACGCCGGCTATGCCAAATACGAGACGTTCCCCATCTGGAATCTTCCGCTCAACCATCCGGTCAACATCGCGTACGAGGCTGCCACCGTCGACCTCGACGATGCCAATATCATCGACCCGTTCCATCTGGAGGCGTACGGCGAGACCACCGTCAACTACAACCGCGACGTCGAAGCATTCCCCGTGCTCAAAGCATGATGGAGCGCATCATGGGCGAAAGCCCTATCAGAGCCCCACCGATATGGGCGTCAACATGGCCGGATACGCCATTGTGGACGACGATGCCTGCCGCGATGCCGCGCGTCTGGAAATCGTGCGCCGCTACTTCGCCGCCGCCGTGCACTTGAAGCGCACCGGCACTGGCGAGGAACAGGTGGAGCGGCTGCGCTCCATCATGAACCGGGCCGGCGTGACCCCCGATCTTTCTCCCGCCCGCGCCGTGGCCCTTGAGAAGGAAGCCGCCACCGGTGCCCCGCTGGTGCATGGTGCTGCCCGATGGCCATGTGGTCACCGGCAAAACCGGCGACCTGTTGGGCGCGGCCAGCGCGCTGCTGATGCACGCGCTCAAGGCCGTCACCGGTGTTGACGAAACCATTCCGGTAATCGACGATGCCGCCATCGAACCCATCTGTCGGCTGAAAACCGAGCATCTCAACAGCGTGAACCGACGCTTGCACTCGGATGAGACGCTGATTGCATTGTCAATCACCAGCGCCACCAGTCCTGTGGCCGCTCGCGTCATCGACGGGCTCAAACAGTTGCGGGGCTGCGACGCCTTCTTCTCCGTTATCATCTCATCCACGGACGAGGCGCTGTATCGCAAACTCGGCATCAACGTGTGCTGCGAACCGAAGTACGAACGGGTGAGTCTGTATCACCGGTAAGCGCCACCGATAAGCGCGGTATGCCGCGAATCGTCAAGCCGGTAATCATGCAGCATGCGGCCTGACGATTCGCTGCTGTCGCATTGTCTCTCCCCTCGGCCATGCTGGGCTTGTTTTCCGTTTGTTGGAGAGAACGGGGAATGCCATCAGCACTACGGAAAGAGAAGGATTATCCGTGAAGCGGTTCGTGGGTTTAGACGGTATTAAAGGACTAGCGCTGATAGCCATTGTGCTGTACCACTGCATGCAGCAACGGCTGCCAGGCGGATTCTACGGAGTCGACGTGTTCTTCACCGTCTCTGGATTCCTGATTGCCGTCAGTTTGATTCGTTCTCTGGCGAAAACCGGATCGCTGAATCTCGTGCGATATATTCCCAAGCGTGCAGTACGTCTCTATCCGGCGCTGTTTCTGCTGATTCCGGTCATCGTCTCCGTCGGCTGGCTGTTCGATCACGACATTCTAGTTTCCATCCGCGACCAAGTCATCACCGTGCTGCTGGGCTGCTACAACTGGTACGCCATTGCCGGAGGCCAAAGCTATTTCGACCAAATGAACCCGCAGGTGTTTCGCCATCTGTGGTTCATTGGCGTGCTCATGCAGTTCTACGTCATCGTGCCGTTCATCGTCTGGCTGATGTGGAAGCTCCGCCAGACGAAACTGTCTTCACTCATCCCACTGGGACTCGCGGCGTTCAGCAGTATCGCCATGTGGGTGATGTATGTGCCCAAAGGCGACCCCACCCGCGTCTACTTCGGCACCGATACCCACAGCATGGGCTGATGCTGGGTGTGGCTCTCGCCTGGTGGGTCACCGCTCCTCAGTTGGGCCACGCTCGCCAGAGGGCTGTGCCGATGCCCCGCACCATTAGCTCGAGCGCTTCGGCAGCCGCACATCGGCTCCGTTACCTCAGATTCCCGTGGAGCATCGCATCTGGAATGCGGCGGCACCGGTATTGGCGTTCCTCAGCTGATTGCCTTGGTCACCATGGCGGTTATCGGCAAACAGGATGCATTCGCCTTCCGCGGTGGCATCATATTGTCCAGCTTGTTGTCCGTGCTGCTGATTGCCGGTACCATCTCCGACGATTCCTGGATGCAAAGCCTCATGGTGTTCAAGCCATTGGCCTCCCTCGGCAAGTATTCGTACGGCATCTACCTGTGGCACTGGCCGTTGTGGATTCTTTCCAGCGCCCTTGCCCCGAAGATCTTCAAGGCAGTAGGGCCTTGGCCTCTCATCATGACCGCGTTGCTCACCGCCATTGCGGTGATGATTTCCTGGCTGATGGTGGAGAAACCGGCGGCAACGCACTCGGCGGTATCCGTCGTGGTGCCCCTTCGCACGAACAAGAAGAATCATGTGGCCCGGGTTATTGCCGTTGACGTTATCCTGGTGCTGTCGTTGGCCGGCTGCGTGCAGGGCATTGCTCATGCACCTGCGAAAACCGCCATGCAGATCCAGCTGGAGCAACAGGCCGCACAACTGGAACGTATGCAGAAAACCGAACACGTGCTGCTGCGCCATGCCGTGCCGGCACCGCCCAAGCCCAAGCATGAGATGCCCACCGGCGATCAGATTACCGCCATAGGCGATTCGGTGATGCTGGCCTCATCACAGGGCCTTTCGGAAGTCTTCCCCGGCATTCAGACCGACGCGAGCGTTTCCCGCTCCATCATGGTCGCCCCCGAACTCATCGGCAACGCTCTGTCCGCCGGCAGTCTGCGGCAGTGGGTGTTGATCGGCTTGGCACCAATTCGGCAATCACCCCCGATCAGTTGGACCAGATTCGTAATATGATCGGCCCCGACCGCGTGCTGGTACTGGTCAATGCCCACGGAGACCGTACGTGGATTCCACCTACCAACCAGGTGCTTGCCGACTATGCGGCCGCACATCCGGACAATGTGGTGCTGGTGGATTGGGATGCCACAGCCAACGCGAACGCGCAGGTGCTCGGCTCCGACGGCATCCACCCGAGCATGGATAGCGATATCTATGCAAAGGCGGTCAGACAGACCATCGAACAATGGATCGCAAGCGGCAGGTGAACGGCAGGCAACGCTGAGTTGTCCAACCGGTCGTGAAGAACGGCTATGCTGAAGACTGCATCAACGAGACCACACGTTGGGAGACATGGTGAGCGCAATCCTTGAAGGAAAGCCCGATAAGAATCTTATTCTCGTTACGGGAAGGATTCATCCGAAGTTGGCTGAGGATGTCGCCGAGCAGCTCGGCATCGACGTCCTTGAAACCACCGCATACGATTTCGCCAACGGCGAGATGTACGTGCGCTACACTGAATCGGTGCGTGGCGCCGATGTGTTCGTGCTGCAAAGCCACTACAAGCCCATCAACAAGGCGATCATGGAGCAGCTCATCATGATCGACGCATTGAAGCGCGCCTCGGCCCGTTCCATTACTGCGGTCTGCCCGTTGCTCGGCTACTCCCGTCAGGACAAGAAGCACCGCGGCCGCGAGCCCATCTCCTGCCGTCTGGTGTTCGACCTGCTGAAGACCGCCGGTGCCGACCGCATCATGTCGGTCGATCTGCATGCCGCGCAGTCCCAAGGCTTCTTCGACGGCCCGGTCGATCATCTGGTGGCCATGCCAGTGCTGGTCGACTACATCCGTGATCGTTTCCAGGGCCATCTCGACAACGTCGCCGTCGTCTCCCCCGACGCCGGCCGCATTCGCGTGGCCGAGCAGTGGGCGCAGCGTCTCGGCGGCGGTCCGCTCGCTTTCGTGCACAAGACGCGCGACATCACCCGCCCGAACCAGGCGTCGCCAACCGTGTGGTCGGCGACGTTGCCGGCAAGGACTGCGTGCTTGTCGATGACCTGATCGACACCGCCGGTACCATCGCGGGCGCATGCCACGTGCTGCAGGACGCGGGAGCCAAGTCGGTGACCGTGGTCGCCACGCATGGCGTGCTCTCCGGCCCGGCCGTCGAGCGACTCAAGAACTGCGGTGCGCGCGAGGTCGTGCTGACCGACACCGTGCCGATTCCCGAGGAAAAGCGCTGGGATGGCTTGACCGTCCTGTCGATCGCCCCGCTGCTGGCCAGCGCCATCCGCGCCGTATTCGAGGACGGCTCGGTCGCCGAACTGTTCGACACCTACCCCGAGCACCACGGTCAAGGCTTCCTGTTCGCCTGATCACGTGCGTGTTTGTTCGTGGAAAGCACACGATGCGAGACGCGACATGGCGTAGTCTTTCGGTAAATACCGACAATATGGTATAAATGAACACTTGTGGGCCGAAAGCCCACGACTCCCCCATGGTGTAATGCAGCACACGGGTCTTTGGAACCCTTTGTCTTGGTTCGAGTCCAGGTGGGGGAACGGCTGACGGCCGCTCGACATCCGGGCGGCCGTCTATTGTTTTGAGGTGTTTCCACCCTCAATAGACATTCCGATCGAAGGGAATACGTCAGTTATGGCATTATCCGCAGCCATCGTCCTCGCAGCCGGCGAGGGTACCCGCATGCGTTCCAACAAGCCGAAGGTGCTGCATGCTTTTGCAGGCAAGACCTTCCTGAACAGGGTCATGGATTCGGTGGCCGCCCTGAATCCCGACACGCTGGCCGTGGTCGTGCACTTCCAGGCCGAGCGCGTCGCCGAAGCCGCCCGCTCCTATGACGAGCAGGTCACCATTGTGAACCAGGACGACATTCCCGGTACCGGCCGCGCCGTGCAGTGCGCAATGGCGCAGCTCACCGAGCTGGCAAGGTCGATGGCCCGGTGCTGATCGCCGCCTCCGACATGCCGCTGCTCGACAGCGAGACGCTGCACCGTCTGGTCGAATTCCACACCGCCTCCGGCAACGGCGCACTGTGCTCACCACCATCCTCGATGACCCGACCGGCTACGGCCGCATCATCCGCGATCGCGAAGGCAACGTGCTGCGCATCGTCGAGCAGAAAGACGCCAACCGCAGCGAACTCGCCGTGCAGGAAGTGAACACCTCAGTCTACGTGTTCGAGCTTCCGTGCTTACCGAGCAATCGCCGGACTGAAGTCGAACAACGCGCAGGGTGAGTTCTATCTGACCGACGCGCTGGAAACCGCCAAGGCCGCTGGCAAAGTCGGCGCGTTCGCTGCTCCGGATCCGCTCACCGTCGAAGGCGTGAACGACCGCGTGCAGCTGGCCGCGCTGTCCAAGACCTACAACCGCCGCGTCTGCGAGCGCTGGATGCGCGACGGCGTGACCATTCTTGACCCGGAAACCACTTGGATCGAGGACGATGTCCAGATCGGCCGCGACGCCACCATCCTGCCCGGCTCCTTCCTGCAAGGCCACACGGTGGTCGGCGAGGACGCCATCGTCGGCCCGTACACCACCCTGATCGACGCGACCGTGGACGAAGGTGCCGTGGTCGAGCGTTCCCGCGTACAGGAATCGCACATCGGCGCACGCACGAACATCGGCCGTGGACCTACCTGCGCCCGGGCAACGAGTTCGGCGAGGATGCCAAGGCCGGCGCGTCGTCGAAATGAAGAAGGCGCACATCGGCAACGGCACCAAGGTGCCGCACCTGAGCTACGTGGCGACGCCCAGCTCGGCGACCACACCAACATCGGCGGCGGCACCATTACCGCCAACTATGACGGCGTGCACAAGAACAGCACCACCATCGGCTCCGGCTGCCACGTGGGTGCCGGCAACCTGTTCGTGGCCCCGGTTGAAGTGGGCGACAATGTGACCACCGGCGCCGGTTCCGTGGTGCGCCACGCCGTGCCGAGCGACACGATGGTCTACTCCGAGAATACGCAACACAACGTCGAGGGCTGGAAGCCCGCCTGGGAGCGCTGAACCATGCCCGCACTTCAGGATTCCATCAACGCCGTCCGCGTGGCCGCCGAGGCCGCGGACCGTATCAAAGCCACCGACATCGTGGCCTTCGACGTAGCCGACCTGCTCGGCATCACCGACATCATGATGATCGCCGGCGCCTCCAACGAGCGCCAGGTGCTGGCCGTGGCCGAGGAAATCGAAAAGGACCTGTTCCTTAAGTGCTCCGGCCGCCAGCCACGCTCGCGCGAGGGCCTGACCGAGGGCCAGTGGGTGCTGCTTGACTACGGTGATTTCGTGGTTCATGTCATGCACGAGGAATCGCGCGAATTCTACGGGCTCGAACGACTCTGGCGCGACTGCCCGGCCATCGATCTTGAACTCGCACACCCGGAAACGGCGGAGCATGCGGAAGATGCTGCCGTCACCACCGCGTAACGTGCGAATCGCGTAACGCTGATACTTGCTGATATTCGCTGATATTCGCTGATATTCGCTGATACTCGCTGATATTCGTGTGTCGGGCTGCTGTTGCCGAACGTCATTGACGGCACCAGGCAGCCCTCCCTTTTCCCTGTTTCCTCACTGGAATCGAAAGGATCGTCACTATGGCCAATCATGTTCGTTCCATTTTCCTTATCCGTCATGGACGCACTTCCTATAACGCCGCTCACAAGCTCCAAGGCCAGGTCGACATTCCGCTGGACGCCGTGGGTGAATGGCAGGTCAAGCAGACCGCCGCGGCCTTGAAAAGCCTGTACGTCGATCGTCGGCCGGAAATCAACCACCGGTTCATTGTCTGCTCCGATTTGAAGCGTGCGCACGCCACCGCGCAGCTTTCGCCGACGTATTGGGTGGAATCGAGCCCGTCGATGATCATCGCGTCCGTGAACGCAGCTTCGGCGACTGGGATGGCCATGCCGTGGCTGAACTGGCCGAACGCTACCCTGAGGACTTCCGTTCCTGGATGGAGTCTCGGGGCGGTGAACTGAAGTATGGTGCCGAACCCAAGGAAGCCGTAGGCAAACGCGGTGTGGAGGCTCTTGAGGACTGGTCCACGCGTGCCGGAGACGACACGGACCTGTTCGTGTTCTCGCACGGCGCATGGATCGCGCAGACATTGCAGACCCTGTTGGGCATTTCCGCGATCGATCCGACCTTCTCCACGGTGGTCTCATTGCGCAATGCGCACTGGGTGCGCTTGGTGCCGATGGACAATCCCGATGGCACTGTGCGCTGGCGTCTGCTGGACTACAATCACGGTCCGGCCATCGCCGACACCGACGAATGGGAACGCGAACGCTGATCATGTTCCCGACTCCCCTGCTAATCCAATAGGTCCGGTGCATTCGGAACCGTTCAAGCAATAACTGAATGACTCAATGCCTGAATAATGGCGGAAACAAGCCAAAAAGTGTCGCCAAATCCCACTTTTGCCATTTGGCGACACGCCGGCTTTTGCCAGAATCGACATCTCGTCGTAATGTATACGAGTCCAAACAACGGGCCAACAACTGAAAACGGGGCTATAGCGCAGCTGGTAGCGCATCTCCATGGCATGGAGAGGGTCGGGGGTTCGAATCCCCCTAGCTCCACGACGAAGCCATCAAGTCAGGCGATATGGTGGTTTCTCCGCTGGTTCATGGCGGGTCTTGCGACTCCCATGAATCGGATAGCTTCACTCGGGGCTATAGCGCAGCTGGTAGCGCATCTCCATGGCATGGAGAGGGTCGGGGGTTCGAATCCCCCTAGCTCCACAATCGAGGCCGGTGCTTCATGCACCGGCCTTTCTCGTTTTCTGGCCTATCGGCCGACTTTTGCGCAACATTCCCCGGAAAGCGTCGCCAAGGGGACGCTCTTCCGATTGGCGCGACACCGGCGTGAGCGATAACAGTAATCGCCACTACAATGAGGTGTGGTCCCTATCGTGTTGATTATCAAAGGAGACAAAAACATCGTGACCGTCACCCGTGTATATATCGCCAGCCTGAAGGCGCCAATGGCCGCAACGTCGTCGCTTACGGCATGCTCAACGCATTGACTTCCAAGTACAAGACCATGGTGTTCCGCCCTGCTGTGTCCAACCATGACGAATTCACCCCGATCCTGCTCGCCGCCTCCAATGCCGGACTCGGCGTGGCCCTGTCCACCGGCCTCGATGTGCACAAGGTGCGCGAGGATAAGGACACCGCCCGTGGCGATATCGTCGGCGCGTTCAACGATGCCATGGACGTTTCCCGCGCGGACGCCGCCTGATCGTGGGCACCGACAAGTCCCACGTCAACGATCCGACCAGCTATGAATTCGACGCGAATGTCGCCGCTGATCTGAAGGCCGGCGTGTTCCTAGCCGTGTGCACCATCGACCGTTGGCCGCACGAGCTCGACGAGACCGTCAAGCTGTCCATCGAGGGCATGGAGGCCGCTGGCAACAAGGTGCTCGGCATCTTCGTGACCGGATGCGAGCCGCGCCACGCTTTCTCCGTTAAGGAGACCCTCGCCAAGTACGGCCTGCCGGTCTGGACTCTGCCGCAGGTGCCGTTCACCGATGAATCCACCAAGGATCTGGCGCTGGAGACCTTCCGTAAGAACGCTCCCACCGATGAAGTGCTCGCCGCGCTCGATGTGGACGTCACCGCGCCCATCACCCCGTACGCCTTCCAGTTCGGCCTGCTCGGCAAGGCCAAGAGCAACAAGAAGACCATCGTGCTGCCCGAAGGCGAGGAGGACCGCATCATCAAGGCGGCCGACTACCTGCTTGAGCGCGAGATCGTGAACCTCATCATCGTGGGCAACAAGGACGCCATTCTGGCTCGCGGCAAGGAACTGGGCCTGAACTACTTGGAGCGCGCCCGCTTCCAGGCTATGGACGACGAGAACGTGTTGAAGCCCATGGTCGCCAAGCTGTGCGAGTTGCGTGCCAAGAAGGGCATGACCGAGGAGCAGGCCCGCAAGCAGCTGGCCGACGCCAGCTACTTCGGCACCATGCTCGTGGTGCTCGGCTACGCCGACGGCCTGGTCTCCGGCTCCGTGAACTCCACCGCCAACACCGTGCGCCCGGCCCTGCAGGTCATCAAGACCAAGCCCGGCCAGAAGCTGGTCTCCGGCGCATTTCTCATGTGCTTCAAGGACCATGTGGCCGTGTTCTCCGACTGCGCCATCAACCTCAACCCGGATGCCGAGCAGCTTTCCGAAATCGCGTTGCAGTCCGCCGAGACCGCACGTGCCTTCGGCATCGACCCGAGGTCGGTATGCTCTCCTACTCCACCCTCGGCTCCGGCAAGGGACCGGACGTGGACATGGTCGAGGAAGCCACCAAGCTGCTCAAGGAGAAGGCTCCGGATCTGCCGGTGGTCGGTTCCATCCAGTTCGACGCCGCCTGGTCCCCCACCGTAGCCGCCACCAAGGCCAAGGGCAACGATGTGGCCGGACACGTCAACGTGTTCGTCTTCCCGGACCTGTGCGCCGGCAACATCGGCTACAAAGCCGTGCAGCGCTCCTCCGGCGCTTGGCCATCGGCCGGTGCTGCAGGGTCGTCAACAAGCCGGTAAACGACCTGTCCCGTGGTGCTCTGGTGCAGGACATCATCAACACCATCGCCCTCACCGCCATCGAGCGCAGTGAGCCCGGCTTGGCCTCCCGGTGCTCCCGCCAGCGGGAGCCACCGTAATGCTTATTTTGTAGCAAGCAACGAGTAATCTAATCAAC
>ENA-OQLB01000690-OQLB01000690.1-human-gut-metagenome-genome-assembly--contig:-NODE-690-length-17728-cov-2.709676_pt1 | contig 17728 bp, 19 predicted proteins | sample MGYA00242656_ERZ504813 | MGnify/ENA primary metagenome ERZ504813 (study PRJEB26092, sample SAMD00036388) | human gut metagenome | host: Homo sapiens | study: EMG produced TPA metagenomics assembly of... | reverse complement strand
TTGTAGTACCAATTTCTGAATGGAGTGTTTGTGTTTGGTCGTATTTAATTTCTGATTCGTCTAATCCGTTCTGCCACGGCATTCACTAGAAAATAAATAATTCCTCCTGCTAACCCGCCAATTGTATTAAAAAATAAATCTGATATTTGAAATGTTCCTAATCTTAAAAACAACTGCAACAGCTCAATTGTCAGAGATGACAGAAACGCTATTTGGATACTTTTTAATATGATTTTCCCTATATACACTTTCTTACCAAATATTTTTTCTTCAAAATTCCAAAACATTAATACTATATACGGCATAAGCAGGAAAAAATTTTCTATACACTCTGATGTTAAAATGCGCTGGCCTGTCACTGTATTATATCTGTATATTCCCCATACTCCCCACACATCACATAATGGATTCATCCACATATCTCGGTTGATCAATGTCTTAAATAATACCATGGTAATATAGAAAAACAATATATATTTTTTACGAAATTCTCTATCTCTTTTAAAATGATCGATCCATGTCCGGATAGCTGCTTTCCATCCCTTGCCTGCTCCTTCTGGACATTTTACATACAAATAAAAGAACATTGTCATTATTGATAACAAAATTGCAAACCAAAACGGCTGATAGATCGATGTTAGAATGTCTATTGTGATTTTTCCTATGATAGTCTTCATTCTTGTGCCTTCTCCTGTTCTATGTATATTGTATCAGTTTATACACATTGATGCATGACACCAATGTGGTCATAAAATAAAGCGGTTGCTGATCTTATTCTTGACAAGCAAGATCAGTAATGATAATCTAGTATTAGAAAAGGTGCTACCTATGACGGTTCACCTGATTATGTTATTGATTAAAAATAACCGCTTAACTTCTCAGGTTTGGGCGGTTATTTTTTCTGTCTTGGCATCATGCTTTCCACGATTATAACCAAGACCATTATAATTCAATTCTCGATCATCGTATGGCACAATTCCATCATTCTGCAGCCTCAAATAATCTATATATTAAACACTTATTTAATTCTTGATATCTGCACGTAGAAAATTGTAAAGTTTTTACTTTTAAGCTCTTTATAAGGTCTGTGGGCACTTAAGTTCTTTTATATTGGTTCCTTACTTAATTCCACATGAGACCTTAACATCACTCTAAAGATACACTCATATAAATCATCATAATTCTTCTCTATATCTGCTTTTTCTAATGCCTCAACATATCTCTGTTTTTCTTCTACCTTAATATAAATAGGAGTTAATCCAGCACGAACCAATTGAACATTCATAAATGCTCTAGCAGTTCTTCCATTACCTTCTGGAAACGGATGAATAACTGTTATTCTATGATGTATTCGAACAACATGCTTAATATGATCACTTGGTCTTATTCCATCTTTGTCATTAAAAAACGATTTGATTTCTAGATCTACTTTTGCCAATTCATTAAATATATCATGATAATCCACAGCTTCAAACTTTGCCCCTGAAATTACCACATTATTCTGTCGTGGATTCCCTCCAAATTCTGGATGTGGATAATATGCGAACAAATCCCTATTCAACTTAAAAGAATCATAAACATTCAATGAACTCCTAACTGGAACCTCAAAAATGTCTTGATACATTAAGTAGTGCCCTGCTACTGATAAATATGCTTCATTTTCTTCACTACAGTATTGGCTATTTTGTAAATTATTACGCAAATCTGTTACTATTTCTGACGCTTCCTCTATCGAAACATTTAACCCTTCCATCCTACTATCATTATAAATATACGTATTTTCAAATACATTTTTTGCGTAATCATTAGGTGCAAATTTCAACTGTTCTGCATAATTATCAATTAAATCCGAATAAAGATTCTCATATGACATTCCATATTCTTTCCTTTTTTTATCTGGATGATATCTTCTAATTCTCTTTTTCAACTCTTTATTTTCAATATCACCCTCCACTGCATGTATTTTATACGCTATTCTTCTAACACATGCTTCAAAACTCACACCGAAATAGTCAGCAATTTTTAGTATATCATCAAAACTAACATTTCCATTGATATCTTTATACTCATTCACTTTTATCTTCAACTCACCCATTGGCATTAATAAAGCGGAAGCAAATGCATCCGCAAAATATTCAGATGCGTTTTTCTTTCCAATAGGACAGGCAACCTGTTTATCTGCATCTCTAAAATGATGACATAACTCATGTGCAGCAGTAAATCTTTGCCTTGTGATTGGTCTCTTTGCACTAATACCAACTATAGATATATCTTCCTGTGACTGAGCGGGTATATATACTCCCTCAAGTTTATTAAAATTGCATATCTTAAACTCGACCCTTCATCCTTCAACATTTTAAATGGATTCAATGGGTATTTTATTTTCGAATTAGCAAAATAGGCGGCCAGATATGCGGCCGCCATACTTTCTGCATCTCTGTAATTTTTTGCATTTGATTTAAAACTAACCATTTAACTCCTCTGCATTTTCATCTGCTCTTTGAACTTAATCAAATTCATAATTTCTGCCTGATCACTTTCATCTAACTTTTCGAAACTTCTTGCAAACACAGTAGCTGGCTGACTCATCTTATTTTCGGTTAATAAAGCATCTGCTGTAACACCAAATAATTCACTCAATCTTGCAACATCTTCTGCTGTAATCTTTCTTTTACCATTTTCCATTTGAGTATATGTTGCTCGATTTATTTTCAAAAAATTGGCAACATACTCTTGTGAAAGATGAAGTTGATTTCTAAACTTCTTAATTCTCTCATTAATCGCCATCATAGTACTTCCTCCTTAATATGCCAGCTAACATATTATAATATAAAAAGTTAGATTTCGCAACAATTCTTTGTTAGTTTTTCTAACATTTTTACAAAATATCGTACCTCTTGTGCTTAATCTTAAAAAAATTTATAATCCGGTTTTTCATGCAAACTTGTGAAGCAACTAAACTTGGTTGAGTTTTTATGTGATACATGGATCACAGGGCCTGATAGATCTGCTGATGCATCCGGTCATATAATAAAGATAAATAGCGTTCACTGCTTTTGATCACCCAGCTGGACATTGTCTGTCTTGAAATATGAATATCATTCCTTTTAAATTCCTGTTCCAGACGATACAAAGGCATCGCATTCACATATTTAAAGTTCAGGACTGCCGCTAACAGAGATGGCGTTACGATACTGTTTTTTAAGATTTCAGAAGGTCGTTCTGCACTTATGATCTTATCTTCATTTTTTGCACTATAATAAGCGACATGATGCTCGATCACTTCGAAAGTTGCTGGATGAAAATCCAGTTTTTTATAAATCCTGTCTGGAAGTCTCCGATATCCATTTGGGAACAGCTCAGAAAGCTGTTTTTCAGAAAGTTCATGATATTCTTCCCGGACTGGAAGTCCTGACAGATCTTCATGACGTTTTCCTTTCGGTCTTTTTTTACGTTTATATGCAGGAATGACTTCTTCGATCAATGGTTCTTCTGCACAGTCTGTTTCTATCGTAACTTCAGCTTCGTTAAAACACAGAGTCAACTGATCATAGTCAAATTTCTCCGTTTTCTGAGCAAAACGATCTGTTCGTGACATGGTAAGCTGTTCATAGATCAGGTCAAACTTTCGGTTCAGTTCTTCTAACTGTGTTGTCTGTTTTTGCAGCTGTTCCTGTTGAGAAAGAAACAGTTCGATGATCTGTTTCTTTGTAAATCTGTTTAATTGTCCCTCGTTAAATATGATCTCTTTCATAAGACTACACTATCATAGAACATAAACGCATGTAAAGAGATATGAGACAACTTTTTAAATCCGTGGATAAAGTCATTTTGACAGGAATACTTTATCCACAGAATGTTCAGACGAAACGTGGATGATCTATTTTCTGAATACATTTTTTAGGCTTGATCGTCAGACCTTCCATCAACCATCGAAACTGCTGGGATGTAAGCTTACATACTTCTTCCTGACTTCTGGGCCATTGGAATTTACTGGCTTTTTGTTCTAACCGTTTATAACAGAGTAAAAATCCATCACCTTCCCATATAAGTGCCTTGATCCGGTCTGTTTTACGTCCACAGAACATAAACAGAGTTCCAGGCTGAAAAGGATCCATCCCATAGGTTTGAGAAATGATGTTTGAAAGAGAATCGATTCCTTTTCTTAGATCTGTATAACCACACACAATATAAACAGCCTGAAGATCTTTTGCATCATTCAGCATTTTTCAGGTTCCTCAGCACACAGAAAAGAAGTTGTTCGTCCGTATTTTCATAGATACGAATGCGAAGATCATCCTGAAAGATATCAAGGAAAGAATCTGTGGTTTGAAGTTTTGATGGATTTTTTTGTACACCCTGATCTTCATGAAACAGTTCTTTGGGTACGATTGCTAGATTTTCCTGATGTTTTTCTTCAGATACTTGATCGAGATAAGCTTCTTTTACCTTTCTGACTCTGTAATAATATCCAGCTGCAGAAATCCCATAATTCTCTTTACACCATTCATCCAGAGGGATCTGTTGAGGTCGTCCTTTGGATTCCTGCATCATATGAAACCATTCCTGCAATTGAACCTGTTGCGTGACTAAAGTTGTTTTTGACATAAACTATATCGCCTCCTAAAAAAATCAAGAATGTTAAGACTCAAACTTTTTTACAAGTCAAAAAAAGTTAAGGCTTAACATTTTTGACCCCTGTTTAAAATCTTTAGTTAATTATCTCAGATTACTTTAGGATTTTGTAGAGAACACTGATTTACCGTTTACGGTATGTTTTCACGTAATATAAAAGATGGAAGTATCTCCTATTAATTCAGAAGCTACTTCCATCCTCTAGTTCTTACTAATAATCCTCATTCTGACCGTATCCACTCTATTAAATCTTGTATCCTTTGTCGTATAAAACAATTTATTCCATTTTTTGTTTCTGTATGTTCTCTTTAATTCTTTTTTCCTATTTCTTGGTATGTCTTTTATTTCATAGCTTTCATGTTTAATTTCAGTTGTTTTATATCTTCATAACTAATATATATATATTTGTTTGCTTTGTTTTTCTTAGGATGATTACCACATAATATCGTATTCTCATCTACTCTCTCATAAATATATATTTTTCTGTTATTATATAAAATATAATTTGTTGATACTCTTTTAAGTTTATTGAAATCACATAGTACAATTATTGATAAGATGGCTGCACTTGCCATAATACCACAACTAATAATTGAAAAATGGTATTGTTGTAATTTCTCATGCATCACATATGTTATTATTGGTGTTATTGAAAATATACCCATTAACATAAATAATGTATGTCTTTCAAAATATATATCACTAAGTTTTTCTATTCCATCTATCTCTTCAATATATTTTTTCATTGATGAACTTTTTCTGTAAAAATAAATACTTGCACAAAACACTATAAATGCTATCACTTTTAATTTATCTATATTATTTTTATCATCACCTAACAAAACATTCATTATCGTAAATATAACTATTATAACACTACTCCTAATAGCTGTATATTTTTCCTTATCTTTTGGATTTCTCAATGTTTCCTTTATAGATGGATCATTAACAGATTTTAATGCTGAACCACAAAACATACATATTCCTAACACCAAAATTCCAATCTGTATATCACTTTTAATACCATTTTCCCATATAGCCTGTATTATTTGTATTATTTCTTTCAAACGTATCTCTCCCTCTTATTATTTTATTATCTTTCGTAAGCGATTAATCTTAGGGTGTTGCTAGAATGATAGAATGCTAGTACTTTACTACTATTTTTTCTATGCAAACAATTCTTTTGCACTCCTTCATTCCACGATGCTAGTTTTTTCTCTTCTTTTCTGGACAGGTTCTTGCATTTGTGATTTTCTTAATGTCCCTGGGAGCTTAAGTTTCACCTGGACATTTTGAGATATCACAAACACTTAAGGACATGCTCTAGGATCTTAACTGTTATTCAATGTGGTCAAGTTTTCTCCGTTTAAGTTGTTTAATTTACCATTTAAAAATTTCTTTAGCATCTTCTATACAACGAACTGCATGTATATATTCATTATCTACATTCTTATCATCTGGCAATCTAATAATCGGATTGTTGAAACAATAACATTTGCCTTTAGACATTTTATAGCACAAATAATTAGTTACATATTTTAAAATCAATTTTGTCTTTTCTGAACAATTCTGTATCTGTGAATCATCATCAAAAATCAAATCATCTATAGGTACCTTTATTGTTACTTCATAACTTTTTCTTCTTTTCAAATATTCTTGATTTCTTAATGTCCCTGGGAACTTAAGTAGAAAAAACAATTGTAAATGAAGTGGCTCTCTTTACGCCGGACAGATGGGGCAATTAGAACCAGATTATTCATCTTTCTTTTTCTTATAAAATTATTCTATATAATTGATTTTTAATATCTTCTAATGATAAGATTTCTCTTTTGTACCTTTTAATCTCTATATCATATAATAATTTTTCGTAATTATTTTCTTGTTGATATCTATCACGAACTATATCTTTAATCTTTGAAGAATATTCCATATCATATGTACTTTGTAATATCATTCCTCTTAAAATATTTAGATCAATATATGGATTTTCCTCTAAAACAATATCTAACATATTGTTTTCTTTTGCTTTTTTGTATACATCATCATACCACATGTCTTTCTTGATATCATAAACTATAGAATCTATATTATAAAACACTGTTCGTGTTAGATTCTTTAAGTAGTCATTTTCTTGACATTGTACTACATTCTCTCTATATGCCCACGTTTGTTCTATTCTCCATACATCAACAACCAAATTTGTACATATCATTTTATAACCATCAAAAGAATTTTTTTGTGCTTGATATTTTAGACAAATTTCATTAAATTTATCTATCTCTTTTGTATTAATTACAATATCTATATCCCTTAAGTTCTTAATATCTCCTGCATCTAGAAATTCTCTTAATACACCACCTATTAAATAAATTTCTCCTATTTCATATAATTCCTTAAATAATTGTTCTGCTGGAGGATGATAATTCAAATAATTTTCTATACATTTCAATATTAATGTTTTTTTCATAAAGAACCTCTTTCTATTGATATGGCAATTTTATTCCCATTAATTCTTGATATAAATTCATTGCATATGAATCTGTCATTCCAGAAACAAAATCCACAACTAAATGAATCTTCTCATAATCAGACAATTCTTCCCATTTTCTTGTTTTTTCATCCATAGGATCATCTTTAGACTCATAATTATAATCTTGTTTTGCAATATATATGTAATTAGATGAAATAATATTGGCAATTTTTCCTTCATATTGCTTTGTATCTTCATAATTACAATCTTTTCTCAATACTGCAGGTACCAATATATCTAATAAGCCTGTTATAACCTTATGACCTGCTAACTCTAAGGCTAATACTTCTCTACACCCAAAACAATTACGTCCCGTTATGCCTTTCAATTCACCAATAAATGATTTCATATTAGAATCTCTCTCTAATAAAGCAACAGTTCCATAGTCTCCAGACATTATACATTCATATTTGTTTAAAAATTCTTCCTTTGCCTTATTAATTAAATATCCTTGGATAGTATTACGAAAATATCTCGCCTTAGCATTTAATTGATCATTTTTACTCATTTTTTCATTAATCTGTCCAAAATATTTATCGCAAGATATAAAAAAATTTTTTGTTGGCTCTCATATCTTTTTTTCAATCTTTCATACTCTGTATCTATATCAATATCCTTTTTTTACTCCATCTTCTATGTCATCTCCAATATATGTTATATCATCCGCCGCTTCCATTAAATAAACTGCTGGATGTCGAATCCCTTTCTCTAATCCTGTAGCATTATACATATTTTCAATTATTTTTTCTTCTGATTCATAATAACCATATCTCTTTTTTTCATCGTTAGCTGCCCAAGGATATTTTATAATTCCTGCTAATGTGGCATATGTAAAATTAGCACCATATCTGTCATTCATTGCTTGCAATTTTGTCAAAATTCTAATATTCTGAACATTTCCATCGAAATGTTCAAATTCTCTCATTTGTTCCTTTGTTATATCAATTTCTGGTTTTTCTTTCTGGTTTTTTCTTTTTTTAGACGCAACCAATGGTGCAAATTCAAAATTCGGAGGGGTTTTTCTTCCTGTTTTTGTTCTTTCTTTAGTCCTTTTTCTATAAATATTTTTCAAACCATTTCCCTATAGCTTTTTCACCATAATGACCAAATGGAGGATTTCCTAAATCATGTACCAGCCCCGTTGTCTGTAATAATGCTTCTAATTTTTCAGTATCTTCTCTCTCAAATTTATGTCCTTTCTCTAATTCTCTCCCAACCTGTTTTCCTAAAGATCGTGCAATCGCTGAAACTTCTATTGAATGAGTTAATCTTGTTCTTGTAAAATCATTTTCCTGCAATGGAAATACCTGTGCCTTATCTTGTAATCTTCTCACAGATGATGAACCTACAATTCTATCATAGTCACATTCAAATGCATTTCTTATTTCATAACTTAATTTAGTTTTTCGTTCCCTATCTTCTGAAAAAAGTTTCTCCCACTGTAATTTTGTTTTATTCATAACAGCCCCTCCTCGGTAGTATGCTTGCTTATACATTAATTGATTCTGTTATAATATGATATCAATGCCATCTCCGAATGTCAAAGAAATTGTGATTGTTTATCAATAATTATTATTTTATTACACAATATGGACAATGCAATATTAGTATATTACATTGTCCATATTCTACTCCCAAAGCATCTCCGCATAAACCCCATCAGCGATCAACTCCCTAAAAGCGTCCTGCACAGTTTCTTTATCTTCCTTATATGTAACTCCAAACCAACGATCCTGTGTCTCCAACACCTTCACGTTCGCTCTTTCTTCTTTCAAAAGCTTGTCCACGATGTTCGGTAACAGATACTCGCTCTTTAAATCTCCTTCTTCCACATTCTCAAGGAAATCTTTGAAATCCTCTGCTAAGAAATCTAAAAATTCTGGATATCCTGCCCACATGTTCATGGATACTTTATCTTCTGACTGATCCATTCCTGTACTTCTTCGCTGTCGCATTTGATCTGTCCGTCTTCTCCCATTTCGATTCCTGTTGTCTCATGTACCTGGCTTAATAAACCATTCTCATCAACAACACTGACTCCTCTGGTCACTGTTCCATTGTCACTTAATGTGTTCTTTAAAATGAATCCGCCCATTCCCATGGTAAATTCTCTTCCAAGGTCTTCTCCAGATACTAAGAAATCATGCAGTTTCACAAATGCTTCTTTTCCGTAATAGTCATCTGCATTAATGATCACAAATGGTTCTTTCACTACATCTTTGCAACATAAGACTGCCTGACCTGTTCCCCATGTTTTGTTCTTCCTTCTGATACTTCAAAACCTTCTGGCAGATCATCAAGCTCCTGAAATACATATTCAACATCAATCTGTTCTTTGATCCTGTTTCCGATGATTCTTCGAACTCCTTGAAAATGTCTTTGCGGATAATAAAGACTACTTTATTAAATCCTGCTTCTTTTGCATCATGAATGGAATAATCCAGGATGATCTCTCCATTTGGTCCCATCTGCTAACTGTTTGATTCCTTCTCCAATCTAGAGCCAATTCCAGCTGCCATGATAATTAATGTTGTATTCATTCGTATTTTCTCCCCTTTACAATATAAAAGTCCTTTTTTATAAAAAGTGAACCTATTTTTCAAATTTTTTCGTATTTTTTATTCAATATAACTATTCACTTTATAGACTGATTTCTTAAGGTCCCTGGGAGCTTAAGTTCTTCTACAACATTTCATTTGCATTTGCACTCCGGTGTTAGCAAAATTTTCAGTAATAAATATGTCTTTGTTATTGTTTTTGTGCAATTTGTAGTACCAATTTTTGAGAGGGGTGTTTGTGTTTGGTCGTATTTAATTTCTGATTCGTCTCATCCGTAAAGGACCCAGGAATGCTTAAGTAAGAATTTAATTTGATGGCACTAATCCAAAATTATAATCTGGGATCAAAAACGTACATGTACTCAATACCCATATAAATCCTGTCTCTTCATCTTTACTTGCTTCATTCTGAACATTTAATATTTGTGTTAAATCAATCCTCTCGAATTTCTCTTGAAGTTCCTCTTGCTCATCCATTTCTTGATTTTGAATTTTATCAGCCTTACATATATTATGACAAATAATTTGTTGAAAAACTTCTCGAATATATTGCCAATAATTTTTATTCTTATCTACATATCCAATCTTTTTAATCCAATGTGCAAATTGATATTTTAGAGTTGTTTCTTCCCTTTTGTTTCCAATTATATGTAATATATCCTCTAATTCTTCTTCCACATTATTGCTAGAAATCTCTAATATCGCATTACAACTCTTTTCTCTTTCTTCCTCATCATTTAGCTGATAATATTTTTCCAATACATCATCAATTTTATGACGAAAATTAATTGTTTCTGCAATACCACTTTCTTCTTTTACCAGTTTTTTATATTTACTACCTGGTTGTAATGCCACTGGAACTTTACGATTCATATAATCTGCATCATGTAAGTATTTCAAATGCAAACAGGATTCTATCATCGGATAATTCAAATATAATTTTCCCATATCTGTTGAATCCTTAAAACAATTCTGCATTTGTAGAATCTTCTCTATTGAAAATTCTGGATCATGTCTTTCATAATCAAATACAATAATAATATTGGTAAAATCTTCTTTGTAACAAATCTTATCTGGATATTTTTTTCTACTAATTATAAGAGGAAGATCTATATCCATAATTTCCTGCATCTCTTCCTCTGCCCAATCATCTCCATATGCTTTTACAATATCATTATATAATTCATAAATATTTGTCTCATAAATCCAAACGTCATCTATGTCAATATTCAATTCTGGAAAAGCTTTAAAAATAAGTCTATATAATTCTTTTTCATAGTTTCCTTCTACAATCAGTAAGCTTCGACTTCTCCGTCTTGCTGGTACTGTGTAATCACTCATATTTCTCAAACTCCCCACTAATATACATCTTTTCAAGGTTATGACCTTCTCTTAATTCACGTTGTGTTGCATTACAAAGAGCTGTTAATGTCCCTTTTCTTGATAAAATAAATAGACAATCGGGTCTCATAATTCTATTTGTCATTAAATTTGTATTATGTGATGTCATAATTATTTGGCATTTTGGATATCTTTGTTTAAAAAAGCGTATCACATTTTCTGCCATTTCATAATGGTAAAAAGCATCAAATTCATCTAAGTATATTAATGATGCATCTGTTGCTCTTGAAATCAATCTGCGATAAATTTCAACTAATGCTCTTGTACCACTTGATGCAGTTTCATAAAAAGGAACTAATTTATCATGTGCAAAATACAACTCCATTTGTCCATCTGGCAATTTTTGAAATTTCAATTTACACTGAATTCCCATTGCGTTCAAAAAATCTTCTAAGTCCTGCAGTCCTTTTGTACTCTCTAGTTGTTCATAAAATCTTTGATTTACTCCTCTGCCCAAAATACCATTAGCTATCGAACTACTCACAGTAACTATCATCATTTTTCTTATATAATTAGATAATTTAATTAATACTGAATCATTTTTTAACGCCACATTATTAATTAACCATCTTAAAAATGGTAATTTAGATTCACTAATTTCATCATTCTCAGCACTTTCCAAAGATTGTTTATAAAGTTCAATATTTGCGGTTTCCGTATTAATATAATCTAAATTATCAAAATTATATATCTTTTTATCAAAATCACATTCAAAAATACAATTATCATTTATAACTAATTTTTCATAACTTAATTCTTGATTTGAATTTTTCGAATATCTATAACATACTTCTGTACTTCCAAATTGAAATTCGTAATCAAACACTGCTACTTTTTCATTAGAGTCTGCATTAAGCATAATCCCATTTCTTTGATATCTTATTGAGCTACTAATAGTATATCCTATATCAAGCAATGCCCGTCCTAAATTTGTCTTACCAGTTGCATTTCGTCCATAAATAAGCATTTTAGAAATTATTCCATCTGATAGACAATCTGTATTGAACTGATAACCTGCTATATCTTTAAAATCTATGGTAATTTCATCTTTAAAATTTTTATAATTTTTCAATCTAAATTTTTTAAGCATATACTTTACCACCCTCTCAAAACTATTAATCGTAAACTTATAATTACAGTATAACCAATTAAAAAATTTTTACAATATTATTCCGTAATTTTTTTACGGTATACTTTCATCAATATAAAAAATGGAAACATTTTCTGTTAATTCAAAAGATGTTTCCATTCTCTATGATTACAAATTTCTATTCTATATATTAAATTTGTATTTTGTTCGGAATATTTTTAATAATTGTGTTTAATGTTGCAATTTATTTTGTAGATTGATTTCTTAATGTCCCTGGGAACTTAAGTTCTCCAGAGAATTACAATTATCGTAATAGATATAATTGTAATTACCATTATAAATATCTATACGACCTTAGTTTTTCTTCATTATTCAATATAATTTAGGTGGTTTTCCCTTATTTTCTACTACTTTCCTAACATATCCCTCCCATTTCTGAATTATTTGTATCCATTCTCTGGATTTAAAGTATTTATCTAAATCACACGTTAAATCAAATTCTGGCATATACATCCCAAGAACACCTTTTTCTAATATTCCTTCTGCAATAACACCTTTCTCTCTCAATATTAAAACGGGTAATCCTAATTGGAAAGCCATAGCTGGTTCAATCTGACAATATGGACTTGTTAACCATGCATTAGACATATCATATTGTTCTTCATTAATATCACTTCCCGGTTTTCCAATTCCTTGTTTAATCAAACTTCTCCTAAATGCTATTGTCACCATTCCATTTGATTCTAACATCAATCTTCTTATTGCCGTCAATGGTGCATCCATATCATAATCTGTTACTCCCAATGTTCGTGGTTCCAATTGTCTTTCTCGTAGATAATCAATTACTCTTCCAATAAACTCTTCTTGTCTTTTTAAATATGGCCTTGGATAGCTTAAAAATATAGAATGACTCATTTATAATTTCCCCCTAAAAAAATTGTTATATACAGTTTCAATAATTTACTTTATATATAAGTGTTTTAGTTTTCAAACTGATTTCTTAATGCCTGCAAAATCTTAAGTTTAAACATTGCCAATACAATCAGATCCACAAACATGAATTTATATTGGCTAAATATTTTCTACCTACTCCCAAAGCATCTCCGCATAAACCCCATCAGAAATCAACTCTCTAAAAGCGTCCTGCACAGTCTCTTTATCTTCCTTATATGTAACTCCAAACCAACGATCCTCTGTCTCCAACACCTTCACGTTTGCTCTTTCTTCTTTCAAAAGTTTGTCCACGATATTCGGTAACAGATATTCACTCTTTAAATCTCCTTCTTCCACATTCGCAAGAAAATCTTTGAAATCCTCTGCTAAGAAATCTAAAAATTCTGGATATCCTGCCCACATATTCATGGATACTTTATCTTCTGGACTGATCCATTCCTGTACTTCTTCACTGTCGCATTTGATCTGTCCATCTTCTCCCATTACGATTCCTGTTGTCTCATGTACCTGGCTTAATAAACCATTCTCATCGACAACACTGACTCCTCTGGTCACTGTTCCATTGTCGCTTAATGTGTTCTTTAAAATGAATCCGCCCATTCCCATGGTAAATTCTCTTCCAAGGTCTTCTCCGGATACTAAGAAATCATGTAATTTCACAAATGCTTCTTTTCCATAATAATCATCTGCATTGATGATCACAAATGGTTCTTTCACTACATCTTTACAGCATAAGACTGCCTGACCTGTTCCCCATGGTTTTGTTCTTCCTTCTGGTACTTCAAAACCTTCTGGCAGATCATCAAGCTCCTGAAATACATATTCTACATCGATCTGTTCTTTGATCCTGTTTCCGATGATCTCTTCGAACTCCTTGAAAATATCTTTGCGGATAATAAAGACTACTTTGTTAAATCCTGCTTCTTTTGCATCATGAATGGAATAATCCATGATAATTTCTCCATTTGGTCCCATCTGGGCTAACTGTTTGATTCCTTCTCCAAATCTAGAACCAATTCCAGCTGCCATGATAATTAATGTTGTATTCATTCGTATTCTCTCCCCTTCATAATATAGAAGTTCTCTTTTTACAAAAAAGGAAACTTAATTTTTCAAATTTTTTCGTATTTTTCATTCAATACAATAATTTACTTTATAGACTGATTTCTTAATGTCCCAGGGCACTTAAGTTTACACATAATTAATCTAAAGGACATACTTCTCTTCCCCAAGAAACTGGTTCTTTGATTACTTTTCCAACACTCGATCCACCAAAAATTGAATGCTCTGGAACATTTTTATTAATAGTTGTATAAGCTGTTATTAAACTATCTTTTCCAACCGTCACGCCTTTCTGTACAATAATATTTGATGTTAGCCAAACATGATCTTCTATAGTAACAGGTTCTGGTGGATTGCATGCACTTCCATCTCTATTATATAAAGTATGAAAATCACTGTCATATACAATAACATTCCTTCCAATCATTACATCTTCTCCAAAATTAATATTTTTATGTGCAATTATCACACTTCCCCCATTAGCTGAAAAATATCCTGTATTAAATACTGCATCAGGTTTAATTTCCACTACTGTATTATAAAACAAATCTGCTCCATTACTACAATTCCATACTGCCCCATCATTCATCCTCAAATATGTTTCTGCTTTTGATCCCTTAAGTTTATTAATTCCAATTTCTAAATCCTTATCTCCTGAAAGAATTATTTTGGCATTTCCTTGCAAATCTAGAATGGCATTTTTATGAGGTACTATATGAGAAGAAGAAGTTCTTACAACTTTTTTGCAAAAATAATTATAATAAACATATTTAAACACATCTACATCTGATTTAATTACTAACTTAGCTATGTTTTTGCATTTTCTCAAAATTTTTCTCAATTGATCTTTAATTTTATCAATAGTTGATTTTTTGATACACTCTCCAACACTATAACTAAATGAATGTTCCTTTAATAAATCAAAAAACTTGTCTTGTTTTGAAGTTCTAATTGGATTCTTCAATAATGCAGGATTCCCTAGAAGAACATCATCTAACTTATGTTCTTTATATTGAAAAGCATTCTTACACAAATCAAAAAGCATATTTCCTTTTTGAGTATTTAAAAGCATAACCGAAATTCCTTTAAATAAATCTGTCTTAGTCGGATTTTTTATTCCCCAAAAATCTCCAATAGTAATATCTGCATTTACTCTCGGAAGAACCTTGTATTTACATTTATAACAGGATTCTCTTGTATAAAGATCATTAAAAATAAATCCCTTTACCCACCAATCTTCATTCTTATCTTTTATAGATTCCTCACCATTCTCAAATCGTACTTTTGAAGCCAAACTTTCCCATCCATTTTTTTATTTTTAAGATGTACCTCAACTACTTTAGATTGATAAATTGTTTCTAATTCTTCTATGTATGCTTTAAAAGCCTTTGGAGAATTTATACTTCTACAAATAAAATCCATACAATACAAATTCTCATTTTCATTCCCTAAAAATGATTTTATAGCCGCTATTTGGCAAGGTGTTCCGCAGAATAAAACTTTTTTCCCTTTTTCTAATTCTTTTTTAACTTGTTTATATATTCCTGCCGTATCCGATTGAAAATATTTTGAACCTTTAATTTGTAATAATTCTTGTTTATTTTTGGCAATTATATGTTCTGCTGATTTCCAATCTTCTCTATATCTACTTCCAGCTACAACTCCTCCATTATCTAAAAATTTCTCCGCAATTTCCCAAAAAGCTCCTCCTGATGTACTAGTTATTCTCACCTCATCATTCTTACTCCAGACAGAATATACTTTAGGTTGTTTATCATTTAATGGAATATTTTTTAGTGATGGACATTTTTTCTCACATAACCCACATTCTACACACAATTTTTTATCTACTTTAGGATACCAAAATCCTTGCTCGTCAGTCTCAAACGAAATTGCTTCTTTCCCACATACATCTGCACACATTTTACATCCTGTACATTCGTATTTTTTTAAATTATCTATCATTATTTTATCCTCTATTTTAATCTTTAATTAATTTGTACCCAATAATTTGCTATAATCTATCCCATTCACAATTATCTGAATCATATCTTGTTCGTGCATTAATATTCATACTATCAATTATTTTCATTTGTTCATCTGATAATTTAAAATCAAAAACATTTATATTATCTTTAAAATGATTAAATGTAGATGTATTAAAAATAGGAATAATTCCATTTTGTATATGCCATCTCAACATAATTTGAGAAAGACTTTTACCAGTTTCTATACATACTTGTTCCATTCTTCTACTTGCTTTTAATCGAAAATCTAAACGTGCTGTACTAGAATATGCCATAATTTGAATATTATTTTCTTCACAATACTTTCTAAGTTCAAGTTCAGATAATAAAGGATGTAATTCAACTTCATCCACCATTGGCATAATCTCTGCAATTTTTTTAATTTCTTCTAAATGATGAATTTTACAATTACTTACTCCTATTGCCTTAACTAATCCTTCTTTATAAAGTTCTTCTAGTTGTTTCCAATAATCTAAATATTTTCCATCAACTGGCCAATGCAATAAATATACATCTATATAATCAACTCCCAGTTGCTCCATACTTTGCTTTAAAATATCTCTCGCTGATATATCTTGTAATTGCGCCGCATTATTTAATTTCGTGCAAACATAATAACTGTCTCTTTTTTTCCCTTTTAATACATCTTGAAGCATTCTTTCTGATCCTCCATATGCTCTTGAAGTATCGAAAAAATTGCACCCATATTCTAAAGAATGCACAAAACATTCTTTAATTCCCTTATCTCTTTTAATTTTTCTAGTATCTTTTCTTAAAATAGTTCTAATTATAAATTTAATTTTTTGTTTAGTTTTATCAGAAAATGATGACCTATAATCCACAATATCGGTTCCAAAGCATATACTTGGGATTTTATATCCATTCGATAATACTTTATATTCCATTTTTATTGTCCTTTCTTTAACATTTTTTTTTACCAATTTTATCGATTCCTTAAATTTCTTCCTTTTTTCTGTAACACAAAATTTCTATTGAAACTGGAATTATAATACTTATTATCCCTTTAAATACAAGTTCAAATATTCCTACAAATGTTATTTTCCTACATATAATAGTAGTTATTGTAGTTGCTAGTATTGCAACTAATATATACATTGATAAATCTTTTAAATAAACTTTTAGCGATTCATTATATAAAAATTTAAATAAATTATGAATCAGCCATGGCATAGAAATAAATATATAACTAAATACCGTTGAAAGTATAATTCCATAAAGTCCAATAACTTGAACAAGTACAATGTTCATTATTAAATTAGCACATGCACCTATTAACGGTCTAAATCTATCAGAATGCCATAAACCTGCTGCATCCTTAACTGTAGCCCATACCATTGCAAGCTCAAGGCAATAAAACAAAATGCAAAATAAAATAACAAAACTAAAACTAAGCATAAATTTTTTTCCGACCCATAATTTCATAAAAGGTTGGTAAGTCCTACAAAACAAC